>OGLI01000285.1_pt1 | contig 49115 bp, 30 predicted proteins | sample 1572661 | NCBI WGS metagenome assembly OGLI01 (sample SAMEA2581901, study PRJEB24529) | metagenome | biome: Human gut stool | place: China | collected 2011 | reverse complement strand
AGTCGCCCCGGGGTTAAATTCTCATTACGGAAACCGCTTCTTAACCGGGCTAGCCTACAACACCGCAAAAATTCCCCTTATTATAACAAACGGAATCGGCACTTCACAACTCCCGATTCGCATTGGTGCACCGGCAGAAGTGGTAATGATAACGCTTCATCGGTTGGCGGAGTAGTATTGTAAATTTGTTTTGATATATTCCCAAGCTGCCGGATGCAGAAAATACCGTATATCTTTTCCTGTGTCCAGTGCTTTGCGAATAAATGTAGAACTGATCTCGAATACAGGTGAATGGACGAGGCGTACAGTTTCCGGCAATTCATCTTCTTTTACGGGGTAGTTGGGGCGGGGATAAATCAGAATGTTGTTCTCTTTTAGGATACGCTCCGACTGATACCAACGGTCGAAACGCGCCCAGTTGTCAGAGCCGATAATGAAATAGAAGTCCCGTTCGGGATAAGCAGCGCGTAGCTTTTCCAATGTATGCACGCTGTAAGAGGGACGTGGCAGGTGAAACTCGAAATCCGAAGCTTGAAAATGCGGATAACCGTTGATAGATAACTCCACCAATTTAAGACGCAGCCCGTCACTCCATAATTCGGACTGCGTTTTTAAGGGATTCTGTGGGCTGACCATAAACCAGATTTCGTCCAACCCTTCGTATTCGCAAAGATAATTGGCCAAGGCAAGATGTCCGATATGAATCGGGTTGAATGAGCCGCTAAAGATTCCGGTTTTATGTTTCTTCATTTGTATCTTTCTGTCTGGCAAAAGACAATTAACTAGGCCTCCAAAAACTTTTTAATTACTTTCAAAGCTTCCGCCTTAGCCGTCTCCAGATCGTCATTAACGATCACGCAATCGAACTGCGGAGCAAAGCTCAACTCATATTCCGCTTTGGCGATGCGGCTTTCGATTACTTCCGGCGCATCTGTGCCGCGACCTTCCAGTCGGCAGCGCAGTTCATCTACCGAAGGCGGTTGGATAAATACCGACAATGCACGGTCACCGTAAAACTTCTTGATGTTGCATCCGCCTACTACATCTACATCAAACACCACATTCTGACCTTCTTTTAACTGTTTTTCCACCTGTTCTTTCAGTGTGCCGTAGTAACGGTCTTTATACACCTCCTCGTACTCCAGAAACTCATTGTTCTCGATACGGCAACGAAACTCCTCCGGAGTGAGAAAGAAATACTCAACCCCGTGTTGCTCCGTTCCGCGCGGCGGGCGGATTGTTGCGGAAATAGAAAACGCAAGATTCAAATGCTGTGTCAGTAGATAGTTGATGATAGTAGATTTGCCCGAGCCTGACGGGGCGGAGAAAATAATTAATTTACCTGTCATGTGATTCTTTCTATTTGAAATTACATTACATTCAGTACCTGTTCTTTTATCTGTTCCAATTCGTCTTTCATCTGAACTACGATCTTTTGCATTTCTGCATGATTGGATTTACTGCCCAATGTATTGATTTCACGGCCCATTTCCTGTGCAATAAAACCTAATTTTTTGCCCTGTCCGCTACCGCTTTCCATGGTGCTGATGAAATATTTCAAATGATTGCCGAGACGTTGTTTCTCTTCATTTACGTCCAGCTTTTCTATATAATAAATAAGTTCTTGCTCCAGACGGTTTTTATCGTAATCTACACTCAATGTTTTTTCGAGAGCATCTGTTATGCGCTCTTTGACTTTTTCGACACGTTCTTTTTCATAGGGCGTGATAGATTCCAGTAAATGCGAGATATTGGCTATTTTTTCACGGAATTTCTTTTCCAGTGCGGCACCTTCCTGTTTGCGGAAGTCCACGAGCTTGCCGATGGCTTCCTCGATGGCAGTCCGTACGGCTGTCCATTCCTCCTCGTCCAATTCTTCCACTTCCGTACGGGTCATGACGTCCGGCAGGCGCAATAACGTGGCGAACCAGTCGGCCGGAAGAGGAATATGGCGTTCTTCACTGATTTGTTTAATCTGCTGGTAATAGTTGTCCAAGATAACGCCGTTGATAGGTGTAGCCGTTTGCGTGTCGTCTTTTTCCACCCAGATGGTGAAGTCCACCTTCCCGCGCTCCAGTGCCTGACTGATCATGGCGCGGATTTCCATTTCCTTTTCCCGATAGAGCGGTACGATACGTGCAGAAAGATCTAAAGCCTTGCTATTGAGGGATTTGATTTCCACGTGTATCTTTTTGCCTTTCACTACGGCAGTCGATTTGCCGTAGCCCGTCATTGATTGAATCATGATTTAATAATTATTTTATGCAAAAGTAGGAAAATAATAGGATAAAATGGTAACTTTGCGGAGTTATTCTAAGGAAAAAATAGTTTATGTCTTGTATACTGCATATTGAAACGAGTACGAAGGTTTGCTCGGTAGCCGTTACAGAAGACGGGGCGGTATTGTTTGAAAAAGTAGACAAAAGCGGGCCTTCGCATGCGGTGCAGTTAGGTGTTTTTGTGGACGAAGCTATCTCTTATATCGACAATCACGGAATTCCTTTCGATGCGGTGGCAGTGAGTCAGGGGCCGGGGTCGTATACGGGATTGCGTATCGGTGTGTCGATGGCCAAAGGCATCTGTTATGCCCGCGGTTTGAAGCTGATAGCTGTCCCGACGTTGGAACTGTTGTGCGTGCCGGTGCTGCTCTATCAGGAAGATTTGCCTGAAGACGCTTTGTTGTGTCCTATGATAGATGCGCGCAGGATGGAAGTATATGCCGCTTTGTACGACAGGGCTTTGAGACCGGTACGGGCCATCGGAGCCGACATTGTGGACGAGAGCACTTACCAAGACTTCCTGAACGAACGGCCGGTGTACTTTTTGGGTGACGGCGCTGAGAAATGCAAGACTGGAATTACGCACCCGAATGCGCATTTCCTTCCGGATGTCATGCCTTTGGCCCGGAACATGGGGCCTTTGGCAGAGAAGGCTTTTGCGCTGGGCCGATTTGAAGACGTGGCTTATTTCGAGCCTTTCTATTTGAAAGAATTTGTAGCTTCAAAACCGAAAAAACTTTTGTAAATGATATATAATACCCAACGTAAGAAATTACCGATGCCGGAGTACGGACGCGGCATCCAGGAAATGGTGGATTATGCGCTCACGCTGGAAAACCGTGAGGAGCGTCAACGTTGTGCCCGCACGATAGTCTCGATAATGGGAAACATGTTTCCGCATTTGCGTGACGTACCGGATTTCAAGCATAAATTGTGGGATCATTTGGCTATCATGGCCGATTATAAGTTGGATATTGATTATCCGTACGAAGTGACGCCCAGAAAAGTAGGAGGGGACAGCAAGCCGTCTCCTATGGCTTATCCGATGAAAAAGATCCGTTATCGTCATTACGGGGCTTTGTTGGAAGCGTTGATACGTAAATTGGCCGAGATGCCGGAGGGCGCGGAACGGGAAGAACTGACGCTGTTGGTTGCCGGGCAGATGAAACGGAGCTTGGGTAATTGGAACAAGGATGCCATGGACGATGACAAGGTGGCTTTGGATTTGGACCACTATACGCATGGTACCGTGCATTTGGATAGAGAACGTTTTCATTTGTTCTCCGACCAATATGATAAGGTTCAGCCGGGGCGTGCCCCAGTGGCTTATCGTAATGTCGGGCGGAAGAACAAACGGAAAAATTAAGCGGCGGTTCTGTTCGTATGGCTTCATTTATTATAGAGGGTGGTCGTCGTTTGACCGGAGAGATAGTACCCCAAGGCGCGAAGAACGAAGCCTTGCAGGTGATTTGTGCGACGTTGCTTACTTCAGAACCGGTACGTATCAAAAACATACCCGACATCTCGGATGTGAACAACCAAATCCGTTTGTTGGAAGATGTCGGTGTGAAAGTCACGCGGAATGCTCCGGGCGACTTTACGTTCCAGGCCGACGAGGTGAACATGGAATATGTGCAGAGCGATGAGTTTCTGGCACGTTGTACCAAACTGCGGGGAAGCGTGATGCTTATCGGCCCGATGATAGCCCGTTTCGGCCGTGCCATGGTGGCTAAGCCGGGAGGAGACAAAATCGGACGCCGTCGGTTGGATACGCATTTTCTCGGAATCCAGAAATTGGGGGCCAAGTTTGATTATGACATCCGCCGGGGCGTGTACGACATTCATGCCGGGCGGTTGTGTGGTACGTATATGTTGCTCGACGAAGCCTCGGTCACGGGTACAGCCAATATCATTATGGCTTCAGTGTTGGCTATGGGTACGACAACGATATATAATGCTGCGTGCGAACCTTATATCCAACAACTTTGTCATTTGCTCAACCGTATGGGGGCGAACATCAGCGGAATAGCTTCCAACCTGCTCACCATCGTAGGAGTAGATTCGCTTCACGGTGCCGCACATACGGTTTTGCCGGACATGATTGAGGTGGGCAGTTTCATTGGCATGGCGGCCATGGTGGGCGACGGTATCAGCATCAAGAATGTGTCGTATGATAATTTAGGCATCATTCCTTATACTTTCAGCCGTCTGGGCGTGCAAGTGCTTCGTCATGGAGATGATTTGTTCATCCCGAGGCATGACCATTATGAGATTGATTCTTTCCTGGACGGTTCGTTCATGACCTTGAGCGATGCGCCGTGGCCGGGATTGACCCCGGATTTGTTGAGTGTGTTGCTCGTGGTGGCCACACAAGCCAAAGGTACGGTGTTGATTCACCAGAAGATGTTCGAGAGCCGCTTGTTCTTTGTGGACAAGTTGATTGATATGGGGGCGCAGATTATCCTTTGCGACCCGCATCGGGCCGTGGTGGTCGGGCACGACCATCAAATCCGTTTGCGTGGCGGACGCATGACGTCGCCTGACATACGTGCCGGAATTGCTCTATTGATAGCCGCCATGAGTGCAGACGGGACGAGCCGTATCAGCAATATCGAACAGATAGACCGGGGATATGAGAATATCGAATCGCGTCTGACGGCATTGGGAGCTTGCATCAAACGTGTAGAAGAATGATACGCGAAGACGAAGTATATAAAATAGGTATGTTGACCAAGACACACGGGGTGTCGGGGGAATTGAACATGGCCTTTACGGACGATGTGTTCGACCGTGTGGAAGCGGAGTATGTGGTATGCCGTATGGACGGGATACTGGTGCCTTTCTTTATGGAAGAATACCGCTTTCGGAGCGATACGACGGTCTTGATGAAATTCGAAGGGGTGGATACGGAAGAGCAGGCACGCCGCATGGTTGGCGTGGAGGTTTACTTTCCGAAGGCCCTGACGGAAGAGGTACATGAGGGAGAATATACGTGGAGTTACTTTACCGGTTTCACGGTCGTGGACACGGTTCATGGTGAATTGGGACAGGTGGAAGCGGTAGACGAATCTACGTTGAATGTTCTTTTTGAAGTCGCTACTCCTTCTGGCGGGAAGATTTTACTTCCGGCCGGTGAAGACTTGGTGGATGATATCGACCATAAAAACCGTAAGATTTACATGACTTTGCCCGATGGCCTTTTGGCTTTGGGTGAATGAGAATAATACCTTGGATGAATACGAACGAGAAGAAAAAGATTGCGATATTAGGTTCCACGGGATCTATCGGGACGCAGGCCTTGCAAGTCATCGAGGAACATGCCGATTTGTATGAGGCGTATGTACTGACGGCAAACAACCGGGTGGAACTGCTGATAGAACAGGCACGCCGTTTCATGCCCGAAGCGGTAGTCATTGCCAATGAGGACAAGTACGAGGTGTTGCGCGATGCGTTGGCCGACTTGCCCGTCAAGGTGTATGCCGGAGCGGAAGCGCTTTGTCAGATTGTGCAGGAAAGGCCGGTGGATGTGGTGCTGACGGCTATGGTCGGATTTGCTGGTTTAAGGCCGACCATCAGTGCGATTAAGGCGGGAAAAGCCATAGCATTGGCCAATAAGGAAACGTTGGTCGTAGCCGGGGAACTGATTAACCGTCTGGCAAATGATTATCATGCGGACATCATTCCGGTGGATTCGGAACATTCTGCCATCTTCCAATGTTTGGCAGGCGAGGTAAGTCCTGTAGAGAAGATTATCCTGACGGCTTCGGGCGGCCCTTTCCGCACGTTTTCCCATGAACAGTTGGCTTCGGTGACCAAAGCCCAGGCGTTGAAACATCCGAACTGGGCGATGGGGGCGAAAATCACCATCGACTCCGCGTCGATGATGAACAAGGGTTTTGAAGTGATAGAGGCCAAATGGCTGTTCGGCGTCGAGCCGGGACAGATACAGGTGGTGGTACACCCACAGTCTATCGTGCACAGTGCCGTGCAGTTTGCCGACGGGGCGGTCAAGGCGCAGTTGGGAATGCCGGACATGCGTGTGCCCATACAATATGCTTTCTCCTATCCCTTGCGTTTACAGAGTTCGTTCGAACGTCTGGACTTGTTCCGGGTAGGCACGCTCACTTTCGAGGAGCCGGACACCCGTCGTTTCCGTAACCTCGCTTTGGCGTATGAAGCCTTGCATGAGGGCGGAAACATGCCTTGCATTGTCAATGCGGCTAACGAAATCGTCAATCGTGCCTTTTTGGAGGACCGTATCGGCTTCTTGCAGATGAGCGATGTGATAGCAAATACGATGTGGAAGACTTCTTTCGTAAAGAAACCCACGTACGAGGATTATTTGCAGACGGATGCCGAGGCGCGCCGGATTGCAGAGGAGTACGTCGGGGCATGTTAAACAAAAACAAAACAAACACAATATTACATGGATGCAACATTGATTAAAGCCCTCCAGTTGGTGCTCTCGCTTTCGATTCTCGTAGTGCTCCACGAGGGAGGACATTTCTTTTTCTCCAAACTCTTCCGCGTGAAAGTGGAGAAATTTTTTCTTTTCTTCGATCCTTATTTCCACTTATTTAGTACGAAAGACAAGTGGTTTACCCGTTTGTTTCCCAAGTGCAAGGACAATGAGACCGAGTACGGTATCGGTTGGCTTCCTTTCGGAGGCTATGTGAAGATTGCGGGTATGATAGACGAGAGCATGGACACCGAGCAGATGAAAAAGCCGGTGCAGCCGTGGGAGTTCCGTGCCAAACCGGCGTGGCAGCGTCTGCTTATCATGATTGGAGGTGTAGTGGTCAATTTCCTTTTGGCTTTGTTTATCTACACCATGATTCTTTTTCATTGGGGCGAACAGTATATACCGGCCAAGGACATGACGATGGGATACCAGTTCAACGAACAAGCGGAAAAATTAGGTTTCCGTGACGGAGACGTCTTATTGGCGGTGGACGGTGAAGAAATCCGGAAATGGGACGGTTCCGTTTACCGTGCCGTATCGGAGGCCCGTGAGGTAACTGTGCTGCGCGAGGGCCGGGAAGTGAGTCTGACGATGCCGGAAGATATGAACATGTTGGAGATGCTTAAATCCAATCCGCCGTTCATGGTTCCTTTCATTCCCTCGGTCATAGATTCTGTTCTTCCTTCCTCTCCGGTGTATGAAGCCGGAATCCGTAGCGGAGACCGCATCGTGGCGATGGATGGAAAGCCGGTGGCTACGTGGAGCGACTTTGACGAAATCATGAGAGTACGCATGGAACCTTTGATGGCCGGCAGCCCGTCCCATGAGGATAGCGTGCGTCTGAGCCGCCTGTCTGTGGTTTACCAGTCGAAAGATGGCGCTCGTACGGATACCGTGACATTGGAACTTGGGGCAGATTACAAATTAGGATTGTTGAAACAAACCCTTTCGGCGTATTATAAACCTATAAAGGTGGACTATGGTTTCTGGGCCAGTATTCCGGCCGGTATCTCCCATGGGATAGATGTACTCTCCGGATATGTAAGCGACTTGAAGTACTTATTTACGGCCGACGGTGCGAAAAGTGTGGGCAGTTTCATCACTATCGGGAGCATTTTCCCTGCTACGTGGGATTGGCTGACGTTTTGGGAGACTACAGCCTTCCTGAGCCTGATGCTGGCTTTCATGAACATCCTGCCCATTCCGGCGTTGGATGGCGGTCACGTGCTGTTCCTCATTGCCGAGATGATTCTTCGTCGTCCGCCCAGCGACAAGTTCCTCGAACGCGCCCAAGTGGTAGGTATGGCCTTGATCATGGGGCTTATGGTGCTGGCTTGTTATAATGATATTGTGAGGTTCTTATTGTAACATCTTTGTTACATCTGATACAACGTTCCGGTAAATTCTTGATTTAGGTCAAGAATTTACCGGAACTCATTTCAAAATGATTATTCATCTTGCAGGATAAACGTCCTGTTTGTACCTTTGTATCACGAAAAAGATATTAATAGGTAATGGTTTTAAGGTAAAGATACGCGTAGGTTACGGTTTGTTTAAGGTAAAAAGATTATTTTTTCAGATGGATACATACATATGGCACGTATTGTTTGCCTGTCTGGTGGCGGCTGTGCTTTGCATAGGTACCTTGGTGGTGACGGTCAGGAACGGACATTTATAATGATAAGACGAGGAGGTTAAAGATGGAAGGAGAAATGCCGAAAGATCCGATGATGCTGATGAGTTTCATCAATATGAAGTTGCGGGATTTTTATCCGACGCTCGATGCTTTATGCGATGATATGGACGTGGACCGCCAAGAATTGGAAAACAAGATGGCCGAAGCCGGTTTGGAATATAATGCGGCAGCCAATAAGTTTTGGTAACACACAAACACAATGTAATTATAGAAAGCGTCCCCTCCTTGCTGTGATAGCGACGGAGGGGACGTTCATTTTCTTTCTTTGCAAGAGTGGGGTGGATTATTCGTTCGTATCCCCGTCAAATCCTTTATCCCTTTCGAGAATGTCCACTTCTATTTTGCGCAGATAAAATTTGACTTTGGCCCCCAGTTCGTCGAAACGTTGTTTGAGATGGAACACATCCGTGCGTTGCCGGTAATATTCGGCATTATGTCCCCGTCGCTTTTCAGATTCCAGTTTTTTTAGTATTTCCTGTTCTGCCCTTAGGGTACTGTCCATTATGGCCAACGTATCTTGTGCCGCAAGGAGTTCGATACTGTCCATTACGATAATGCCGGTGGCGCGCGTTTTAAAGGCCGTAGGGAAAGTTTCACGCATGGCCAGAATACTGTCTTTGGCAGCTACGTAGTTTCCTTCTGTCATTAAGGTACGCGCAGCATTGAGCATACGGCCTGCGTATTCTTCTTCCTTATCCTCTTGCCCCGTACAGGAACAGACGATAATAGGAAGCAATAAGGTGTATAATGTTTTTCTCATAGGCTTTTTGTCACAGAATTCACTCTGCAAAAGTACCATTTTTTGAGGGAATAATTCAAGCTGATGCGCAAAAAATCGTATTTTTGCAATTATTTTATGGTATTTTTGAAGAATGAGGAATTTGACGAGGGAAGATTTGATACATTTGTTGGACAAAAAGATTTTCCATCAAATATCGGAAGTGGCTGATGAGCAGGGTGTGGAATGCTATGTCGTAGGCGGTTATGTGCGTGATCTTTTTCTGGAGCGCCCTTCGCAGGACATCGATATCGTGACGGTGGGGAGCGGCATAGCATTGGCCAAGGCTTTGGCCGGCAGGCTGGGGAGAGGCGCACACCTGAGTGTGTTCAGCAATTTCGGTACGGCACAAGTCAAGTTCAAGGGAATGGAGGTGGAGTTCGTAGGAGCCCGGAAGGAGAGTTACAGCCATGACTCGCGTAAGCCGGTGGTGGAAGACGGGACGTTGGAAGACGACCAGAACCGCCGTGATTTCACGATTAATGCACTGGCCGTATGTTTGAACCGTGAACGTTTCGGAGAACTGGTCGACCCGTTCGACGGCGTGTGGGACATGGAAGACCGTCTCGTCCGTACGCCGCTCGACCCCGACATTACTTTCAGCGACGACCCGCTGCGCATGATGCGTTGCGTGCGTTTTGCCACCCAACTGAATTTTTATATAGACGAAGAGACGTTCGAGGCGCTGGAACGGAACCGGGAGCGGATAAAGATCATCTCCCGCGAGCGTATTGCCGACGAATTGAATAAGATAATGATGACGCCCACGCCTTCGAAAGGCTTTGTGGAGTTGGCCCGATGCGGCTTACTGCCTCTCATTTTTCCCGAGTTGGCAGCTATGGAGGGGGTGGAAAAGGTAAACGGACGTGCGCATAAAGACAATTTCTACCACACGCTTGAAGTGCTCGATAATATTTGCCGGCACACGGATAATTTGTGGTTGCGTTGGGCGGCCCTTTTGCACGACATCGGCAAACCGCGTACGAAGCGCTTCGACCCTGTGGCGGGATGGACTTTCCACAATCATAACTTTATCGGAGCCAAGATGGTGCCGGACATTTTCCGGAAGATGAAGTTGCCGATGAACGAGAAGATGAAATATGTGCAAAAGATGGTGGAGCTGCACATGCGCCCCATTGTCATTGCCGACGAGGAAGTGACAGATTCCGCTGTGCGTCGTCTGCTGTTCGAAGCCGGTGACGACATCGAGGACTTGATGACACTTTGCGAGGCTGATATTACTTCGAAGAACGCCCAACGTAAACAACGCTTCTTAGACAATTTCAAATTGGTACGCCGCAAGTTGGTGGATTTGGAGGAGCGCGACCGTGTGCGCAACTTCCAGCCTCCGGTTTCGGGAGAGGAGATTATGGCGGTGTTCGGTCTGTCTCCTTGTCGCGAGGTCGGCAGTCTGAAGAGTGCCATCAAAGATGCGATTCTCGACGGCGTGGTACCGAACGAGCACGATGCAGCATACGAGTTCATGCTTCGTCGGGCGGCAAAGATGGGATTGAAACCGGTCGGCACCTCGGAAACAGGAGGAGCACCTTCCGCATCGGTAAAGGAAGAAGTTTGACAGTCGGAGGAGGGTGCGACTTTCTTCGCCATAGGCGACTGTTTTTCTTCTTAATTTGCTGTAATACAGCTTGATGTAAAGTTCGTCTCCGGGCTGAGGAGAATGTCATTTTGTTCTGCGCCAAACGAAAAATCATTCTCAGCCAAACGATTTTTCATTCTCAGCCGAACGATTTTCCGTTCTCAGGAGATTTTCGTTTGGGGCGGAGGAACGATGAAAATCATATACATGTGAAGCGAAGGTTTTGAACGGGCAACTTACGATTCGGCGGAGCAGGATGTTTTCCTGCTCCGCCGAATCGTGTAGCGTAAGGCTCTATCTTGTCAGTGAGAACCGCAGGATGAACCCGAAATCTTGTGTGATGGTGGGATAAGCGTTGGACGAGAGCAACGGTTGGTTGCGCTGACGGTCGTAATAGAGGCTCAACGTGACGTAACGGCTCATCGTGTAGTCTGCGCTGAACGAGGCTTTGATGGCTTTGTTGCCGCTTGTAGCTTCAGACAGTGAAGTCTGGATATTGCGCGTAATGGCGTCCTGATTACGGAACGAGAAGTCGAAACGCAGATTCAGGTCGTGGCTGATGACGCGGCTGTTTTTCGCCGAAGTACCGCTCTTGCGGGTATTGTTCCGGTTGTTGGCCGCATTCGTTTGCTTGTTGTTATTGCCCCTTCCGGTTTTCTTACGTCGGCCTCCGAAGAGGGAAGAGAACTTGAAATCATTGATTTTGTAGCCCCATCCGATGACGAAGTCATTGCTGCAAGCCTCATTCAACTGGGCCGCGGTCATGCTCAGGGTGAGTACGCGTGTCTTGCGGTATTCTACCTTGAAAGTCATGTTGTTGTTCAACGTGAGGTCCAGTCCTGCCAAAGGCGAGAAGGCTTCGTTGATGGATACGGAACTGATATCGTACATGCTGCTCGGGATGATAGCATTGTCCGTAGTGTTTTGTATGAATCCCAGGTCGCCCATGTACTCCATCCAACTGCTGTACGTATTGTAAGCCCCCACGGAGTAGATGCTCTTGTAGGAGTGGTTCAGGGTGACGCTCTTGAAGTGGTCCCGTATCCAAGGCAGGTAGGCCAGGCCTTTGTAGGATACGGTCCAGTTGGGCAGCATGCGTGCCAGACTCGGGAAAATGTCCAACGGGGAGTTGATGTCTCCTCCTCCGGTGTAAGCGGCCAGGAAAGCCGGTATCATGACGTCGGACGAATACTTGTCTACCGTACCGTTGGCCGGGTCGAACTTGCCCTGTAGTCCGGTAGCAGCCGGATAGGTGGCATTGGCATAGCGGGCTTCCACACGGCTTTGGAACGTGTTGAGGTATTGTTGGAAACGGGCGAATGTCTTGCTGCTGTATCCGTTTCCGGCGTCGCCTCGGCTTTCGAAGGCCGATTTGATGGAAATGGTGGTCATCGTAAAGCTGCCGCTTTGCGTGGTGGGCATGCCCGCATACATATATTGTATGCTCTTGTTACTGTTCACCGTCCGGCTGGCATTCAAGTCAATCTTCAAGTCCGGGATAGGTTCCAACGTGGCTTTAAGTTGGAGGTCCTCCATGGCGTTGGTGGTGGCCGGCGTACTGATACTGTCGTTGTTGAGCAGCCATCCCCGCTCGTTGGCTTTGTCGATATAGCTTTCGCCGGTGAGGCCGAACGCAAAATCCAATCCCGGTTGCATGCCTCCGCCCGTACGTTGTCCGAGCATGTCGCCCACGTTGGGCAGGAATCCCGGTAAGGACATGGCGAACGTGTTACGGTAGCTGACACTGACGTTGCGCACCATCATCAGGAAGCGTGTGGCCCCTTGTAAGTAGGGGTACCAGGGCTTTTCCTTTGCCGGTGTCTTGGCTATGACGTTGACACGCAGTTTTACGGAGTCCATGTTCAGGATGCGAATCTTGTTCTTATCCAGTTTCTTGAACTTGATGGGGTAGCGGCGTCCGGCAGCGGTTACGGCGGTGACGCGTATGCGGCGGCTCTTTTGGTTGTGCGCCAGTTCCACGGTCGTATCGGGTTTCAGGGTGATTTCACCGGCAAATCCCTTGAATTTCGGGTTTTTCACCTTGGCGTTGGCCGTGCCTTTGGCGTTGTCCGCCGTTTTGCCGTCCGTTTTGTCCTTCCCGTCCTTGTTTTGCCCGTCCTTCCCGTTGGCGGCGGCTTCCTTCTCTTTTTCTTTTTGTGCCTTGGCCTTCTCCCGTTCACGGTTGCTTTTGTCCTTGGCTTTCTTCCGTTCGCTGGCCGAGAATTTCTTGTTGACCTCTTTCAGGAAAGAAGAGAAATTGTACAGCGTTTCCAGGTTGAAGCGTCCGTTTATCGTAGCCGAACGCTGGTTGTTGATGGTATTGCCGTAAGAAGTTCCGTCTTCCAGTTCCATGCCGCGTTCCCAGGAATAGTTGGCCGTGTAATTGCCGTCGAGGGACATCCACGAGAAGCACGGTATTTTTTCGAGCGGTACTTTGTACGAGGCCGTGAAGTCCTGTTGGTAGTCGAGCGGAGTTCCGAATCCTTTGATGCTGTGCCATACGGAATCTTTCCATACTTGGTACTGGTCTGCATAGAGATCCTTGTTGACCGGAACGTTCGGCTCTTCGATTTCCGCATGGGTGGCGGAGTTGAACGAGAAGTGAAGGTTTTTGGTCAAGTCCCACTTCAGACTGAAATCGCGGTTCCACAAAAACTCTTTGGAGAAGGAGAGAGGGAGCGACGTCGGGTCTTCCAGATTCTCGATGTCCCGTTCCTGGTACTCGTAATAGTTGCGCAGGATGTTCGTGTTGAAGCTGATGTTTTGCGGCAAGTAGTTGAAGTTCTGGTCGCGGATGATGTCCCACCATTTGCTCTTGCTTTTAATCATCTTCTTGAACGGCTCGAAAGGCTTGTATTCGGGAGAATAGTTGGAGTTGAACGCTCCGTTCCAGTTTTTTTCCGTTTCCCAAGCCGTGGTTTCTCCCGTTTTGTTGGACTCGCTGTGCGAATAGCTGAACGAGAAGTTGGCGGGGTCGTATGGCATGGGGTGTTTGGGCGTGGCGATGTTGAACTTCACGTTGCTCAGGCTGAAGTTCTTATTCGTGGTCTCCGTGGTGGTCAGGCTTCTCAACGAGTCTTTTTCGTGCTCCGTGGTGCAAGCGTCGAGAGCGTCTTCCAGCAACATGTCCGTGTCGAGCGGATTATATTTCGGTTTGATGACCTCTTTGTTGAACGAATAGTAAATGGGCGCCGTGAAGCGTACTTTCTCCGGCAGCAGCTTGCCCAGTTCGAAGCTGGTCGTGATGCTGTAATTGTACATGTCTTCCTGGTTGCGTTCGCTCACTTTGTCTTCTATGCCTCCGAATCCGGCTGTTTCCATGTGTCCGGTCAGATTGACGGAACCCAGGTCGGAGAATTGTATATTCAGGGTACCCTGTGCGGCCCAACCGCCATCATTGCTGTATTCCTGCAGGCGAAGCTCGTTGGCCCATACTTCCACCGACTTGGTTGCACGGGCATTGTTGCGCACGCCGATCATGATGGTCTTCACCTCGCCCAAGGTCGGGTTACCCATGACGCTTACCTTGTTGTTCGGCCGGTTGTCGTCGTAGACGGAGAAGAGTGTGGTCAGGTTGGTATTGCCGAGGCTCTTCTCGCGGTTGCGTGCCTGTTTCACTTTGGTGAACACCGAGAGATCGATGTCCAGCATATTCTCTTCAGGCCATACGGCGCGGCACTGTTCGGCGGAATAAGTGTCGTAGCGTCCGGCTGCCGTCAGCTTCAAGGGAATTTCGTATTCGTAGAAGTTGTTCTTGTAGTCCGAGCCGAGCCGGATGAAGATACTGGTCTGATTGTCTTCCGTTTCGGTTACATTCTCGGCCAGCGCGTTGGCATGGACGAACATTTGGAGGTGTTTGTACTGGCGCATGTCCAGGTTGGTGTTCTTGTACACGGCGCGGGCGTCTCCCGTGGCCAGGTTACGTACCGTCAGCGAGAGAGCCTGTTCGTTGTCTTCGGCCAGTTGGCTTTGTGCCGGATCCACTACGCGGCTGATGCCCGGAGGCAGTACGTAGTTCACCGGTGTCTTGTCGTTGTTTTCTTCGATGTTGACAGCCGATATTTCCATGCTTCCGTTCGTGGTGGGCATTTCGCCGGCATAAAGAGCCTGTTCGTAGGAACGCCATTCGGCTTTCACCAGATCCAGTGTGGCGAAACGAAGGATGACGGGCTGTTCGAAACCGGTCAGGAACATACGCATGAACCGTATGCTCGTGAAATCGTTGATGTTGCCCACTTTCTTTTGGTATTCGGTAAGCGGTATGCGGAACTGATACCAATTTACCTCTTCCGTGTTGCCGTTGCGGAGCTTGACGCTTGCCGTACGTTTGTCCACGATATGGTTTTGCCCCACAATGAAGTCTTCCGGACGGATGCTGATTTTATATTGGTAATATTTCTCGTATTCGTTCAATGTGTAGTCCTGATTGATGTCTTCCACGTCAGGTGTGGTCTTGTATGAAGTGTCGTACGATTCGTTTGCATTTTCATTCGACCGCGAGTTGCCTTCCGGCAGGTTGATATACTTGTAACGGTCGAGGATGCTGCGTTGCTGGGCATCGTAGTCCGACCCCCGGAAGTAGTGGTAATCGTCTCCGGCCGGGTCGTTCATCAACGAATCGTACACTTGCGGGCTCACTTTCCCTTGTACGGCCATGAGAAACTCACGGTAGGCGCCGAATGTACGTTCTTCTTCGCTGTTGAGTCCGTTCAATCCGATGTCCTGTCGTTCGCGTGCTCCGGATTCGTTGTTGAAGGCATAGACCACGCTGGTGGTGTTGGGTACGCGTCCCCACGCCGTTTCCGTGTAATAGTTGGAGTTTCCGTCGATGGGCATTCCGCTTTCGAAGAATTTCTTTCCGTCGTGGAGGATGTCTTCGCTCACTTCTCCTAAGTTCAAATAGAAGTCACCTCCGTAATCGCCGCCCTTGTCACGGGTGTAGATGAACGGGTCGAGCAACCAGAATTCTACGTATTCGATGTTGGCCGTCTCGAAATCGTTGGTGTCCAATTTACGCATCATGCCACCCCAACGGGTTTTGGGGTTGGTGAGTCTTCCGTTGTAGTCCAAGTTCGGATCCAGGTTGTAGGCTCCCCGTTCGGTAGGGTAGAATGCGAGGTTCATTACCGGGAGCGAAGCAGCCGAGTTGTAACTGGTCTGCGTCTTGTTGGGATAGAGCTCCCGTTCGTACACTTCGCGTACATAGTGGTTGGAGAGTTGGTTCAGGTCGCTCTTGATATGGGCGGGCGTGAGCGAGGAGCTTTGACGCGTGAAGAGCGGATCCACTGTGTACCAGCTCAGCAGGGCGCGGTTGTAGCCTCCGCGCACGTCGTTGACGAGCTTACTTTCTTCAAAGTCGGACGGCACGCTGGAAATCATCCAGTTGGTGGGCTGCATCACGCTGATGCCGTTTTTCGTGTTCTCGAAGTCGTCGATGTAGGAAGCCGACCCCTGTATCTTCTTGTTTTGCCCGGCAATGAGTTGGGCGAACTCCCCGGTAAAGCTGATTTGCGAAGGCTCGGTCACGTCGATGAGCGGTATTTTGTCTATCAGGTTGGTCAGCCATTGGCTTTCTTTCTTCCACGAGAGGTTGACGCCCCACAGGGTGTTTTTCAAAGGTTCTTCGCCCATGTTTACTTTTGTGGTGAGCGGCTGTTCGTTCAGGAACATGAACGTTCCGCCGAACGTGAAGTCCTTGCTCACGTCGTATTGCAGGTTGAATCCTACGAGCGTTTTGCGCTGCATGCCGTAGTTGTCGTTGCTTTCGAAGTCCACGCTTACGTTCGTGCCGGCATCGATGATGCTTTGGTTGATGATGGTCACCACGCCCATCGAGTAGTCCACCGTATAGTCCGTGTTTTCCGTCAGCGTCACGCCTCCCGCCGTTACGGTCACGGAGCCTTGCGGCACGTTCATGGCGCCGAGGCTGATTTCGGCACCGTTGTTTCCCTTGTACTCTCCGGAGAGCAGGAATTTGTTCTTTTCCGCTATCTGTTTGGCCATGGTCTTGGTGGAGTCGTACAGTGCGTCGAAACAATATTTCTCGGCCAAGGCTTCATCATTCAGGTATTGGCGCAGGTGGCTTCCGAAAGGTTCGGTTACGGGGAAGTAGATGCGTCCTTTATTGATGGTGTATCCTTCCACATAGTCGAACTGTCCGTTCGGATTCGGACGGTTGTTGGCATCCAGACGGTCTAAGTTCATTACCCGCAGGAGCTTGGTGTTTTTGTATTTGGCTTCGGGAATGTAGGACACGTACACCCCGGCAGAGTCGCTTTGGTATTGGATGTCCAGCTTGAATTTGTCCTTTTGCGTGGTGGTAGCTCCCAGGCTATACACGTTTTTCATCATCAAGTCCCAGTTGCCCATCTGCGGTGTGTTCGATGTGTTTTTCAGGGCCTTGACGAACAGGGCTTGGGTATTGTCGGTCAGGTCGGCCGAGAACTCGCCCACTTGGTAGGTTGTGCCGTTGTAGGTGTATTCGAAGGCTACGGCCAGGACTTCGTCCGGTTGCAGGGTAAAGTTGAGCGACACGTAGCCCAATGAATTGTTTACGGTGTATTCCGAAGAAGACAACAGGCGTGCGCTTTGCAGCTTCTCGTAGTCCACGCTGCCTTCAAAGCCCGCGATGGCGTCCAGATCGCTCGACGTCTGACTGATGTCGCGTGCAGCGGCATGCTGTGTGGTCATGGTCGAATAGAGGGTGTTGGCGGCATTGGCGGCCACTTGCACATTACCTTTGCTCCAGATCGGGTTGGAGATATGGTCATGTTCGCCCAGATCGGTGAAGGCCACGATATTGCGGTTGCTTTCATAACTTCCCGTTTTGTTCGTCACCCAAAGTTCGATACGCTTGATGGTGACGCCGGACATGACGGTGGGCAGCTTGCTCATGTTCTGGTCATAATGTTCGCGGAAGAAGTGGGCGAGAAAGAAATGTCGGTTTTCTTCGTATTCGGTAGCCGAGAATTCGTAATTGTGCGTTTGTGTGCCTCCCTTGGACGACACGCTTTTCGAGGCCGATTTCTTTTGGGAAACGACCGTTTGCAGTTTCAGTTTGCCGAATTGCAGGTCAGCCCGCAGGCCGAACAGCGAGGAAGCGCCTTTGATGAGCGAGGAATTGGTGGGAAGCGACACGTTACCCCCTTCTATCAACTTGATGATTTCGTCTTCCTTGCCTTCGTAGCGCAGTTTCATGCTTTGCGCGTCGAAGTCGAACGTGGCGTCGGTGTTGTAGTTCAGGTTCATGTTGATTTTGTCGCCCACGCTACCGTTCATGCTCATGTTGATTTTCTCTTCGAAATCGAATCCGAAGGTCTTCCGGCGGTTTTCCGAGAGGCTCGGGTTGTCCGTCTTCTTCAGGTTACCCCCGATTTTCAGTTCGGCGGAACCCTGGGTTTTGATGCGCACGCCGCCGGGACCGAATATTTTCTCGGCCGGTCCCAGGTCGAACTGCATGTCCGTGAAGTCGAATTTGTTTTTGCCTTCATTTTCGAAAGCCTCGCTGTTCTTTTGCCGGTAGTAGTTCTGCAAGGACTTTTGCAGGCTCCATTCCTGGTATTCTTCCGGCGACATCAGCAAAGGGGCGTTCAGGTAACTGTCGCCCACTTTGGTACCGATGGTGTAATTGCCTGTCGCCGGGTCGTAAACGGTATCCGTTTTCAGGTTGTCCGGGTCTTTCAGGTCCAAGCTTCGTTTTTTCAGATCGTCTTCGTCGCGGGGCGCCGTCCGCTTCACGCTGAAACGTGGCCGGATGGTGTCCGGTTCGGCCGGAGCCGGGGTCTCGTTCCGGGGTATATGCAAGAAAGCGGCACCTCCCATGTCCGCCAGTGCGTTGGCACTGATGGCCAGAAGGATGAGGTAGAGCCACTTTTTGCGTAAATCGCTCACGCTCGGCATTCTTCGAGCAAGCTCGGTCTGCGCTCGCCTAATCGCGATTTTCAAGTTTCTTTTCATGCTGTTCCGTTGGGCTATGAAGCTTTCGGCTTCCTATAATCTTTTGAGGGCAAGTTTGATGACACGCTCCACGGCGGCCTCCGGTTCTTCTTTCAGGATGGCCAATGCGACCTTTTGCGAGGGGGCGGGCGGGAAGCCCAGCATGGTAAGGGCGGCCACGGCCTCTTCCAGTATTTCGGAATGTCCGGTTGCCGCGGTCGCGGAAGTGCCGGGGGCTGCCGTCCCTTCGATTTCCACCGATGCGATTTTGTCTTTCAGGTCCACGATGATGCGTTGGGCGGTTTTCAGCCCGATGCCTTTCACGGTCTTGAGCAGCTTGTCATTGCCGGAACTGATGACGTTGACCAATTCTGCCGGTGTGAGGGCAGAGAGAATCATGCGTGCCGTGTTGCCCCCGATGCCCGACACGCTGATGAGCAGCAGGAAGAGGGCACGTTCCTGGCGGGTGGAAAAACCGTAAAGCACGTAGGCGTCTTCGCGGATGGCTTCGTAAACGTATAGTTTGGCCTCCTGTTTGCCTTGCAGGGCTGAAAATGTGTTCAAAGAGATGTTGAGGCCGTATCCCACGCCGTGGCAATCTATGACGGCGATGGCCGGAGTGAGTTCGGCAATCTGGCCCTTCACGTATTCTATCATGTCTTTTTTTGCTAAATATACTTTAAGAAAACGTGTCCGCCACCTCTTTATTGTGCGCACGCGTTAATTTTTATAGGGCATGCAGAAGAAATGTGAAAAATGCCGGACAACCCTTGACTTTATGTTTCATGAGACTGGCGTATATGCGTCCGGTTGTCCCGTCGATGGGAAATACGCGATTCTCGCGCGTCGGCTTTTGGGCAAAGTGTCATCCGGAAACGGAGGAAAGGTGTCAAAATGCACGTTTCCGGTTCATGCCGTGCACGGGATATGGGGCGGCTGTCAGGAAAAAGCAAGGTTCTTGTATCTATTTGCCGGACGGTTTTGGAACCGGATTTTCACCGAATAATTCAGAAAAACCGTTTTCCGGCCTTCCGTTCCCGTCCTTTAGCCGTCCGAAAAACGTTTTTCACGAGCTTTGTCCGTTTTTGTGCGGAGAATTTTTTTTCGCTTTCAAGAGATTGAAAAATCATTCGCTTGAGATTAAATGTTAAATATACGGTTTTAGAGTGCATAAACTCCGTATATACCGTATATTTATTCATTTTGTCGCGCTATCCGGAGGCGTTTTTTCCTGTTTTTCTCGTAGGAAGTCATGAAAAAGGTCGGACAAATCCGATTGTCCGACCTTACTTTGGGCGTGTGTTTATTTCAAGTACCGGGCCAGCGGGCTGTCTGTGGCACGCAGACCTTCGGCTATGCCTTGCGCGTTGAGTTGCGCACCCTTGAGCGAGGTGTGCGTGTGGTCGCGGTTATAATAAGCTTTGGCGCCTTCTTGGCCTATCCAGTCGAGGGCATCGGCCGAGATGTTGTGCAAGTCCACGAACTCTACGGCGGTTTGGGCCACTACCTCCCGATACCATTTGCCGTAACTGTCGTTGCGGCGTTCTATTTTTCCGCCGGGCCATTCGTTGCGGGGCGTGAGGGACACCAGAATCGGCGTGGCACCTTTTTCGCGTACGTCATCGATGAATTTTTTCAGGTACCATCCGAAGGAGTAAATGACTTCGTTGTAAACTTTATCTCCTTTGTTGACCCTGTAAACATGACTGGTATCCTGCGCGCAGGCAATGACACCGCGAGCCTTGCCCCGGTCGATGTCGCCGATGTCGTTATGGCCGAACTGTATCAACACGAAGTCGCCCGGTTGAAGGGCGTTGTAGACACGTTCCCAGCGGTTTTCTTCCAGATAAGTGCGTGTGCTCCGTCCGGCTTTGGCTTCGTTCGCCACGGTGATTTTGTCCGTGTCGAAGATGGTTCCCGCCTGACTGCCCCAACCCCACATGCCGTTCGGGTCTTTGTCCTCGTTCTTTACGGTGGAATCTCCCGTGATGAAGACCACGGGTTTGCCTTTCTCGCGTTTCACTTGCGCGGCGGGCGGTTCGAGGTTCGTCAGGCAAGCCTGCAAGGCTTTCAGCGCGGGGTGCGTGGAAGCGGCCAGTTCTTCGGCGGCCGAACGGGCGTTCAGGCGTGCGCCGAACGCACTGGTGTGGATGCGGTCCCGATAGAAGTGGTAATCCACCTTCCATGCCGAGAACCGGTCGTATTTCGAGGCCGATATTTCGTTCAGGTCTACGAAGGGTATGCCTTGCTCTTCGGCCACTTGCCGCGCCCAAAGTCCGAAAGTCCCGTCCACGCGTGCGATGTGTCCGGGGCGTTTCGTGTCCCATGCGTTGCGGGGCGTGAGCGAGAGCAGGATGGGGTGTGCGCCCAAAGCCTTGCATTCACGGACGAAACGGCGCAGGTATTCGCCGTAGCTGTAGACGGTTTCCTCCTCACCCGTCTCCTTGATGGTCACACAGAGCGAGTCCGTGGGGCTGATGCCGCGGATGGAAGCCCGTGCGCGGCCGCTGTCGAAAGGACCATTGTCGTTGTGCCCCAGTTCGATGATGACGTAGTCCCCCTTGCGGATGCCTTTCTTCACGTCAGGCCAAAGCTTGCGGTAGAACGTGCGGCTGCTCGTGCCGCCCAAGGCATGGTTTTCCACGGTCAGCTTGTCCGCGTCGAAATATTCGTGGGCGAAATACCCCCAGCCCCATTGGCCGTTGTCGCCGTTGCCTTTCGTGCCGGTGCGCATCGTGGAGTTGCCCACGAGGAAGAGCACGGGGTGGTTGCCCTTTCGCGACGAACCGGGCACGGGGCGTGCCGTGTTGGCTTTTTCCAAGCTGTCGAGTGTGAGGTCCGTGACGTGGTTCACGTCCTCCATCGGGCGGAAGTCTTTGGGGTTTTGGGCGGTGGAACATAATCCGCATCCTATTAAAAGGGCGGAAAGCATACAGGTCTTCTTCATGTCAGTCAGTATTTCGATTGGTGTCGCAAAGATAATGTTTTGGACCGGATTCCAGCTCTTTCGATAGAGAAAAACTCTTGTTCCGAGAGTGAATCGTCTTGCAAATTACGGTCTGAATGCCTTTTTATGCTTTTTTTCCTTGGGCACTTGACGTAAAATAAGTACATTTGCGAGATATGTTTTGCCATGAAAAGGAAACAAGTCTTAATCTATACGACAAAATAACTAAAGAACTATGAGTTTAAACATCATTGTACTTGCCAAGCAAGTTCCCGACACCCGAAATGTCGGGCCGGATGCCATGACACCGGAAGGTACGGTAAACCGTTCTGCTTTGCCGGCCATCTTCAATCCTGAAGACTTGAATGCGCTGGAACAGGCTTTGAGGCTGAAAGATGCGAATCCGGGTTCTACCGTGACCGTCATCACTATGGGGCCTCCCCGTGCAGCCGAAGTGATTCGCGAGAGTTTATACCGTGGGGCCGACGGGGGCTATTTGTTGACCGACCGCGCTTTTGCAGGTGCCGACACATTGGCCACCAGTTATGCGCTGGCTGCTACTATTCAGAAATTGGGCATGCCCGATGTGATTTTGGGTGGTCGTCAGGCCATTGACGGCGATACGGCACAGGTAGGGCCGCAAGTGGCGCAGAAATTGGGCTTGCCTCAGGTGACCTATGTGGAAGAAATCCTGAAGTGCGCTGACGGGAAGATGACGGTGAAGCGTCATATCGACGGCGGTGTGGAGACTGTGGAAGCTCCGTTGCCCCTCGTGCTGACGGTGAACGGGAGTGCGGCTCCTTGCCGTCCGCGCAACGCCAAGCTGGTGATGAAATACAAGCGCGCCATGGTGCCGATGGAGAAGCCGGCGGAAGGGTTGGCCTATGCCGAAGAGTACGGAAAGAAACCTTACCTGACTTTGGGACAGTTGAGTACGGCCGATGTGGATGCCGACTTGAAGCAGTGCGGCCTGAGCGGTTCGCCCACCAAGGTGAAGGCCGTGCAGAACATCGTGTTCAAGGCCAAGGAGAGCAAGGTGCTGACGGCTTCCGATGCCGACGTAGAGGGATTGATACAGGAATTATTGGCTAACCATACAATCGGATAAAGATGAACAACGTATTTGTATATTGCGAGCTTGAAGGCACCACGGTGGCCGAAGTAAGCCAGGAATTATTGACCAAAGGCCGTAAGTTAGCCAATACGCTCGGCGTGCAGCTCGAAGCTGTGGCCGCCGGGGCGGGCATTACGGGAAAGATAGAACCGCAGATATTGCCATACGGCGTAGATAAATTGCATATCTTCGACGCTCCGGGGTTGGCTCCTTACACGTCGTTGCCGCATACGGCCGTGTTGGTGAACCTGTTTAAGGAGGAGCAACCGCAAATCTGCCTGATGGGGGCCGATGTCGTGGGGCGTGATTTGGGTCCGCGTGTGTCGTCCGCCCTTCATTCCGGGTTGACGGCGGACTGTACTTCATTGGAAATCGGTTCCCATGAGGATAAGAAAGCCGGAAAGAAGTACGAAAGTCTGCTTTATCAGATTCGTCCGGCGTTCGGCGGTAACATCGTGGCTACGATTGTGAATCCTGAGAACCGTCCGCAGATGGCTACGGTGCGCAGCGGCGTGATGAAGGCAGAAGTGCTCGATCCTAATTATAAAGGAGAAGTGATTGTGCACGATGTGGCCAAGTATGTACCGGAAACGGAATACGTGGTGAAGGTCATCGACCGCCATGTGGAGAAGGCTAAAAACAACCTGAAAGGCGCGGCCATCGTCATTGCCGGAGGCTACGGCATGGGCAGCAAGGAAGGCTTCGACATGCTCTACGAATTGGCACACGAGCTTCATGCCGAAGTAGGTGGAAGCCGTGCGGCAGTGGATGCCGGGTTCTGCGACCACGACCTGCAAATCGGCCAGACCGGCGTGACGGTACGCCCGAAAGTGTATATCGCTTGCGGTATTTCTGGGGCTATCCAGCACATTGCGGGCATGAAGGAAAGCGGCATCATCATTTCCGTGAACAGCGATCCGAACGCTCCGATCAATGCCATTGCCGACTATGTCATTAACGGTACGGTGGAGGAAGTCGTGCCGAAGCTCATCAAGTATTACAAACAAAACAGCAAGTAAACAACATGGCTAATTACTATTCAGATATACCGGAACTCAAGTATCACTTAGAGAATCCGATGATGAAGCGCATTGTGGAATTAAAAGAGCGCGACTTCAGGGACAAGGACGAATTTGATTATGCGCCGGTGGACTATGCCGACGCGATGGATTCGTATAATAAGGTGTTGGACATCGTAGGCGACATCACGGCCAATGTGATTGCCCCGAATGCCGAAGGTGTGGACGAAGAAGGTCCGCACTGCCACGACGGCCGTGTGGATTATGCCAGTGGGACGGTGGAGAACCTGGACGCCATGGTCAAGGCCGGTATGAACGGCATGACGATGCCGCGCAAGTACAACGGGTTGAACTTCCCTATTACGCCGTACACGATGTGTGCCGAGGTAGTGGCTGCCGCCGATGCCGGTTTCGGAAACATCTGGTCGTTGCAGGACTGTATCGAAACGTTGTATGAATTTGGCGACGAAGACCAGCACAGCCGCTTCATCCCGCGTGTATGTGCCGGGGAAACGATGTCGATGGACCTGACCGAACCGGATGCCGGTTCCGACTTGCAGAGCGTCATGCTGAAGGCCACCTTCGACGAGGAGAATAACTGTTGGAGGCTGAACGGCGTGAAGCGTTTCATTACGAACGGTGACGCCGACATCCATTTAGTGTTGGCGCGTTCGGAAGAAGGTACGAGGGACGGCCGCGGTCTTTCCATGTTCATTTACGACAAGCGCGACGGCGGAGTGGACGTGCGCCGCATCGAGAACAAAATGGGTATCCACGGTTCGCCGACTTGCGAACTGGTGTATAAGAATGCGAAGGCTGAGTTATGCGGAAGCCGCAAGTTGGGTTTGATAAAGTATGTCATGGCATTGATGAACGGTGCACGCCTCGGCATTGCTGCACAGTCGGTAGGGTTGAGTCAGGCGGCCTACAACGAGGCTTTGGCATACGCGAAAGACCGTGAACAGTTCGGTAAGGCCATCATCAACTTCCCGGCCGTATATGACATGCTGGCCACGATGAAAGCCAAGTTGGACGCAGGTCGCGCGTTGTTGTACCAGACTTCGCGTTATGTGGATATTTACAAGGCATTGGACGACATAGCCCGCGAACGCAAGCTGACGCCGGAAGAGCGTGCCGAACAGAAGAAGTATGCCAAACTGGCCGACAGTTTTACGCCATTGGCCAAGGGTATGAATTCGGAATACGCCAACCAGAATGCTTACGACGGTATCCAGGTGCACGGAGGTTCCGGTTTCATGTTGGAATATGCTTGTCAGCGCATTTACCGCGACGCTCGTATCACTTCTATTTACGAGGGTACGACCCAGTTACAGACTGTGGCGGCCATCCGTTACGTGACGAACGGGGCATACATCGCCACCATCCGTGATTTCGAGCAGCAGCCTGTGCTTCCGGAATATGAGAGCTACATGAACCGCGTGAAGGAGATGGCCAACAAGTTCGACGCTTGTACGAACGCTGTGAAAGAAGCCAACAATCAGGAACTGCACGATTTCGTGGCCCGTCGTTTGATGGAGATGGCAGCCGACACCATCATGTGTCATTTGCTGATGCAGGATGCTACCAACCGTCCCGATTTGTTTGCCAAGAGCCTGAACGTGTATGTGAACTATGCTGAGGCCGAGGTAGAGAAGCATTTCAATTTTATCCGCAAGTTCACGGCAGAGCAATTGGATAGCTACCGCCAGATGGCTGTGGAAACGTCGGCTGAATAATCCGGTACGATATATGATCATCATGAAGAGGAATACTTTCTGTGTAAAAAGAAGTATTCCTCTTTTTGTTAAAAATGGCTGTATCACAGGATGATTGTGGCTTTTTTTATAATTTTACACCCAAATAAATCAAGTTGGTTTGCCAGTAGGAAAAACAAAGTATGTCGGTTTGGAAGTGGGATAAGATATTTTTCCGGAGAAAAAAAGTGCATTCAGAGGGTGAAGAATGCACTGAAAGCAAGCGCTTGGAGGATTTCGAGAGGCAAATCGGACTTTTACTGCATAGCGACCGTTTCATAGCCCGAAGCGATTACCGTCCCATTCACGAAAGATATGCGGAACTGCATGTCAGTCTTTCCAATTTGGAAAAGATGGGGATGTTGGACATGTATTGCGAAAAGAACTGTATAGACCCGAAGAAAATGGATAGATTCCTTTGCCTGTATGAAGACTTGGGCAGTAAGGAGGGTTCCAAGGTAGTTGAAGCGCACAATGACGAATTTGTTAAAAGGCATTTGGCCAAAGACAAACTTTATCTTGATACGATACTTCGTAAGGTGGACCCTAATGTGAAGCTGGATGAGGAACAGCGACGGGTCGTATTGTCCGATGAAGACTACACGTTGGTTGTGGCCGGGGCCGGAGCCGGGAAGACAACGACCATGGCTGCGAAGGTGAAATACCTTGTGGAAAAAAGAGGGGTGAAACCGGAACAGATATTGGTCATTTCATATACGAATAAGGCGGTCGGGGAATTGCGCAGCAAAATCAATAAGGATCTGAAGATAGATTGTCCGGTGACGACTTTCCATAAGACGGGCTATGCCATACTGCGAAAGCGAGACACCGAAAGGAAGACGGTCGTGGATGGTGGCTTTATGTGGCATGTGGTCAACAATTATTTAAAAGGGAACATATTGGAGTGTCCGGAACTGGTGGATAAGCTGATATTGTTCTTCGGAAGCTATTTCGACGCACCGTATGAGGGAGACAATCTCAATGATTTCTTCAATTACATATCCAAAGCCGACTTTTCCACTTTGCGTGGCAATATGGATGAGTATGCAGAAAAGATTATAGACCAACGGACCGGCAAATGTGTCAGCATTGCCCACGAGACGTTAAGGTCGGTTCAGGAGGTCAGGATAGCGAATTTCCTGTTCATGAACGGCATCGACTATGTGTACGAGAAGATTTATCCTTATAATATGAGGTATACGTACAAACCCTATACCCCGGATTTTACGATTACCCAAGGAGATAAGACGGTGTATGTCGAACATTTCGGTATTACGGAAAATGGCTGGAACAGCAGATATACGGAAGAACAGTTGGCCCGGTATAAAAAGGAAATAGATGATAAAATCCGTTTGCACCGCAGGCACCATACGGATTTGGTTTATACTTATTCTGAATACAACGACGGGCGCGATTACCTTGACCATTTGCAGGAAATGCTCGTAGCCCAAGGGATTGAGTTCCGTCCGAGAACTTCACGGGAAGTTTTCGACAAGTTGGTCAGCACGGAAGAGAACAAATATATCATAAAGTTGGTCAAGCTGGTTTGCACGTTCTTGCATGGCTTTAAGACCAACGGTTTCACGATAGAGCATTTCCATCAGTTTCAAAGCAAGTCCTCCAATGAGAGAAACAAATTGTTTCTCTCCATCTGCGAGCGGTGTTACTTAGAATACTCCAAGCGTCTGAAAGAAAAGCAAGCGGTAGATTTTGAAGACATGATAAACAGTTCGGCAAAAATGCTCCGCGAAAAGGAAATCCAGGGGGAGAGGTTGGGGTTCAAATATATCATAGTCGACGAGTATCAGGACATTTCCCGCCAGCGGTTTAATCTGACTTTGGAGCTGAGCAAACTCTGCGATGCAAAGATCGTGGCCGTGGGCGACGATTGGCAGTCCATTTATGCCTATGCAGGTTCGGATATCACGTTGTTCACCCAATTCAAGGAATCCTTTGGGTACGGGTTGGAACTGGGTATTACCAAAACTTACCGGAACGCCCAGGAAGTAATCGACATAGCCGGTGGTTTCATACAGAAGAACACGGCGCAGATACGCAAAAGCCTGGTTTCGCCCAAACATATAACACGTCCGGTCGTGGTCGAGACCTATACGGAGAACGTAGACCGGAGCAAATATGCCGGAAAGGGTGGGAAGTATTTCCTTGTGGGCGAAACGGTGGAGAGGATTGTCGGGCAGATATTGGAGGAGAATCCGGACGCATCGATATTGTTGCTGGGGCGTTACGGGTTCGACGCCTTTAACCTTTGCCGTTCGTCGGAGTTCACGTACGAGGAGAAGACGGGGAATGTGATTTCCAAGAAGTACCCGTTCGCGAAACTGGATTTTATGACCGTGCACCGCGCAAAAGGATTGGGATACGATCATGTCATCCTCATCAATGCCCGTAATGAGTTGTACGGTTTTCCGTCGCAAGTGCAGGACGACCCGGTATTGAAGTATGTCGTGAGGGATGACCATTCGATGGAATATGCGGAAGAGCGTCGGCTTTTCTATGTGGCCTTGACACGGACCAAAAATCGTGTGTACATCGTTGTGCCGCAACAGCATCCGTCCGATTTCGTGCGGGAACTCGTGAAAGACTATCCCGGCGTGACGGTAAATGGAGAATTGGACGATTGCCGGGAGACGCGCACTGAAATGAAACGGTGTCCCGTCTGCGGTTATCCCATGCAGTTGAGGTACAAGAAGGCATACGGGTTGAAGTTGTGGATTTGTTCCAATGAACCGGAGATTTGCGATTTCATGACCAACAACCTGAAGGGCGGTGATTTGCCTATCCTGAAATGCGACTGTTGCAAGGACGGTTATTTGATAGTGAAAGAAGGATGGGGAGAACCGTTTTTGGGATGTACGAATTACAGGGCCGACCGGAGCGGATGCAACCGTGCGATTTCACGGGACAAGTATTTGAGGTCTGTAAAGCCGTTTTTTGATGAATGAGATACTTTTTTTACCCGGTTTTTGAAAAAACACGATTTTCTTGTCACAAAATTCCGAATCTTGCGTATTTATGTATGAAGGACTATTAAAAAGTGAGATACCATGGAACGGAAAGAAAACTGTAGCAGTGAGAATGCTTTGTATTATGCCCGGATATTGTTCGTGTGGTTTTGTCTTTTGGGACAAGTGGGCCATGTCGTGGCAAAACGTTTGAAAGTGGAAGTGGAAACGCCCGGGACGTTACCGGAACTGGTGGGGAAGAAAGCCAAATACAAGGTGACGGACCTGACGCTGAAAGGAACATTGAACGGGAGGGATTTGTGCTTCCTGCGCGAAATGGCCGGGAGGGACAAAGAGCGGCAATCCACACCGGGACGTTTGCGCGTGTTGGACATGCGGTACGTTTCTTTTGCCCGTGGCGGAGGAGGGTACGTAAGACACGGGGAATGGAGAGAGGTGCAGGGAGAGCATACGCTTCCGCCTTATTTGTTCAGCGAATGTGGATTGACGCATATCGATTTGCCCGAACGGTTGGACACCATCGCGGAAGGGGCTTTGGGAGCCACACGGATCAGTAGGATCGTATTGCCGGAAAATGTGTTTGTGGGTGCTTCTGCCTTTTATGGGAGCAGCGAATTGGCGGAAGTGGTTTTCCCCCGGCAGGCGAGGGGCGTCTGGAAGGGTGCTTTCGAAGGATGTGCCCAATTGAAAACCTTGTCGTTGAATCATGTGGACTTTATCAGTGGAGGTGCTTTCCAGAAGATGCCGGCCGTGGAGCGGATAGAGGTGAACGGAGACGTGGGACAACTCGACGGGTGGCGCACTTTTGCCGAATGCCCGCAGTTGAAGCGTGTGGATTTCCATGGCGTAGTCTTAGGAACGGGAGGCCCCACGTTACTGGCGGACTGTCCCCGGCTGGAACAGGTGGTGTTCCATGGCGATATATTGAGTACGGGTCTCGGCGCGGCAGAGCATTGTCCTTTGTTTGAAGGATATACCGTGAAAGGAAAGGTCCTGCGTAGCCAGCATAAAGACTTCGTTCCGCAAGTATCGGATGAAGAACGTCTGGAGGGACGCGGTTTGGCCGACTTCATGAGCCGGTTCGCGCCGGTTGTACGCCGGATTTGGGCACACGGCGGAGGGGTGATGGGCTATATGAAGAAGACCTCAGCTCCTTGGTTTTATCGTTCGGCCTGTGCTTGGGCATCTGAGGGGAGAGACGAGGAGGCTTTGGCGCATTTGGACATCGCAATAAAGTTGGGATTTGCCAAGTATGACCTGATAAAGGGCGGCAAAGAGTGGGATGCCCTGCGCGGAAATTCGGAGTTTCAAGCCCTTGTGGAGACGGTGCGTGAAGTGGGGGACTACCTTTATGTGTTGAGGAAGTCCCCGGCCTATCGGGAAGATGCCCGTCCGATGCCTGCATTTACGTACCAATCGGCCACGGACAGTAATTTGGTACGTGTGCGCCGCTATTTCAATTTGGACAGCATAGCCGGTGACGGCGACGAAATCAGCCAGATCAAGAATCTGATGTATTGGTTGCATGATGCCATCCGTCACGACGGTGGTTCGGGGAGGCCGGACTGTGCACGGAACTCGATAGCCATGTATGAATTGTGCAAGCGGGAAGGGCGCGGGCTGAATTGCCGTTTTCTGGCACAGGTGCTCAGTGAGATGTATCTGGCCATGGGATTCCCGTCACGCTTCGTGACGTGCCAGTCGAAAGCGTATGACACCGACACCGATTGCCATGTCATCAATATGGTGTGGAGCCGCCAGTTGGGGAAATGGATATGGATGGACGCGTCTTTTGCAGCTTACGTCACCGACGAAAACGGTCTGTTGTTGCATCCGGGCGAGGTGCGTGAGCGGCTGATCAAGGGACTCCCTTTGGTATTGAACGAGGATGCGAACTGGAACCATAAGACCAAGCAGACCAAAGAAGGATATTTGGAGAATTACATGGCCAAGAACCTTTATATGCTCGATGCCCACCTTGAAAGCCGGTTTGAGACGGAGCCTGCTGACGGGTCGGGAAGTCCTCAAATTTATTTGGTGCCGGAGGGATTCTGGCCGTTATCCGGACATACTACCTATGACGACCGTTATTTCTGGCAAGCTCCTTAGTTCGGTGCAAGGCCGGGATGAAGGACGTGTATATGGATCAAGGGGCTGTTTTTTCCACGGGAAAAAGCGGCCCGATTTTTCTGCGCCAAACGAAAAATCAATCTCAGGCGAACGATTTTTCGTTCGCCTGAGATTGATTTTCCGATGTCAGCCGGGTGATTTTCGGGGGAACTCCACTGCCCGAAACCGTTTCTATCGTATTTTAGGAGGATGGGCGTGGCATGCCTTGTTTTTTCTTTGAACGAAATGCCTTGTGGCGTGTATATCCTTATGACACGTGTTGCAAGTACAAACATTATTCATGGTAGAAACAGAAAGAATATGAGAAGGACGTTGATTGTTTCGTGGGCGGTGGCCGTGGCGCTTTGCGCGTCGGCACAGAAACCGCAGGAGATAAAAGGAATCGTGGAAGAGGCGCACGACTCGCTCTGGTATGCTGGCCAGGTTAAGGCTTGGCAAAGAGAGGTGGACGCAGACGAGCAGGATGAAAAGGCATGGCGCAACCTGTTTGAGGCTGCCTGGGGGCTGAATTCTTGTTCCCGTGGAAAGAACGACGGAGGAATACCCCGTATCCTGAAGCGTATGGAACGGGCTATTCCGGAGACTTATACCTATAATATATGTGCTTACCGCGCCTCCCAGGGGCCTGACAACAAGTTTGCGGAGAAGGCGATGACCCTGTTGCCGGACGATATTTCAGACCGTGGATACGATGCCGTGTTGGGATATCTTTGGATGATGGGGGAAACGGACGGGACAGGATGGAAGGCCGGGCTTTTCAATGACATCCTGCGTCGCCAGTATGAGCATGGCAAATATCCTTCGTTTATCCTGCGTTTCGGTTACAACCAGTTGCAAGGTATGGCCGAAGGCGGGCTTTTCTTTGGCAACGGCGACGCGGAGCTTTTCGACAAGCTCATGTTGCAGCGTGCGATGCGTGTGCATACGGACAAGGTGGTGGTCGTGATTCCTTTTCTGTCCATGCGGTCCTATCGCGACGCTGTGTGTCGGCAGTTGGGGATTCCGCCCTTTCCCGGGCGCGAGGTCAGAACGGAAGAAGAGTTCAAAGCGGCTGTGCAAGAGATGGTGGAATACGTCATCCGCGAATCCGGTCGTCCGGCTTACTTCTCACCCGGTTCGCAGTGGGCCGTGCAGGGCATAGCCCGCAAACTTTATAATGAGGGATTGGTGTATCGGTACAGTGAGGAGCCTTATGACAATGTTTCGGCAGCCAAACGTCATGTAGAGCGGGATTATCATTTCGATTACCTGACCGAGCCTGCTTTCCGTTTGGAGTCATGGTGGTCGGGGAGCGAGATGTTGCTGCTGAACTACACGGTCATGTTGGGCCCGTTGGTGCAGTCGTATAGGGAATCGGGTAATCGGGAGCGTGCCGACAGGCTTTACCGGATATTGAAAGCTTCGGTGGAGAACGGCGGGTTTTCAGCCGCGAAGAAAAAGGAGTATTTGGACTATTTGGAGAAATGGCGGTAAAAATAAACTTCAGGCCGTCGTTGCGAAAACTATCGGACGAGGAATTGATGGGACGTGTGCGGCGAACGGGTGACGAAAAGGCTTTCGATGAACTTTACCGTCGTTATGCCCGACGCCTGCACGGCTTTTTCTTCCGTATGCTGGGACGGGAAGAGCAGTTGGCAGCGGACTTCACGCAGGAGCTGTTCTTGCGCGTATGGGCGGCAAGGGGGCGGTATGAATGCGGACGGGAGTTATGTCCTTGGTTTTTCACGATGGCCTATAATCTGTGCCGGAATGAATACCGTTTCCGGAATATTGCGGTCGGTTTTGCGGAAGAGGTGCGTGGCGGGCCGGATACGTATGAGGAACAGCCGGAACTTCGGATGGATGTCCGGATGTTCGACCGCGAACTTTCCGCATTGTTGGACAAGTTGCCTCCGGAACAACGTGTGTTGTTTGCTTTGCGTTATGAAGAGGAACTTACGGTACCGCAACTGGCCGAGGTAATGGGTATTCCGGAGGGTACGGTGAAATCGCGTCTTCATTATTTATTGCAATACTTAAGAAAGAAATTGAAGGTTTATGAAACACTTTGAGGAACAAGTCTCACAGGCAGCCGCACGGCTGCGGAATGAAGAAAACAGCCGTTTGCGTGTACCGGGGAATCCACGTCGGTCCGGCGGCGTTTCCTGGGGATGGGTGGCTACGCCGGTGGCCGCCGTGGCCGGTCTGTTGTGGGGAGTGGAGTTGGGACGGATGTCCGGTGAATCTTCGTTGCAGCAGGTGTCGCAGGTGATAGATACGGTGATACGCCGCGAGGTCGTGCGTGACACGGTTTATTCCGTTCGTCCCGAAAGCAAAGTCGCATCATGGCAGGTCGGGGAGAAAGGCAAACGGAGCCGAAGAAACTGCACCCGTTCGCCGGATACAGGTGGAAAGCCGGAAACAGGGACAGGGGACGAGACTTTACAGGCGCGGACGGGGAAATGTGTTTTGGAAGACGGCATCGACTATTCCATGCTCTGGGAAGCTGTGAAAGCAGGTAAGTGACATCTTAAAGTGGATTTTTCGGTATATATTTCGGTAAAAGTCCTCTTTTTACCGTATTTTCTTTGGTTTTCATACGGACTATGGTAACTTTGTCTTCACTAATTGCCAAGTGTATTAATAGTATTTATAATTCCAAAAAAAGAAAGAGAATAATAATGAAGAGAAATCTACTTTTATCCACTTTGTTGCTGGCTTCGGCTTCGATGGCAGCGCAGGGTTTTGACGGTTCGTTCGACGAGCCTTGGGAAACCTGCTATCCCGATGGAAAGACGGCAGTGGGTACGCAGCCGAAGGGTTGGATGGCATCCAGCGTGTGCAAAAACTTTATTATCACGATTACAGAATAACTTGTGGCTCCGGATACCGACCGTATGGAGGAAGTCAACGGCCATTCCGTTAAGATGTGGAACAACTATGTAGGAATGTTTGGTATTGGAGCAACGGCGCCGGGATATATAACATTAGGAACATCTTGGGCGTATGGTGATGTGACGAATGTGGGCAAACCGGAAGATACCAGTGATGGAGGTTCGTATGGGGGTATTGAATTCACTTCCCGTCCCGATTCATTGGTGTTCTATGCAAAGCGTACGCATGCGCAGGAAGCACCTGCAAACGGTTCCTTTAACTCGAAAGAGAAAGCCATGGCCATCTTTTATTCTTGGACTGGAACTACTTCTTCCAAAGTTATAACCGGAATGAGCAATGCACCGGTGGAGATAGATATGATAGACCGGGAGAAAGATATTTTAGGCATGCCTACGGGTAGTGAAGTGACAGGGGATGCTAAATTGGTGGCTTCTGTAGAATATCCCATTGAGGGTGACATTGAAAATTGGACGCGTCAGTCTGTGGCTATTGATTATAAGTCGGATGGGAATCCGGAAAAGATGAACATCATATTCTCGGCTTCCGATTATTTCAATCGTTCGGAATTGGGTACGGGTAATGCCCTTTATGTAGATGATGTGCAGTTGGTGTACAATTCACGTCTGAAATCTCTCGTAGTAGACGGCAAGGAAGTGAACGGATTCTCCGACGGTGTGTTCGATTACCAACTGCCTGCCGACTTGCAGGGTAAGGACATCGTGGCTACGGCTTTCGGTAAGGACGCGACAGTGGAAACCGTTACGGAAGGCAATGTGACGACCATTACGGTGAAGGATGAAACGGCTATGGGTGAGAAGGTAAACACTTACACTTTGACGTTTAAGGGAGTGAGTGCCGAAATCCAGTTGCCAGCCGAGATTCCGGCGTTGACTTATGGCGACGAGGTGGATGGTTTGGGTTTCATTTCCAATAATACTAAGGACGCTTTGGCGTACAGTTTCTCCAAGGAAGGCGTGCTCGAAGTGGGCGAAGACGGAAAGCTTCGTGCCATCGGTGCGGGCGAGGTCGTAGTGACCGCCAGCCAACCGGGCAGCGATGATTTCACTCCGGCTGAATCCGAACCCATGACATTGACCGTGGCGAAAGCACCGCTCAACGTGTCGCTGGCCGATGATGCTTGGACATGGCGTGGTATAGCTGTGTCTACGTCTAACATGGACAAGGGGAAATGCCATTATACTTTCGTTTATGACGGCTGGAAATGGAATGATGCAGAAAAAGACGCTTCTGAGGTTTTGTCCAAGTTGCCCACGGTATCGGCATCTGCACCGAAAGATGCGGAAGCTATAGGTAGCGAACGTGCGGCTAAGTTGAGTGGCGGTGCGGCAGAGAACTACGATTTGAAATTTGCCGAAGATGCGAAATTCAAGGTGGTAAAGAATAAGGTAGGCGTGTATGTCAAATACGGTAGCAACACTTTATCTACGGCTTACGATGACGAAAAATATCGTACGGTAAACGCTGCTGTGGGACAAGAAGAATATATCTTCACGACCGGCTATTCTGATGCGGTGTATGATGATGAGGACGTTTTGGCGGCTTTGGCCACCCAGCCCGAAGTGGTGTGCAGCGTGAACAAGGATGCCGTTGTGGGCGACGAGTTCCCGGTATCAGTCCAGTTGCCCGAAAAAGTTTCTTTCGACAATTTTGAACTTGTCAGCATTGTGCCCGATGTGGCCAAGCTTGTTATGGCTGAGAGCCCGGGCATTACGGTGACAGTGCCTGAGACGGTGACTTACGGTGATGAATTTACGTTGGTGACCAACGAACACGGGATTACTTACAATAGCACTGTCTTGACTTCCGGGGTGGTAAGTATGACCTACAAAGGCGTGGTTACGGCTAAGAAAGCCGGAAAGGCGGAACTGGTCGTGACTACGACACCTAAGACGGTAGACGGTGTGGATTATGGTGCCACTACTACAAGGGTTGCTTTCGACATCCAGAAGGCTGCCCTCACTATCAAGGCCAGCGATGTGGAGGTCAATCTTGACGGTGACCTGCCCGAGACGTATGAACTTGTGTACGAAGGGTTCGTGAACAAAGACAAGGCTGAGACGGTATTTACCGACATGCCCGTGGCTACGGTGAATTTGCCCGAACCGTTGACGGCCGGCACTTATCCCATCAAGGTGTCCGTGAGCGAAGAACCGGAGAATTATGTGGTGACTACGGTAGACGGTACATTGACTGTCAAGGACGGTTCTTCCGTTGCGGGTGTGAGCAGTAAGAATGACAAAGTGGCTTATGCCAATGGCAACCTTTACGTTCCTTGCGGCGGACGCGTGGAAATATACGCCCTGACAGGAGCTTTGGTCGGTCGGTATGAAGGCGCTGTTATTCCGGTAGCTTTGCGTACTAATACATTATACATCGTGAAGACCCAAAAGGGTGCTTTCCGTTTGTGGGTGAAATAAGTTAAGACGTGTCGGCTTTAGATGCCGTACACGTATAATAATCCCCTTATTCTTTCTCTTTCCGGATTGGAGAGGATGGAATAAGGGGATCTTTTTTTAGTCGCGGCGTTCGTTATACACGCCTATTTCATTCAGGTACATGCGTTCGTTTTCGTTCTTCTTGGTGAAAGTGACTTTGACTTTGTTTCCCCAGACTTCATCGAAGCGGTGCACTTTTACTTTTCCGTCTTTCGGAGTCACGGGAATCTCATGCCAAACTCCGTCTTTGAGGTAGTGTACGCGATAGCTGCTGAAACTCTGGTTATCATCCACCAATGAAATCATGTTGAACGGGCGCGTGCGTTCAAATTCCACTTCGTACCATGGTTCTTTGATTCTCGGATTGGAATGCCAGGCCGATCCGAAGTTGTCGTCGTTTCCGAAATCCATGATGAAGGAATCGTAACTCCAACTGGAATTGGCCGGACGGTGTTTGGCGATGTTTTCTGCCGTAATCGGACGTTCGTATTCGCCCAACGTCATTTCGCCACTTTCTTTTCCTTTCCAAAGGCGGCCGATTTCCTTCAACGCCTCCAAGGCATTGTCGTCAATCAATCCGTCCCGGTTGGGTGACACGTTGAGGATGAAGGTGCAGTATGCTTTGTTGAAAGGTATCAGGTTCTCGTTGACAATCCATTCGGGCGATTTCACGTCCGTTGTGGGGAAGTCGCTTTTCCAGAACCACGACGAGTTCAGCGGCAGGCACGACAAGGCCGGCATCCGGTTGGTGTCTTTGGAAATGTGTTGTCCGGCATTCTGTTCGAAGGACTTGATGTCGGTGTAGAACAATGCGTCCTGTGGGTATTTGGCAGAGTTCAAGTCCATGACGAGGCAGTTCGGCTGGAGCTGTTTGATGAAGTGATAGATGTCGTCGAACGGGACTTCTTCGTATGAAATGCGCGACCAAGGAGCGTCCCAACCGTCGATGATGAGGGCGGAAATGGGGCCGTAGTTAGTCAGCAGCTCCTTCAATTGATTTTTAATCAAATCTATATGGTTGCGGTTGATAAATCCCGGACGTAAACGATGGTGCGTGTCGAGGATGGAATAATATAACATCACGTCCAACCCTTTTTTACGGAAAGCGTCTACGTATTCCCGTACCACGTCTCGTTTCAGGGGACCGTTCATGACGTTGTATTCCGTAGTCTTCGTGTCCCAAATGCAATAACCACTGTGGTGTTTTGTGGTCAGGCATCCGAACTTCATTCCTGCGCTAAGGGCTGCTTCGGCCCATTGGTTACAGTCCAGTTTCTTCGGGTAGAAGGTTTCGGCCGGCATGTCGGGGGCGGGCCAGTCTTCGTCCACGAATGAGGGCATGTTGAAATGGATGAACATACCGAACTTCTCGTTGACGAATTTCTGTTGCATGGCTTTCAGGTTGTCTTGGGCGAGGACCGAGCCACACACCGTACAGGCCAACATGAGCAGCATGCTTCTTAAACTTTTGTACATAAATGATGAATGTTTTTAATGGTTATAAAAAAATAGTTTCTTTCTCAAGCAAAGGTATGTATTCCGCAGCTTTCAAAAAGTTGATGGATGCTTCAAATAATGTAATAGCTGCACCAAAACGGGGGAAGAGAAAAAGAAACGTACACTTCCGGCTGTTGGATAATGTGGTTTTATCTGCGGAAGTGTACGTGAATCTGTTTGTGAAAGCGGTTATAAGACTACTTTGAAAGTTTGTGTCTTATGTCCTATATCGGCTTTTATGAGATAGACCCCGCATCGGGGAATATCGATTGTTCCGCTGTCGTCGACTGTCATGTGTGAAATGGTGGTGCCGGTTTCGTCCATGACGGTCAGGGTTGTACTTTCGTTCACATGGTAATGCAGTTTGCCGTTTGCACCATATATCCGGACGCCGGGGAGCACATGTTCCTCTACGGAACTGCCGGACGGGTCGAAACGGGACAGTGTGAACGCTCCGCCCCTCTTGCCGTTGTCGATGGCCTGTACGCCCCATTCATACGTGGCTTCCTCGTCATCTATGTACATGGAGTAGACGGTCGTCGAGATTTGTCCCGAGATTTCTCCAGTTTTGATGAAACCGGTCTGCACGTCTGCCGGCACGGTCATGAAGAATTTGTCTGAACCCGACTTTTTCAAATACAGGTTGTACTGCAAGGCTTCTTGGGGAGTGACGTCGTCCGAAGCTACGTCCCAACTGAAAGTAACCATCTTTGTGGCTTGGTTGTAGACGGCTTTCAGGTTTTGGGGAGCGGTGGGGGCTGCGTTGGGGACGGCTCCCTCGTCGGACGATGTGTTCCGGTAAAGTTCGGTGGCGCATTCGCGTGAACATACGTCGCTATGCGCCCATCCCATGTTCCAGGCATCCAGATAACCGTCGTTGTCGAAATCTATCAAGTGGTTATTACCATGGGTTACACGATCGAATGTCCAAGGAGATGCCGTGTCGTACCATCCGCCGCAGGGCTTGAAGCAGAAATCTCCCCGGTTCAGATAAAGCCAAGTCGTGATTTCATGGCTTTCGCCGTGTCCACCTGCTAAGATGTCCGGCAGTCCGTCATGGTTCACGTCGCCGAACGAGGGGGTAGCTCCGTCTACTCCTTCAAATCCGCAGAACAAATCGTCCAACATTTCAAATGTCCGTCCGCCTTTATTGCGGTACACATAGAATGATTTGGCATTTTGCCCTTTCGTGGCAGAATACCCGGTGACGACGATGTCCGTCCACCCGTCGGCGTTCAGGTCGCAGGGGAAACAAGACGAATCGTACGAACCGTATAGGTATTGCTCGTTTTCAGAGAAAGTGCCGTCGCCATTGTTCCAGTAGATGCGGAGATTGCCTTCGCCCGGGCCGTAACCGGATGAAATGATATCCAGCCAACCGTCGTTGTCCATATCGGCAAAATGTACTGAACCTCTTGATAGCCCCGTGAAGGGTTTGTCGCCGTCCAGAGGGGTTTCTTGTCGGATGAACCCTTTCCCTTTGTTGTTTTTATAGAGGTAAAGCACGCGCCGGTCGTGGTGTACGACGGGCTTACCGTTCTCATCCGTGATTCCGTCTGTGTCTTCGTAGTCGTCCAGTCCGGCGATGACGAGGTCAAGATAACCGTCTTTGTCATAATCGCCCACGGAGACGTAGTGGCGCGACCGTCCGCCGTCCAACGAGCCGTAGATAGGAGAGATTCCCATGAGATTGCTTTCCGGTGTGGCTTGATTTACTTCTTCAAAGACATATTTTCCGTCCGGTCCGATTCCTTTGTTCTCGTACAGGTAGGCGACCACATCGTCGAGATCGTTTTCATAGTCCATGGATTTTACTCCGGGTACGAACAAGTCCATTAAGCCGTCGTTGTTGTAGTCGAACCATGTGGGGCAAGCATAATATACCACATCGAAGGGACTGTCCAGCTTCTTGAATGTTCCGTCTTCTTGATAGTCATACAGGGCGGAGAACTTTTTCCGCGAGGTTATCCGTTGGTGTTCGTTGTTGCCGGAATAAGTGACTTCCAGGAATCCGTCGTTGTCATAGTCGCCCCAAGCCGCGTCGGAGCGGTCGGTGGAGTGGAGGAACTGTCCGCGGACGATGGCCGTGGCCGCTTGCTCGTCCGGCACGGGGTATTTCACTTTTTCAAATACCGGTTCTGTCGGATTGCTCGGTTCCGGAAACTCGGTAAAGTCTTTGTTCGTGAATTCGTCGTACACCTCTTTATAATGGAAATCTGTGGCTGAAAACGCCGAGATGCCCACGTCTACGATTTGGTCGTAACCGGTTTGAATACATTTCACGGCTATCAGGTTCCAACTGTTCGGTTTGAGGGTCTGGCGTGCTTCGTCGGAGATGTCGTAAGGAATGTAATTGGAAACAGAGCCTTTTTTCGTGGCGGCCCAAACTCCGTTGATATAGATGAAGATGTCATCGTCATGATAAATCATGAAGCGCATGCAGTCGATCATTTCTTGGGTGACATCGCCCAAGTAGAACCAGCGGCGCAGGTAGATTTGCTCAGTTGTCCATGGTATTGAAATGATGCCCTGAGTGGTCCATACGGAACTCCTACCGAACGCTGCGGTACCTTTGGGCCATAGGCTGTCATCGAACTCTTTGGCGAACCAATATCTCGGTGCATTGTCTTCGGTGATGAACTTCCATTTGTATTTATGTTCCTTAGCGGTCGATACGACGGGTTGTATCTTTACGTCGCTTTGCGGCATATTGATGCATTCCAAGATTTTATCTTTCAATTCTCCTGTGGGTGAATATGGTTTCAATATGCGCCGGTCATAGGTGTAGATGCCGTTTTTCTCAATTTCCACGTCCGACAACTGTGTGTAAACGGCCGCATTAAGCCCATAATAATAATGGTCCTTGATTTTGTCTGCCAAGTCGTTGAACATGACAGTAAAGTCTTCCGGTGTTTCCACTGTCGTGTAGCCGAAGTCACCGCCTGGCCAGATATGTCCGGGTACTTTTAGTGTGATGCCCCCGTATTCGCCGTTGACGCAGGCACGTTTTTGGTCGATCGGACAAGATGGATAAGGATAGCTGTGAGAGTCCTTTATGTCACCGATTTCGGCATCGTTCCATCCGCTGGCACAGCAGACAAGACTTTGCGGGCTGACTTTGTCGATGACTACTTGCGTCATCCGTTCGGTATCGAACTGTCCCCACCCCTCATTGAATACGACCCATTGCACGATGCTCGGATGGTTTTCGAAAGCATCTATGATGCGGACGGCTTCCTCTTCGAAGTTTTGCCTTGCGAAGGCTTCGTGTCCTTCTGGAAGGTTCGGACTGGGCAGGTCTTGCCATACCAGAATTCCTTCACGGTCGCAATGCATGTACCAGCGTGACGGCTCCACTTTGATGTGTTTGCGTATCATGTTGAAGCCGAGTTCTTTCATCGCTTTGATGTCGAACAGGAGGGCTTCGTCACTGGGTGCCGTGTACAGTCCGTCGGGCCACCAACCTTGATCCAGCGGTCCCATTTGGAAGATTTGTGTACCATTTAGGAAGATGCGCGGTGTGCCGTCTACGTTTTTCACTTCAATTTTGCGCATGCCGCAATAGCTTTTTACGGCATCGGTTTGTTGTCCTCCCGAGGATAGTGTGATGTTGAGGTCGTAAAGGTAGGGACGTTCCGGCGACCACAGTTCCGGAGCGTTTACGGGCAAGGTGCATGGAGTGCCTGTGGCTACGCCTTGCAATGATGCCACAGTGTTACCGTCAGGGTCTGACAACAGGATGTCGGCAGTGGCTTCGCTGTCTCCGGTGGCGTTCACTTGCAGTTTGAAGCAGGAATTGTCCACGTCCGGTTCGATAGACAGTCGGGTGATGTGTACCGGATTCACCGGTTCGAGCCAAACCGTCTGCCAGATGCCGCTGACCGGAGTGTACCAGCATCCCCACTTGTTCAAGGCTTGTTTGCCTTTAGGTTGGCCTTCTGCTCCCGTATTGTCATGGATATAAACGGCTATTTCCTGTTCGCCTCCGTCCGTTAAAGCAGAGGTGATGTCGAAATAGAACGGGTCGTAGCCTCCGGTGTGACTGCCCACTTTCTTACCGTTCACGTAGACCGTGGCTTCCCAATCCACGGCATCGAAATGCAATAGGATGTTTTTCCCTTTCATGCTTTCCGGTATGGTCAGGGTTCGCTTGTACCAATAACATTGGTTGTCGCTTTCTTCCATGATGCCGGAAAGGGCGGATTCGATCGGGAAAGGCACCAGAATCTTCTTGTCGTACGTAAAGTCTGCTTGGTATGCTTCTCCCTCTACGGCCTTTCTCAAGTCCCAGACTCCGTTTAGGTTGAGCCATTCTTCCCGTTCCATTTGCGGACGGGGATATTCGCCGAGTATGTTGTTGACGTCTATGGTTTCGCTCCACGGGGTCATCATCGGCCCCTGTTTCATCTGCCATTCTACGGCATTTGCCGCCTGTATGCCTGTGAGCAATAGCAGGCTTGCGGCAATCATGTGTTTTATTTTCATAAAGGTTATTTTGGGAATGGATGCGAGGTCATGTTCGCCTCGCATCCAAAGGTTAGGTGTTTTTTTATTGCACGATAAACTTTTTGGTGGTTGTCTTACCGTTCTTGTCAGTAGCTTTCAGGATATAGATACCCGAATTAAGGTTGTCGATGAGTGTGACACCGCCTTTTATGTTCATGTTTGTTATGGTCGTTCCGTTTACGCTGTAGACAGTGACATGCGTATCCGTGTCGGTATAAATGGTGGCACGGTTGCCATGGCCTCGTACTTCTATTCCATTTCCTTGGAGTATGTTTTCTTTGATACTTTGGGGATTCTCTCCCGGGTCGAGGTACAAGCCATAGATGTTGGCACCGATGTTGTCCCTGTCGGGCAGGTTATAGACTACGTATAAGTCGTGTATTCCGCTTAAGTCATCCAAATCACCGGCTGTCGTCAGCTTGTTGCTCCAATTTCCGGTACCTTGTGCCCTGACAACGGCCACGGGTTCGCGTCCTTCGAGTGCGGCATTCAATTCTTCCAGGTTGGTGACGTTCCCCCAGTCAATGTCGTTCAAGTCTGTGTAAAGCGTAAAGTTGGCATCTTCTATGGTACTGCCAATGTATGACGGTTCACAGGATGCTTTGATGAAAACCTTTTTATAGTAATTGTCCTTGAAGTCGATGCCTTTGTAAGCTACGACTACGCCGGCTTTGGTGTAACCTATGTTGCTTCCTTCGCATCGTGCATCCCCACTGATAGGCTTGATGACTTCCCATTGTATGCCTTGGTTGATGTCTGTTCCCTCTGTGGCACCGTTTTCTCCGGTTGTGGTGAACATAACAGCATTTTCAGAAGGTTGTACATCCTCATATACCACTCCGCAATCCGGATTTTCAAACCAGACGGAATCCTTGACCAATTCGATTTTCTGCAGGTTCGAGGCATCTCCCCACTTTATATACAGATAGTGGCTACCCGTCACCGCTTTTAACGTAGTGGCTACCGGCGTAAAGCTGTTCCATTCCTGTATATTGATGCCTGTCCATGTTCTGGCCACCATGTTTTCCGGTTTTACTTCGTCGATATAGAACTCCATGTATTCCGTGTATCTTTCACCGTCGTGACCGATATAGGCTACCAGTTGTTGGAATTCTCCGTTGCCGAAGTCTATTTCTTCATTGGATTTGACGATGAATCCGTCGTTTGTACTTCCCCAGCATCCCGTTTCTTCGTTGTATTTTGCATCCTTGTAGGGGTCTTCTTCCGGATTTTCCGGAACTTCTACCGCCCTCACGAGAGCAGAACCGTCGATAACAGTGGTCAGTTCTTCGTATCCTTCCATTTCGCTGGGCCATGGTTGCAAACCTTCCTCTTCTTCTGGTATAGCTTCTTCGTAGAATTTTACGGAACGCAAGTTTCCATTTCCGACACGGAAAGTCAGCCATACTTTCTGTTTACCGGTAGGACGTGCAAAACCGTCTTCCTCTTTCATGTTTTCGGCAAACATATCGAACTGGTGATAACCGAAAGTTCTTTCCACCCTGATTTCATTGAACGGGACGGCTTCTTCCGGAGTCGCGCCGGCGCTGAGTACGACGTATTTGGCTTCACCATACGTACCCCAACCGTTGGCAAACTCCACACCGGTAGCCTGATAGGCGTTTCCGTCTGTTCCGAAATCCACCTCTCCCAATCCGATGACGGTGTTTTCGCTGGTGTTACCTATATTTCCGTATCCCACGTCAAAAGACGCGTCTGTCACCAATTCGATGTTTTCCGCATTGCTCTTCATGAGCGGGATGAACAAGTCGCCGGTAGCAGGTTGAGGCTCTTCCGGGTTCTGTCCCGGATCCAGATACAATCCGTAGATGTTGGCACCGATATTGTCCCTGTCGGGCAAATTATAGACCACATATAAATTATGTATGCCTTCCACATGGCTTAACGGGGCGGTAGTGGTGAGTTTGTTGCTCCACGCGCCGGTACCTTGTGCCCTGACCACAGCCACCGGCTCACGGCCTTCGAGTGCGCTATGCAGCTCGTCTAAGTTCGTCACGGTGGCCCAGTCGATGTCATCCAAGTCTACGTATAAAGAGTAATTAGCCTCTTCTGTGGTACTGCCGATATAGGTCTTGTCGCAAGAAGCGTTGATGAATACATCCTTATAGTAACCGTTCTTGAAGTCTATGTTCTGGTACATTACCACTACGCCGGCTTTGGTAAAACCGATGTTGCTGCCTTCGCACTTGGCATCCCCGCTGATGGGCTGGATTATTTTCCAGGCAGTTTCGCCCAGCGAAACGTCTCCGCCTTCCGTAGCTCCGGACTCACCTTTGGTCACGAATACCACAGCATTCTCCGACGGTTGTGCATTGTCGTAAACGACTCCGCAGTCCGGATTCTCATACCAGACGGGTTCTTTGACCAAATCTATCTGGTGAAGGTTCGTGGCATTGCCCCATTTCACATACAGATAATGGCTGCCCGTCACCTCTTTCAATGTAGTGGCCACCGGTGTGAACTTGTTCCACTCCTGTATATTGATGCCTGCCCATGTCCTGGCCACCATGTTTTCCGGTTTTACTTCGTCGATATAGAATTCCATATATTCCGTGTATCTTTCGCCGTCATGCCCGATGTAGGCCACTAATTGTTGGAAATCTCCGTTGCCGAAGTCTATTTCCTCGGTGGATTTGACGATGAATCCGTCGTTTGTTCCGCCCCAACATGCCGTATTTTCATCGTATTTGGCATCTTTGTAAGGGTCTTCTTCCGGATTTTCCGGTACTTCTACCGCTCTTTCAAATGCGGCAGCTTCTATGGAAGTCGTGATGTCTCCGTAGCCTTCCGCTTGGTTGGGCCAAGGCTGTACGCCTTCCATTCCTTCGGAGATGGCGTTTTCATAGAACTTCACCGAACGCAGGTTGCCTTGTCCGCCCCGGAAAGTCAGCCACACTTTCTGTTTACCGGCGGGAAGGACGAATCCGTCTCCTTTGTCCATATTCTCGGCAAACAGTTCAAACTGATGGTAACCGTAAGTGCGGGTCACGGTCATTTCGTTGAACGGGACAGCTTCTTCCGCCGTGGCTCCGGCACTGAGGACTACAATCTTCTCCTCGTCATAGCTGCCCCATCCATGGGCGAACTCCACTCCGGTGGCTTTGTAGTTTGTTCCGTCTGTACCGAAATCCACTTCCCCCAAACCGATGACGGTTTCCGTCGAAGTGTTCCCGATGCAGCCGTAACCTACATCAAAACTCGCATCTTTGACTAATTCAAGATGAGATGCGTTGTTTTTCATGAGTTCGATGACCCAATCGTCGGCCATCGCCTGACTTGCCCCGAACAGGGACAATACTCCAAAGAGTAACGTGTTTTTTCTCATTGTGATTAATTGTTAAATTATATGGTTAAGTTGTAATGAAGTCCCACAGGCATGATTTGATGTACAGTGCGGCCGCCCCATACCATCGGAAAATCATGCTGCGAAACCTGTTTCTATAGGGTTATCAAAGATTTCGATGCGGTAAATTTACATTTTTATAAGAGGGAAAGAAGATAATAAATACGTCAAATAGTAATATAATTGAATCAATGACTGCTTTTTTATACAGGTTGCAGCATTTGCTTTGTTTTTTATGGGCTTTTATATTACCTTTGGCAAATAAAAACAGAGATATACATGAAAGCAAAGATAGATTGCATATTGGACTTCCTGATAGATGTGGCGGCGCATAACGACCGGGGATGGTTTGCAGAACACAAAGGGCAGTACGAGGAAGCGCGCGGACTTTTCGAGGAGATGGTGCAGGCACTTATCCATCGTATCGCGATATTTGACGGTAGTGTGGCCCACCTTACGGTGAAGGATTGTACGTATCGTTTTTATCGCGACACGCGTTTCTCGGAAGACAAATCGCCTTATAAGCGTCATTTCGGAGCCTATATCAACGCCTGCGGCAAGAAGTCCTGGCATAGCGGTTATTATTTCCACCTTCAGCCCGGCGAATGCTTGCTGGCCGGTGGGGCATGGTGCCTGCCTTCGCCGATACTGAAAGCTGTCCGTCAGTCCATCGTGGACGAGGTGGATGAATTCCGCTCTATTGTGGAGGCGGCAGATTTCAAGGCGGCATTTCCCGTCATAGGCGAGTCTCGTTTGAAAACCCTTCCTAAAGGCTTTCCGAAGGATTTCCCTTATCCGGATTATCTGAGGCCGAAAGATTACTCCGTTTGCCACACGGTGCCGGATGATTTCTTCCGTGATGAAAACTGGTTGGACCGTACGGCCGGGATTTTCGAGTTGATGAAGCCCTTCAATGATTTTGTGAACTATACGATTGACGAATGCGAGTGAATCGTAAGATGCTGAACTGACGATTATATTTAACTTGAAAATAAAGAAAATATGAATGTAGGAGACAAGGCGCCCGAGGTGCTGGGCGTAAATGAAAAAGGAGAACGGATTTTATTGAGCAACTACCGTGGAAAGAAAGTGGTGCTTTATTTTTATCCCAAAGACAATACGTCGGGCTGTACGGCCGAAGCTTGCAGCTTGCGCGACAACTATTCTGCGCTGAAGAGTAAAGGATACGAGGTGATCGGGGTCAGCGTGGACAGTGCAGATTCGCACAAGAAGTTCATAGAGAAACATGAGTTGCCTTTCACGTTGATTGCCGATACGGACAAGTCGTTGGTCAATGAGATGGGCGTATGGGGAGAGAAGAGCATGTATGGCCGCAAGTATATGGGAACTTTCCGTACCACCTTTATCATTAATGAAGAAGGAGTGGTTGAGAAGGTCTTCTCTCCGAAAGAAGTCAAGACCAAGACGCATGGTGAACAACTGCTTGCGTTGTAGATGGCATAGCCGAATTTACGGCCGCCCTTCCATATACCTATTATATATGGGAGGGCGGCCGTTTTTTTAGTCAAGGCCGGAGAAACGGGTCAGCGGTTCAGGTAATGCCGGGCCACTTCGAGGGCCGTATGGATATTGTCGCAGATGTTTTTCTTGCCGAGCAGTTCATAGAATCCGCTTTTCTTGAGGGCTTCGTGCACTTTCGGATTAACTCCGGACAGGATGATGTGCACCCCTTCGCGATGGCTCATCTCGCACAGGTTGGTCAGGTTATGGATACCCGTAGAGTCGATGAACGGAACTTTCCGCATGCGGATGATGCGTACCTTAGGCTGTTCCTTGGTTTGTAGTACGACCTCTTCAAACCGGTTGGCAATGCCGAAGAAGTAAGGGCCGTTGATTTCGTAGACCTCCGTGTGGTCGGGAATATGCAGATGCTCTTCCGAAATCACGGTGCCGTCGGCATCGGTAGGGATGATTTCATCCTTAAAAAGGTTTACCTCCGTAGTTTCCATGACTCGCTTGATGAACAACAGGCAGGCCAGCACCAGTCCGAACTCAATGGCCACGGTCAGGTCGAATATTACGGTGAGGAAGAAAGTGATGAGCAAGACGGCCACATCGGACTTAGGATTGCGCAAAAGTTCCCTGAACGTCCGCCAACCGCTCATGTTATAGCTCACGATGACCAATACGCCCGCCAGACAGGCCATAGGAATGTATTGCGCCAGTGGCATGAGCAGCAGGAAAATGAGCAGCAGCACGACGGCATGCACGATGCCGGCCACGGGGGTGCGTCCCCCGTTATTGATATTCGTCATGGTACGGGCGATGGCGCCGGTGGCAGGGATACCGCCGAAGATGGGGGAGAGGATGTTGGCGATGCCCTGTCCCACCAATTCCTGATTCGAGTCGTGATGGTCGCCGATGACGCCGTCGGCCACGGTGGCCGAGAGCAGCGATTCGATGGCCCCCAATATGGCGATGGTGATGGCCGGAGCCATCAGTTGTTTGATGCTTTCCCAATTCAGTTCGGGTACGTTCATGCCCGGAAGTTCGGCTTTAATCATAAAGCGGTCGCCGATGGTTTCCACTTGCGTCGCTATGCCGTATTGTTTCAGCAGATAGACTCCCACGGTCATTACGATGATGGCAATGAGCGAACCCGGAATCTTGTGGGTCAATTTGGGAGAGAGGGCGATAATGGCCACGCTGACTATACCCACGACGGTGGACCATACGTCCAAGCTGCCGAAGTGGCGGATGTACACGATCCATTTCTCTATAAAATCGGCCGGCACGTTGTCGATGGCCAGTCCGAAAAGGTCTTTGATTTGCGTCGTGAAAATGGTCACGGCAATTCCGCTCGTAAAGCCAACCACGATGGGATAGGGGATGTATTTGATGATGGTACCCAGATGGAATACGCCCAGCAGAATCAGGAACACACCGGCCATGACGGTGGCCACGAGCAGGCCCGCTTCGCCGTATTGTTGGATGATGCCATAGATGATGACGATAAAAGCACCCGTCGGGCCGCCGATTTGCACACGGCTCCCGCCGAACAGGGACACGGCCAGTCCGGCAATGATGGCCGTGATGATGCCCTTTTCGGGTGTCACCCCCGAAGCGATACCGAAAGCGATAGCGAGTGGTAATGCTACGATCCCAACAATAATACCGGCCATCAGGTCGGTCATAAATTTCTCTTTAGAGTAGTTTTTCAGCGCTGATACTAGCTTGGGCTGAAAATCAAACTTGTTCTTCATCTTTCTGCCTGATTGATTAAAAGTGCTGCAAAGTTACAAAAAAAGTAAATATGTTTTTAATCTTTTTTATAAGCTTGTATGAATCTGTTGTTGCAATGAAACCTTCTGTCTCCTGCAAAGGAATCTGCAGTTAGATACTTAAATAATTTATTTTCGGGTTAGCATAAATATTATCTATTGGGTTATAGAAATATTTTGTATATGTAAATTTGCTGTTTGCTTGAACATTTTCCTACCTTTGAACGTTATTTATTTAGGGGTGATTATATGAACTTATTTTATATATACATAAATTAGCATTATGGAAAAAAGTATTAAAGGTACACGTACCGAGCAGAATTTATTGAAATCATTCGCCGGAGAATCTCAGGCAAGAAGTCGTTACACATTTTTCGCTAGCGTAGCCAAGAAAGAAGGTTACGAGCAAATCGCAGGTGTTTTCATGGAAACAGCCGAGCAAGAGAAGGAACACGCTAAACGTTTCTTTAAATTCTTGGAA
>OGLI01000284.1_pt1 | contig 49185 bp, 54 predicted proteins | sample 1572661 | NCBI WGS metagenome assembly OGLI01 (sample SAMEA2581901, study PRJEB24529) | metagenome | biome: Human gut stool | place: China | collected 2011 | reverse complement strand
CCAGCAGCTCGGCACCGTAGGTGGCCACCATCTCCTTGTTGGAGGTGCAGACGCTGCGGCCGCTCTCCAGGCAGGCTTTCACATACGGGTATGCGAACCGGGTGCCGCCGATGGTCTCGACCACCACCTTGATCTCCGGGTCTTCCAGAATGGTGTCGAAGTTCTTGATGAAGAGATGCGCGGCCGGGTGGCCGGAGAAATCCTTGGGGTCGAGGATGTACTTCACCTCAACGGGTTCCCCTGCCCGGCGGGAAACGCCCGCTGCATTGCGGCACAGCACCTCGTACACGCCGCTGCCAACCGTGCCAAAACCTAAGATCGCGATCTTTGCCATGGTAACCCCTCGTTCCTATCTCTTCGTTGTTTACAGATTGTATCCACAGTGCACACCGACGACCATCCGCTGCCGGGAGAGCTTTTCGGTCAGTTCTTCCGGGGTCATCTGCATCGTGTCGGTGCGGATGGTGACAGCCACCAGCGCAGCGCCATTTTCCGGCGTGGACTGGTTGATGGTCACGATGCTGGCACCTGCGGCACTGATGCCGGCCAGCAGACTTTGCAGCGCACCGGTCTCGTCCCGCAGGGTGGCCATCACGGTGATGACCTCACGGCCGTTCTCGGAGTCAAAAATGCAGTCTTTGTATTTATAGAAAGCACTGCGCGACAGGTCTACGCTGCGGGTCGCAGCCGAAATGCTGCGCGCCTCCCCGCTGGCCAGAAGCTCCTTGGCCTTGACGACCTTCAGGAAGACCTCCGGCAGGACCTGTGCATCCACCAGATAAAAGCGGCGTTCCAACTTGTTCACCTCACAAACACAAGTGTTCTTGCAGAGAATATAATAACATCCGGCCCCCTGCATTGCAAGAGGCCGGATGTGTTTTTGTCAGATTGTCCAGTTTTGATGCGTGAAGTGGCGCATTGCCTTGCCGGAATGGCACCCATCCCATGGGAAAAAGTATGAGTTTTGCGCTCAGTCGGTGTCGAGACCGGAAGTGTCCGCCGGGATGGTGGTCTGGTCGGCTGCGGGCTGGGCCGCCTGCGTCACGCCCGAAGCGTGGGAGTAATTGCAGGTATCGGGCAGATCGTCCGCACGGTAATAACCAGTAGCGCGGCTGGGGCAGCTGGGGCCTGCCAGCAGACCACTCTGGGTGCAGTAGGCGCGCTCCACCACGCCGTCTGCCGCCGGGAACGGCTTATAGGGCAGGTCCTTCTGGACCTCTTCCATATAGGCCTTCCACGCCATGACGCAGGTGCGGGTCTTGGCCTGATTCTTGCTCAGGGTGTTGGTCATGTCATACGGCGCATCGTAGCCCCACCACACAGCGGTGACGTAATACGGTGTGCCGCCCACGAACCACAGATCCTTTTCGTCGCTGGCTGTACCGGTCTTGCCGAAGGACTCCATGCCGTTGGAGTTGGGGTAGCGGCCGCTGGCCGTACCAACGTTGGAGTACAGGACGTTCTTCAGCAGGCGGTTCATGACATAGGCCGTCTGCGGGGTCAGGGCCTGATAGCTGGTGGAGTTGTTTTCCAGATAGATGTTGCCGTCACGGTCCAGCACACGAGTATACAGATGCGGGGTGGTGTACTGGCCGTCGTAGAAGATCTGGAAGGCTGCGGCCAGCGCCGTGGGCGTGACGCCGTGGGTCTGGCTGCCCATGACCATCTGGGCAAGGCCGACGTCGCTGGAGGGGTCCAGCGTGTCCAGCTGCAAGGTATTATAGACGAAGTTGAAGATGTTGCTTGCGCCCACCAGGTCGCCCACACGGATGGCGATGGTGTTCAGCGAGCGGGCCAGGCCGTTCCACAGCGGCAGGTCGGAGTTGTCGCCGTAGTTGCCGCCATAGTTGCGGGGCCAGCTGCGCCATGCGTTGGGGTAGGCCTTCAGCTGGGTGTCGGACATGCCCATCAGGCCGTTCTTTCGGCAGTAATCCTCATCGCGGATGACCATATCCTGCTTGAGGTAGAGGGGCGAGTTGTTCAGCATGGTGGACCAGTTGACAAGGCCGTACTCGATGCCCAGAGCGTAGGCGCCGATGGGCTTGATGGTCGAACCGGTCTGCCGGGTGACGCCGTAAGCACGGTTCAGGGAGAGGCTTTTGGTCTTCTTGCCCAGGCCGCCCACCATGGCCAGCACATTGCCGTCATAGTCCAGGGTGACCATGGCCGCCTGGGTGCGGACATTGCGGTAATAGTAGACCGTGCCGTCGTCGCCGGTGCGGGTCTTGGGGGTGCCGTCCTCGTTCATCACCTGCACGTCGTCGTCCGAAATGGAGGTAACTTCCTCCTCATGCCAGCCTGCCGGGAAATAGGCATCGTCGGTGTTGAGCATGAGGTTTTCCATGGCGGTCTGCATCTTGGGGTTGACAGTGGCTTCGATGGTGTAGCCGCCGGTGTAGAGCATGTTCTGGGCCGTGGCTTCGTCCACGCCCTCCTTCTCCATGATGTCGCCGACCACCTCGTTGAACAGGGCATCGGTGAAGTAGCTGGTCACGGAGGAGGTGTTCTTCTTGCTGGTATCCTCCGCCAGCACCAGCGGCTGGGCGGCGGCATTCCGGTAGTCATCCTCCGAGATCACGCCCTGCTGCCACATATTATACAGGATGAAATTGCGGCGGTGGATCAGATTTTCGGGGTTCGTATAGGGGTTGTAATTGGTGGGGTTCTTGGTGATGGACGCAATGGCCGCGCACTCCCACAGGGTGAGCTGGCTGACGTCCTTGTTGAAGTATTCGTTTGCCGCCGTCTGGACGCCCTGGATCGTGCCGGTGAAGCTGATGGTGTTCAGGTAGGCTTCCAGAATGGTCTCCTTGGAGTAGGTGCGGCTCAGGCAGAGGGCGCGGTAGATCTCGCGCACCTTGCGCAGGGCACCCTGGATGCCGCTGGCGCTCTTGTCCGAGGTCAGGTTCTTGATGAGCTGCTGTTCCAGCGTAGACGCGCCCTGCTTGGAGCTGTAGATCGGCAGCACATACTCGTTGACCATGGCGCCGATGGTGCGCTTGAAGTTGACGCCCGGCTCATTGTAGAAATCTTTGTCCTCGGTGCAGATGAACGCATACTGTAGGTTGGTGGGGATCTGCTCCAGGTCTGCCCAGACACGGTGGCTGTTGGAGGAACGCAGGGTGGCGTACTCCACCTGTGCCCCGGTGTCGGGGTCGGTGGCCACCACCGTGCTGGACTGGCTCAGCTCGATGTTGTCCAGATCCAGCAGGTCGCCGTCGTTGGCCGTGGCCTGCACCGCGTAATAGACCATGCCCACCATCAGCAGGCTGCCCGCCATGATGCCCAGACAGATCAGCATCGCGAGGGTGCGGCCCAGGAACCGCAGCAGGGGGTGCCTGCTCTTCTCCTTCGGCTCCTTGGGGGGCTTCCCGCTGGGAGCCGGGTCCCGGCGGCTGTTGTTCACATTGACTTGACGTCCCACGGAAGGCTGGGGTTCTCTCTTCGCCCCGCTCTGGTGGATTTTTCTTGGTTCGATAAGGATCGCCTCCTGACCGGCCACTGGGCCGATGATTCGCTGGTTATACGACAAGCTGCCCCGCCCGGTCCGACCGGCAAAAGGGCAGAATTTTCCCCGGATAGAGGTAGTATAGCACATTTTGCCCTGCAAAGTACAGCATTCTGCTGTGAAAATTCTGTTCTTCTGTCTGGAAAACTTTCTTTTTGCGCATACTACCGTTTGAAACTTTCCCTGCAAAGGAGTGATTTCCCTGTGCGCAAGCTCGTTCTCTGCCTGTTTTATGCGCTCTGCGCCTTTGCCATCGCGTTCAGCCTGTTCTGGATGGCCCTCCCCCGGCTGACGCTGCCCTCCCCTGCCCCGCAGGACGAAGCGCCGGACTCGGTGCCGCTGAGTCTGGCGGCGCAGGCTCTGCCGGAGCGGACAGCCCTCTACTACCTCTGCGACGAGGGCGGGATGCTGACGGTCTATGCCTGCGGGGCCGACGGGGAACCCGCCGACCGGTTGGAGGAGACCGGCATCTACGTCAACCTTCTGCCCGAAAACGACGCCCTCCGCATCAAGCAGGGCCTTGCGGTCTACAGCGAGACCGAGCTGCGGACCGTGCTGGAGGACCTGGGAGAATGACAGAGACCCTCCCGCCGGGGAGGGTCTCTGTCATCGGTGCATTACGCTTCCATGGCTTCCAGCGGCACAAGGTAGTCCTTGCAGCACTGTTCGTAATGGAGCGAGTATTCCTTGGTGGGGTTGTGGTGCATCAGGCTCTTCAGGGTGTGGGAGTCGTAGTCCTCGCCCTGGTTCGTGCCGATCAGACGGGCTGCGATGTTGGAGCAGTGGTCGGAGATGCGCTCCACATTGTTCAGCACATCCAGGAAGACGACGCCGGTGTCGATGGAACAGATGCCATTCTTCAGGCGCTTGATGTGCTGATCGCGCAGCTTTTCGACCATGATGTCGATGACCTCCTCCAGCGGCTCCACCTGACGGGCCAGTGCGACGTCATTGTTCTCAAAGGCGTCGTTCGTCAGGTCCAGCACACGCTCCATCGCGCCGGTGAGGAGCTTGAGCTCCTCCTTTGCGTGATCACTGAAGGACGCTTCCTTCTCATAAAGCTCCTCGGATTTTTCCATGATGTTGACGGCATAGTCGCCGATGCGCTCGTACTCGGTGACGAAGTTCAGCAGCTCGGTCACGGCATGGCTCTCGTCGTCGCCCAGCTCCTGGTCGGTCATCTTGATGAGGTAGTTGGAGATCTCGACCTCCATCCGGTCGATGAGGTTTTCCCGGACGTTCACCGCACTCACGACGTCTTCGTCCATCTTGAGCAGCAGCGGAGCCGACAGGTTCACGTTGCGGGCAGCACGGCGGGACATTTTGACCACTGCGTTCTTGGCCTGCTGCAGGGCAACGGCCGGGCTCTTGAACAGGCGCTCGTCCAGCACGGGCATACTGAGCTCCTGCGCTTCCTCGGCGCTGTCGGGCACGGTGAGGACAGCCAGCTTCGACAGCACACTGCTGAACGGCAGGAAGAGGAGCATCGCCGCCACGCTGGACATGGTGTGGATGTTTGCGATGGAGCTCTTGTTCATCACATCGCCCCAAACAGGGATGCCGATGGTGTAGCGCACCGCATAGATGGCCGCCAGCAGCACCACACTGCCGATGATATTAAAATAAAGGTGGATCAGCGCGGCGCGCTTGCCATCCTTGGAGGAGCCGCCGATGGTCAGCAGCGGGGTGAAGGCCGTGCCGATGTGGGCACCCAGAATGATGGGGATGGCCGAGCCGAAGGTAACAAGGCCGGTGCTGGACAGTGCCTGCAAGATACCGACCGATGCCGAGGACGACTGGATGATGACCGTGACCACCACGCCCACGAGAACGCCGAGGATGGGGTTGGTCATGCTGACGAACAGGTTCTGGAACGCCGCGCTCTCCCGCAGGGGCGAAACGCCGGTATCCATCAGGTTCATGCCGGTGAACAGGATGCCGAAGCCCAGCATGATCTGGCCGATGTTCTTTTTCTTCGCGCTGCGGATGAACACATAAAAAATGCAGCCGATAAACGCCACCACCGGCGCAAACGTCTTGGGCTGGATGAGGGTCAGGATGAGGCTGTCGCCCGAAATATCCGCCATGCGGATGAGCTGACCGGTGACCGTAGTACCAATGTTTGCACCCATGATAACGCCTACCGACTGCGTAAGGGTCATGATGCCGGAGTTTACCAGACCGACCAGCATTACGGTCAGTGCCGAAGAGGACTGGATGGCAATGGTGATGCCCATACCCAGCAGCAGGCTCTTGATCTTGTTGGAGGTCATCTTCTTCAGAATGATCTCCAGCTTGCCGCCGGCGAGTTTTTCCAGACCGGAGGACATGACGTTCATACCATACAGGAAAAACGCCAGACCGCCCAGCAGGGTGATAACGGAAAAGATATCCATAAGTTTTGACTCCTTATTTCTGGTTTCCGCAGCGGAAACGATTGGGGATACCACAGCCATGGTTGCGACAGGGCTGAACAGAGAAATCGAGAGCAAGGAGATTTCCGGCTCTCTGGCGTGTGATGGCTATGCGTCCTCGTTGTCCTCTTTGGTAGGCTGTCCTCCTGTGACATCCCTTGCCCAAAACGTCATACCAGCAGAGAAACAAAATAAATAATATAATAACCGAACAATAATAATTTAAAAATAGATTCTTATGCAAAAGTCATTTATGAGTATTTCTCTGGTGGTAATAGCAATTTCTATGTTAGCTATGTTTATATGCAGCTTCTTCGCTACTAAATAAAAAAGTAAAATATGAAGACGGCTATCAAACTTGTAGTAATAGACATTGTCATTGCGCAAATGGTTGCCCCTGTCCTGATTATGATTCCTTGTACTATCTATTTGTTAGTAACCACAGGAAATTTGGATAAGGCTGTTCTGACGCAAACAATTATAATTCCGGCGCAATTGGCCGGTCAGATAATGATGGGTATCTATCTGTGGAAGGCCGGCTACATCAGCACAAAGAAAGAGACCTGGTCACTTGTGTCCGCTCCTTATCTTTTAGGTAGTGCAGTGGCAATCCTTACCAGTGGATTTGTTGTTTCTTCATTAATGAGTTTGCTGGATTGGATACCTAATATCATGGAGCAATCTTTCGATATCCTCCAATCCGGCTGGGGAGGGATTCTTGCAATAGCAATCGTAGGCCCTGTACTTGAAGAATTATTGTTCCGGGGAGCAATCACCAAAGCTTTGCTCCAACAATATAATCCGACCAAAGCAATTCTTATTTCGGCACTTCTATTCGGTGTCTTTCATATAAATCCCGCACAGATACTTCCGGCATTTCTGATCGGTATCCTGCTGGCATGGACTTATTACAAAACAGGCAGCCTGATACCTTGTATACTCATGCACGTGCTCAACAACTCGCTATCCGTATATCTTAGCATCAAATATCCCGAAGCCGAGAATATGGATGACCTGATTAGCGGTACACCGTATCTTATTATTCTTATCGGTGCAATTGTCATACTGGCAGGAGTCATTCCATATATGCAACGCATGACCTCTAATAAGTAGAGGTCATATCTTCAGGAACACAAATATAAAAGTCTGCTCTTCCTTTATTTTCTTCATCTAATTGGTCTATACTTTCCTGACGGACTGAACAGACAGTTTTAATCGTTGTCCCCGGACGATATTGAAGCAGATAAGGAATTATTCCTCCTTTAAAATCAGAATGGTAGTTCCCGTTAAAATGCAGGAATTTATCCTTTATATTATGAGCTATAAACCAGCCCATTGTTGCATCTTTGATAGCTTGCGCCTGTGCCAAATATTCCTGATTGCCTTTACTCTTACCCATCATCTGCATTAATGCAAAAGCACCACCTTCTTCTTCCTTGTAGGTAAACTGAATAGGAAGAGGCGGCAAGTATCGCTTTGCTTCATTAGATAATGAATCCAAATACTGTAAGCCATTATCTTTTACAACATTAGCATAGCGTCGTGGTACGTTAGTTGCAATAAATGGAATTTTATTCTCTTTTGCGAAAAAGACAAATGGAGCATAATCCGTACTATAATTATCCCACAACCGGGCTTCTGCCTCAAATCTGTCATAAGAAATCGCGCGACTCATGTATTCATCCAAAATCAGCTGATTATCCGCCTCAAGCATTTCAGCTCCCAACATCAGTTTTTCCTTATGAATAGCATATAGCGAACGGGTTATTTCATATTCCAGCCAATGAGTAATACAACAATTATGAATCTCGCCTATAAACACGACATCCGGTTGTGCCAACGCTTCAATAAGCTCATCATAGCCTATCTCCTTGCCTTCGGCATTAAACAATGTATATGCTCTCTTGTATCCTTTCTGAGCAAAGGCCGCTACTCCTATAGAACACAAAAGCAATAACCCACAAAATCTTGAGAAAAATAAATTATTCATATTTTTGATGTTTTCCAATATATAACAATACAAATTTATCGGGATTCGTAAAATGCTTAAATGCTTTCTGAATATCCACAGTGGATATGCTATTGAGACATTGTTCATATCGCTCAAAATCAGCGACAGACTCACCATTCTTCAGCAAATTCACAAGATTAGTACGCCATTCGGCAGAAGCCTCATCCGAAAGCACTTTTCGTTTTGTAACCCAAAAAGACTTTTTCAAAGTTTCCAATTCCTCTTCGCTCACTTTACTTGTACGAAGCTCATTTATAATCTGCTTTATAAGCTCCTCCACCTTCTTCGTATTTACGAAATCAACAGAGGCCGACAAATCAAAATAAAAGACTTGTTGTGGCAGCCCATTATAAAATAAAGAAGCGTATGGAGAATAGACTATATTCTCTCCTTCACGCAAAACACTTAACAAGCGGTTTTGCAAGATATCACGCATCAATTTCAGTGTAAGGCTATTTTTCAAGGAAGGCTGATAATTTCCACAGAAAACATAATCAAAGATAGTCTGCGTATCATTATCATTCGGAAATTCTTCTATGTAAGTTTTCTTAGGGAGCTTAAACGCTTTGTTGGGATAAGACACTGTATTTACTTTCGGCATACGTCCGAACGTCGCAGTTAACAATTCTTTGATGCTATCCGTATCAAACTTTCCTGTTACTACGAATGTCATTTGCGACGGATTGCTGTATAATGAACAATAATAATCTGCAATCTTATCCAGATCCAATCTTTCCAGATCCATTTTTGTTAGAGCCGGACGAGGTACCGTATTTCCCATTAGAGAATCCAGGCGGTTTGTCAACATACGATCAGAAGCACGTTTCATCATTTGTTCCAATACACTTTCCTTCCCGAAACGCTCCATTTCATCTTTACGAATCTCATCAAAATCCTCATAGCAAAGCTCCGGACGACACATCTTCTCGTACATCAAATTAAAGAGTTCTCGTGCTTTGGCAGCAGGAGACATTCCCATAATATCATGCCAATAATTACTGATAGCAATATTCATAGATATTTCTTCCTGTTGCATAAAAGAAGATAGAGTATCATAAGGAATACAAGCTTCCCCTCCCATTTCCATATAACCTCCTGTCCCTTCATATAAAGGATAATCTTTATCTGATAAATCTGCTGTCCCTCCTCTTCCAAAAGCTGTCACAAAAATGGATTGACTTTCATCATTTGTCGGACGGAGAAGAATACGTAAGTCATTTTTCAGAATTACTTCTGTTATGTTAAGGTCTGCGTATTTCTTCTCACTAACTATATCTGAGGCCTTAAAAGGATAACTCTCAACCAGGCAAGCAGGTGTCACTACTCTTTCTTCTTTCACATCTTTACGTACATACGTAAAATCTTTCAACGGGTTCTTAATACCTTCATCCCATGCCTGAACAACTTCTTCTTTTTTAAGAGAATTTTGTTTACCTGCATTATTACGATAAGCCACCAATAAGGTTTGATCTTTGTATGAAAGCCACTCACGCAAAAGTTGTTGCAAAGTAGCGCTATCAGTCGCCCGTATCTTGTCCGCCAACTGTTTCATTTCACTATCTGACTGAATATAACGGTCGTCGGATATCACATAATCAACAAAATCATTACCAACAAATCCTTTTTTATTCCACTCAGTTACCATCTCGGTTATCGAATTTCTAAGTTTCTCTCCGTTATGTGAGCAGTTATCCATTGATACAACTGCAATCGGTGCCTTACAGGCTTTAAAACGTTCATACAAAAGTGCTGCTGTTACTGCCATTGCTGATGTTGCTTTTTCTGGTCCATTATCAATGTCTTCCCTGATAAAAGAGAAAAACTCTCCTTTAGAATCCTTCAACGCATAACCTTTTTCTGTAATAGTAAATGACACCATCTGAAGCCCAGGGTCAGCAAATATCTCCTTTAATCTTTCCCATTCCTTCTGCGAATATGATTGTGCCTTAATAGCTTCTGTAAGTGAACCAAGTACCTTTTTTTCTGTATTTCCATCCTCCTTCAATGTAACAGCCATAACAAGATTATCAAATGGCTTATATATTTTATCTACTACATCGAAGTCAAATGTTTCAACACATGTAATGCCTTTATCTGAAACTCCTTGTTCTAATAATGAATCTGCAATTCCACCAATGAATATCCTGAAAATATTGCCAATACCAAAATGTACCCATACAGGTGACTTTTTTGTATCCTCTGCAACCTTTTCAACATCATATGAAGGCAGCTTTATGCCAGCCTTTTCCCAATCTGTCGTATTCTTAATACCATTTATTGAAAGTTTCATAATATCCTCCATTATGTCATAAAAACCCAATGTTAATAATTACTTTGATGATTTATCAATAGCTTCCCATAAGCCATTAAGGTATGTTGCACCTAAAGCCCTGTCATATAAACCATAACCTGGCATAGCCACCTCATCCCATATCATTCTTCCATGGTCTGGTCTTATAATGCCGTCAAAACCTGTATCATATAATGTTTTCATAATCTTATACATATCCATAGAACCATCAGATGATAAATGTGCTGCTTCTTCAAAATCCCTAGGTGAATTATATTTAAGGTTTCTCACATGTGCAAATGGTATTCTTCCTCTGCACGCCTTGATAATCTCACAAATATCATTATTCTGGTTAGAGCCAAATGAACCCGTACAAAGTGTTATTCCGTTATATGGTTTATTTACAGCATCAAGAAGTTTTGTAACAGAATCCTTACCTGTCATAATTCTTGGAAGTCCAAATATAGGCCACGCAGGATCATCCGGATGAATCCCCATCTTTATATCATACTTCTCACATACCGGACCAATTGCTTCCAGAAAATATACCAGATTATTAAACAGCTTTTCTGCGTCAACATCTTTATACATTTCAAAAAGTTCTTTTAATCTGTCAAGACGCTCTGGTTCCCATCCTGGCATTACGAATCCATTAGACATCTTTGCAACTGATTCCTTCATATGCTCCGGATCAATCATATCAACTGTATCCTGATTATATGCAAGCACCGTTGAACCATCAGCTCTTTCTCTTGCAAGTTCTGATCGTGTCCAGTCAAATACAGGCATAAAATTGTAACATACCACATGAATATCCGCTTCTCCAAGAGCCTGCAGAGTCTTTATATAATTGTCAATGTGCTCATCTGCCTTAGCTGTGCCAATCTTAATATCATCTGACACATTAACAGATTCAATACCAGCGATTCCCAACCCGGCATCTTCAACAATCCTTTTAAGCTCCGCTATTTCCTCTGGAAGCCACCGCTCCCCAGCCTGCTTACCAAAAAGCGTTGTAATAACATTCTTTACGCCTGGAATCTGTCTGATCTGCTTAAGTGTTACGCTGTCGTATCCTGGTCCATACCATCTCAATGTCATATCCATAACAAAAATCCTCCTTTTACATAACAACATTATTATTCTGTACCATATTTGCATAATTATTTGCTATGTGTATACTAACATGTCAGTTCTAACATGTCAATGTATTTTTTGAGTTTATTTTGTTATGTTTTTCAATTTATTTTGATATCTTTTCCTTCTGCTTCACCATATTGACATGCGTAATTCCCATCACCCTGTCATAAAACATCTGCCGTGTACTGCTGAACAGACATAATATGAAATCTATCGCAAAATATGCCGTAACCATAAGGCACAATAGACATACTGCTATACTGACAGAGAATCTCCAACCATCAGCCTTAAGTGCCACATGATAAAGATTATATGCATATACAGGAGAAGGCAGGCTTAAAACATACAGAATAAAATATCTTCCCATAAGCCTGAAAACATTCACTCTTCTGTGAGTATCAGCCTTAATATTCTCAGCTTCATAATCTGCTGCCTTATTATCAGCTTTCTTACTCTCTGCCCTCACTAGTCTTATATTAACAAGTGCCTTGCCTATAGTTCTTCCCTTGGTAATTACTGTAACTATTGTAAATGCTGTAACTATATATACCGCTATGGCAACCAGATATCTTACATCGTACACAGCATTCATAAACTTTTCTTTATCTATTGCAAAAAATATGGCAACCGGAGCCATTATCACAAGCATATCCAACGCCCATGCTATTATTCTCCTGAATTCCGACACAATCTGTCCTCTGTTGTAAGCAACCTCATCCATTCTGTCACGCTTTGGAAGCATGAAAACAACCGCCGGCATAACCCAGAAGCCCACCATTCCTCCAAGTGTGTTACATATCAGGTCGTCCACTTCAAAGAATCTGTATGGATAAGGATATATTCCATACAAGCCTGACAACTGCGTAAGCTCAAAAAACAGGCTGTAGCAGAATGACATTATAAGCACCTGCCACCATTTTCTCTTAAAATAGTATCTCAGATACACACCAAATGGCACTAACAGCAGAATATTGAAAGCAATCTGCCAGAAGTCACCACATTTGAACAGATTAATATATGTTGCCGGATTCGATAAAGTAACATTCGCAGTAGCAATGACTCTTCTTACCGCATCAAATGGCACTAACAGCATACATGCTGAATCCGGTGTCACTGAATCAATCGGAGGCAGCGGCAGCACTGTCATAAAATATGAGGTAATCATGTAGAATATAAATGTGTACACAACCCCTGTTCTTATTACAAGTATCGAGCCATATTTATGATATTCGTATATTATGTACGGCAGTGTGAAAAGCACGGCAAGAACCGGGAACACATAACACGCTGAAATTATCGGTTTTAAGTATATTTCCATGAATTATCTCCAGTCCACATTCTTGGCATTCATCGCTTTTTCTTTAAGTGTTGCCAGTCTCTTTATTGCTTCATTAAGTGTATCGTCCTGCTTTGCGAAATGAAATCTCACAAGATTATGCACATCTTCCCTGAAAAAGCTTGACCCCGGAACTGCCGCCACACCAACGAACTGTGTCATCCATTCGCAAAATTTCACATCATCTTTAACTCCGAATTCACTCACATCAACAAGCACATAATATGCCCCCTGTGGGTCTGTGTATTTTAATCCCAGCTTCTTAAGACCGCCTACAAATACCTCTTTCATATGTGCATAATGTGCGGCAAGTTCATCATAATATCCATCACCAAACTCTAATCCCACAACTGCTGCCTCCATCAATGGTGCGGCTGCACCAACTGTAAGGAAATCATGTACCTTCTTAACTCTGTCGATTATCTGTGGGTTAGCAATAACATAACCTAATCTCCAGCCTGTTATTGAGTATGTCTTAGACAGCGAATTGCACACTATCGTTCTTTCTCTCATACCCTCAAGCGACTGCATATAAATATGCTTATTAGGTGCATATACAATATGCTCATACACTTCATCTGTAACAACATATGCGTCATATTTCTTTGCAAGTTCAGCAATTGTCTGCATTTCCTCCATTGTGAACACCTTACCGCATGGGTTGGAAGGATTGCACAGAATTAATGCCTTAGCGCCCTGTCTGAATGCATCTTCTAACTTTTCCTTATCAAAATGAAATTCCGGTGGAACTAATGGAACATATATCGGCTCTGCACCTGAAAGAATTGTATCTGCGCCATAATTCTCATAGAAAGGCGAGAATATTACGACTTTCTCTCCCGGATTAGTAATACTGAGCATTGTAGCCATCATTGCCTCAGTACTTCCGCATGTGACAACAATCTCTGTCTCAGGGTCAATCTTAACACCTGAAAAATGTTCATATTTCTTAGCAACTGCATCTCTGAAATTCTTAGCTCCCCATGTCAATGCATACTGATGAGGTCCTTCGCCTGCAACTCTTGCAAGCCTGTCTGTTATAGCCTTTGGTGGGTCAAAATCAGGAAATCCCTGCGATAAATTAACTGCACCATATTTATTAGCAACTCTTGTCATTCTTCTGATGACAGAGTCTGTAAAATTTGCTGATCTGTTACTTAATTCTCTCATGTGTATTATGTCCTTCCTATTAAGTTTTTTATTCGGGGTGAATAGCGTCCAATTCACTTTGCAATTATACTCCAACACAGCATATGTTCAAACATTTACATTCTATTAATTTACATATTAATTTCTTTTTTGTTTATATAATTCACAAAATTCTCACAAACTTTCCAACTCATTTTCACATTTCCCATTTAATATTAACAATGTCGAAAGACAACAGACAAACTTTTTCATAAAAAAGATGGCTGTCTAATCTCCCAATACAGCAGTCATCGGATGTTTGAAAAACATTTTTCCCCCTCATAAAGAGAGCCGGGATATACGAACTTCAACCCCATTGTCAGTCCGTATATCCTGGCTCTCTTATTTAATCTGCTATATATTCTTTCAGTTTTTTCTCACTATCTAATCTGCACGCAACAATAGTAGACATTATCATGTATTTTACCACACCTTTTGCAATATGCTCCTCGTAGCGGCATTTCATATTGACAGGATATCCCGATACAAGAAAATGTATCTGGTACTTATCCTGATTTCTTGATATAAATGCACTTACATACAGCCCATTAAGCACTGCCGTAACTATTTCATCATCAGTAACAGGAATGTTTATCTTATAACCTGGTGATGAAAATGAGACTGCTCCGTCTCTGTTATGGAATCTTCCATCTGCAATCTCTGCTATTGAATATCCGCCAACATGATTCATCATTGCACCAAGCACTGACATTTCAAGGTCATTCTCAATTATATAATTGTAACAATCTGTTGGAGTATTAAACATTTTCCTTCTCCATCTCTTCATTAATAGTGTCTTCTGAGGCTGCCATTGCTGCAAGAGTCTTCGTCAGAAGTTCATCAAGTCCCCAGCCAAGCTGCTCTGCTCCACGCTCAATTACCTCTCTTGAACATCCTGCCGCAAAGCTCTTGCTCTTATATTTCTTCTTTAATGACTTAAGCTCCATGTCCTTAGTACTCTTTGATGGACGCATAAGTGCTGCTGCCCATATAAGTCCTGTAAGCTCGTCAGCTGCAAAAAGCACTTTTTCCATCTCATGCTCAGGTGCAACATCAACTGTAATTCCATAGCCATGAGAAACTACTCCATGAATTATATCCTCTGATACGCCGCCCTCTCTTAAAAGTTCTGGTGCTTTGATACAATGCTGTTCAGGATAAAGCTCGAAATCAATATCATGAAGAAGTCCTACGATTCCCCAATACTCCGCATCATCGCCATATCCTAATTCGTTGGCATACCACTTCATAACAGCCTCAACCGTTAATGCATGCTGAATGTGAAATGGGTCTTTATTGTACTTCTTAAGTAATTCAAATGCGTCATTTCTTGAAATATGTTCCATTGTTAGTTCCTCCAATATTGCTGTTAGTTAATTACTATATTTCGTAATCCATGCATGACCTTACTGCTGTGTAAGGTCTTACCTTGCTGTCTGCAACTGCCACATGCTTAGGATGTACGGCATAACCCTTTAAACTTTCCACGCTGTCAAATGTTGTATCCAACATTACATCTGCTGTTGAGCTTGGAAGGCACTCTGTTCTTACTTTTACCTCTATAAGTCCTGGAATCTGTCCTGCAAGACCTTCAAGTCCTTCCTTAATACCTGCCTTAACCTGCTCTTTTTCTTCTCCTGCAAGCTCGTCCTTTAATTTCCATAAAATAACATGCTTTACCATAATAATTGCTCCTTAAATTAACATTTATAAATAATTTATTACTTTATCCCCTCATTGTAAATAAAAAGTCGTCAAAATGATGACTTTTATCCATAAAAATCCCATCATTTTAACGACTTTATTCATATAAAAATATTTCTTACTTAAATCAAATAGCCTCCAGTGCCTGTGCAATATCCGCAATCAGATCCTTCTTATCCTCAAGACCACATGAGATACGGATAAGTCCTGCTGGAATTCCAGCGGCTTTAAGCTGCTCATCATTCATCTGTCTGTGTGTTGATGTTGCAGGGTTAAGGCAGCATGTTCTCGCATCTGCTACATGAGTTTCGATAGCTGCAAGCTTCAGATTCTTCATAAACTTCTCTGCAGCCTCTCTTCCACCCTTTAACTCGAATGAAACTACTCCGCAGCCGCCATCTGGCATGTACTTCTTAGCTGTCTCATAGTACTTGTTAGAAGGAAGTCCCGGATAATTAACAAATTCAACCTTATCCTGCTTCTCAAGAAATTCTGCAACAGCCTGTCCGTTTTCAACATGTCTTGGCATACGCACATGAAGTGATTCAAGACCAAGGTTTAATATAAATGCATTCTGTGGAGACTGTATGCAGCCTAAATCTCTCATAAGCTGCGAAGTACATTTTGTTATAAATGCGCCTTCTTTACCGAACTTCTTGGCATATGTAATTCCATGATATGATTCATCAGGTGTGCAGAGTCCAGGGAACTTGTCTGCATGTGCCATCCAGTCAAACTTTCCGCTGTCTACAATAGCTCCACCGACTGCTGCTCCATGTCCGTCCATATATTTAGTTGTTGAATGTGTTACAATATCTGCTCCCCATTCAATTGGTCTGCAATTAACTGGTGTTGGGAATGTATTATCGACGATAAGTGGTACACCGTGTGCATGTGCTGCATTTGCAAACTTCTCAATATCTAATACTGTAAGTGCAGGATTGGCAATTGTCTCACCAAATACTGCTCTTGTGTTGTCCTTGAACGCTGCATTAAGTTCTTCCTCTGTGCAGTCAGGGTCAACAAATGTTGCTTCAATTCCCATCTTCTTCAAAGTAACATCAATAAGGTTAAATGTTCCTCCATATATAGAAGATGATGCTACTATATGGCTTCCAGCTTCGCAAATATTAAATAAAGCGAAGAAATTAGCTGCCTGTCCTGATGAAGTAAGCATTGCTGCACTTCCACCTTCAAGGGCTGCAATCTTAGCTGCCACATAATCATTAGTTGGATTCTGAAGTCTTGTGTAGAAATATCCACTTGCTTCAAGGTCAAAAAGTTTTCCCATATCCTCACTTGTATCATACTTAAATGTAGTAGACTGGATTATAGGAATCTGTCTTGGTTCACCATTTCCAGGAGTATAGCCTGCCTGGACGCATTTTGTGTTAATTGAATAATTATCCATATTTCCCTCCGGCTTTATATGTTTACATGACATGAATTATATCACAAACGCAAAGCATATAACAGCACATTTTAATAATCTGGCTACACATTTATTAACATAATATGTTATGATATCAATTATGCTATTATCAGTTTTTAATAATATTGTATAATAATTAAGAGGTTTTATTATGAATAATCAGTCAGCGACTATGAACACAAAAGATAATCCGCTTGGATATAAAAAAGAATCCACTCTGCTTGTCGGTTTTGCAATTCCATGCATTATTTCAATGCTTGTGACAGCGCTTTACAATATTGTCGACCAGATATTTATCGGCCAGGGAATCGGCATGCTTGGAAATGCTGCGACTAATATTGCATTTCCACTTTCAACAACATGTACAGCTATATCGCTTCTTCTCGGTATAGGAAGTGCGACTAATTTCTCGCTGTATCTTGGTGCCGGTGAAAAGAACGAATCTGAAAAATATGCCGGCAATGGTATTGTGCTTATGGCATTGTTTGGAATATTTCTGTTCCTTGTAACCACTATATTCTTAACACCTATGCTTAAATTCTTTGGTGCAACTAAAGATGTACTTCCTTATGCAAAGGCATATACAAGAATCACTGCGTTTGGCTTCCCATTCTTAATTGCAAACACTGGTATGAGCAAGCTTATTCTCGCAGATGGAAGCCCACGATATTCCATGATATCTATGCTTGCTGGTGCCATAGTAAATACTATTCTTGACCCATTGTTTATCTTTGTCTTTAACATGGGAATGACTGGTGCTGCTCTTGCAACAATTACAGGCCAGATAATTTCATTTTCAATCAGTCTGCGTTATATGTTTCATTTTAAGACAATTAAACTTAGCAGGGAAAGTTTTATTGTATCTGCTGCCCACTGTAAGAAAATATTTATTCTTGGAGCAAGTGCCTGCTTTAATCAGATTGCAATGACCGTTGTACAGATTGTTATGAACAATACGCTGTCACACTACGGCGCACAATCAATATACGGTGGAGACATTCCTCTTGCCTGCGCCGGAATTATAACTAAAGTTAATATGATTTTCATGTCATTTGTTATCGGAATATCTCAGGGAACACAGCCTGTTATAGGTTTTAACTATGGTGCAAAGAAGTACGCCCGTGTAGGAAAAACTTATCTTCTTGCACTTGGTGCAGCTTCTGCCCTGTCTTTAATCGCATTTGCATGCTTCCAGATATTCCCAAGACAGATTATCAGCATATTTGGTAACGGAAGTGACCTGTACTTTAAATTCTCTGAAAGATATTTCAGAATATATATGTTTCTGACAATTGTTAATGGCATCCAGCCTGTAACTTCCAATTTCTTTAACTCAATTGGCAAATCACAGCTTGGTGTATTTATGTCGCTTACAAGGCAGATTATTTTCCTGCTGCCACTTATCATTATATTTCCTATATTCATGGGAATTGACGGTGTTATGTATGCCGGACCTATAGCAGACGCTGCCGCTGCTATCGTATGCGGATACTTTACTATAAGAGAATTAAAAGAATTAAAAAAGCTGGAAAACGATATAACTAAATGTTAAGATATAAATTGTGCGTTCATTCGTATATTTAACGGATTGTTTTTAAAAGTGCTGTCGGTGTTGCATCCGGCAACGGAAGCGATATTATTGAAATAGTAAAAAATGCTGACTCAGCAATGTACGCTGACAAACAGCTCTTCCACCGTCGGTGATTGTGGCTATACCTCATGTAAGTGTTAATTTAAGCCGCCAGCTTAACTGCTGGCGGCTTTTTTCTCATTTTTGGGGGATGTGGTGGTAAATCTTGGCTTTTTGAGTCAGGGCTTCCTATAAGAAAATAAATATATTGCATCTTATAGGCTGATTTGCCCTCTTACGCTGTCTAAAATGGGGTTTTAGAGTTGGATTTCCTATAAGATTGCTGATCATAGTTACTTTATATGTGTAATTTATGACTAGTATGGTAGTCAATGTAACTTTTGACCTATAAAGGCTTTGGATTTGCGACTACTGATAGGTATCATATGTTTTTCAATCAACAGTCTTAATATATCTTCTTCTTTTTGTTGTTCCAACACAAGCTAATAACTCCTTATTCACTAATTCATTTAATAGTTGTCTTGTTCTAGGACCTTTTAATCCAATCTTCTCTGCTATCTGTTCCGTACTATATTCAACACCTATATCCATATTTGTTAAAATCTGTTTGTGTCTTGCTGATAAATCTGACCTATTCATATTTTTTGAATCTGCTGATTTTTCTGCTAATTCTTCATCAGATTCCTTTTCCATCTTCATCACAAGTGTCACTTGATTAAGATTTGTATCCTCTATTAATAGAGGTTCAATCCACCCTTCTGATTTCCATACCTCAAGAATTGTTGGGAAGCCAGAACCAGCATTATCTCCAAATCCTACTAATCTTAACATTATCTGCATATGAGGATTCCTTGACTTTGAGTTACCTCCACGATAAATATCTTCTAGAGGAAGTAAAACTTCCTCGTGTATCAACCACGAAAAAGGGTGATACCCAAAAGTACCACCCTACAGACTATATATCTATTCTCCTCTACTTGTAATCAATTATTATTTCTGCCAAGAATCTTAGACATTCCTGTTGCCACAAAAAGATATACAACCATATTAACTACCGACTTAAGTAGAAGTCCTGGTGCTGAAGCTAATCCTGCTGCAAAGCTGCCTGCTATTATTGCACCAAATACAACATATCCTAATGTCATGAAAAGTAATGTAACAACTGCACCAACAATTCCTCTTACTGAAATAACCTTACATCTGTCAAACTTACTTTTCATATTGCCAAATATTGCGCATGCTATTATTGGCATGATGGTCTTTATTATAAGTGTTGGAAGTGCCCATACTGCAAATCCAGTTAATATATCTGCCATTGCAGAACCGATTCCTCCTGCGAGTGCGCCAACAACTGGTCCGAAGAAAAATGCACATATAAGTATTACGCTGTCTCCCAAATGTGCATATCCCAAAGGAATAGGAATCTGCACCACCATTGTTGCAACACATGTAAGTGCCATAAATACTGCTGTTACACACATCTGTGTTACAGTAATATGAAATCCTTCTTTCTTAATCCCCTGCTGTACTAACTGTGTCTGTTGTGCTTCCATTTTATCTGCCTCCTATATCAACATACTTTAATTGCACATAAGAATAACAGATAAAGTGACATGTGTACATTGTCATTTTGAGTTAAATTTATATGGTCAGATTAAGTTATTATTCCCCTTCTTTACATAATAACATCTGGTTCCATATATTGTTTTTGTTTTATTCAACCCATTATGTACAATTGTTTTACTAAAATTATATCTTGCCATATTTATTATCCCTCAGTTAATCTTATTCTCAAAATCCTGTAACTCATGAAAAATCCCATCTATATAAACAGTTGTATCTTCCACTCTATACAACATAAAATATCTATGGAATTTAAAGGATATCCTTCTATATCCTAAACTTCTCAATTTTTCGTTATCACATAATTTTAAACTTTCTGCGACCTCTGCTAATATATCTTTAGTATATTCAAAATCATCAAGGAGACTTCCTGCTGCCTGCTGATTCTTTTTTTCATATAATATGTATTCAATATACTCTTGCATATTTTCTTTAGCATCATTAGTAACAACCACTTTATATGCCATACTTTGTCCTCATATCTGCAACAAAATCACCTGCTTCTGAATATTCTCCATTCTTTGACTGGTCTCTTGACTTTGCTAATCTGTCAAGAACTTCCTTTTCCGAAATAGCAATGTAAGGATTAGCTGCCACTTTCTTTATCTCAAACGGAAATCCATTATTAGCAACTGCCTGTGTTAAAAACATTCTTATAGCCGTTGTAGTATCTGTTCCTAATTCTTTAAATAAATTATCTGATTTAATCTTCAAATCGTCATCCACTCTTACTTGAATCGTACTTGACATAAAAACACCTCCATATTCATATAGTATACTATCTTAATGCTACATCATTACAAATGTAATATATCACAATACATTATGTTTTTCAAATATTTATGCTATAATAAACAGACATATTACGCACCACAAACAAGGAGTCGCATTTTATGAAACCCAAATCAGATTTAAGCAGACAATTATATGAATTAATGCTGCAAAGAGGTTATGAGAAAAATTTCTGTGATATTGTCACTAAGAATCTCAATACTGATTTCACTGCCAGCCGCATGATTGGTTATCTCTATCATTACGACCACCCTCCTGTTGAGGAGATAGCTGATGAAATGATTTCCATTCTAAGCGACAGAAACCGTATCATGCAGAAAAAAGAGCTTGAAGAAACTAATGCCAGGTGGAACGATTTTCTGCTCCACGGCTTTAACGACGAAGAAGAGGAAGAATAGACTGAATCTATTCTCCCTCTTCTTTCTTAATCAATTCATCCATAAGTTCTTTATAATCTGAGGCTTCAAGCGGAAGTTCTACTTTTATGCCTTTGCATGCTGAATAATAAGCACTGGCACACAACATGAGTGAATTAATCCCCTCACTGCCCTTAACTGTCAGATAAGACTCATCACCTTTAAGCACCGCATTTGCAAAATTTTCAAATAACTGTGCATATGGCTCAGATGCCTTCTCGAACTGTATAGTTTCCTCTGCAAATGTCATATTCTGCCTTGAGTTGACTTCTTCATTCTTGATATACTCACATACATCTCTGTGTCTTGTAATGGTGAGTGTATCGTCTTCCAGAAGAATTCTTGCCTTCGTTCCTATAATCTCAAGTCTCTCTTCGTGGCAGGCTTCGCCTGTGGATAGTATAAATGTGCCTGTCTTTCCATTGTCGTATTCCATAACGATAGTAGCCTCATCATCTACTATAAAGTCGTTGTATTTCCCAAATGGAATCGCTGCAAAAAGTTTCTGTGGCATTCCAAACAGGTACTGATACATATCAAGAATATGCTGTCCCTGATTGATAAGTGCTCCACCGCCTTCACCCGCAAAGCTGCTTCTCCATGAGCCAGATTTATGATAGTATGAGGTTCTTAAATATCGTGAATTAATAAGACATACTCTCTTTATATCTCCTAATTCACCATTATCTATCATCTGCTTAATCCTGATGTATTTAGGGTAAAGCCTCTGGTGAAATATCATTCCATATATTCTGCCGCTTTCACTGGCAGCCTTCTGCATTGCAAGTGCTTCACCTATATCTGCCGCTGCCGGCTTATCACATAACACTGCTTTTCCCTTTGCAAATGCTTTCAAAGCCAGTTCTTTATGAGTTTTATGAGGAGTTGCTATAATAACTGCATCATAACATGATTCTCCTGTCTCAAATAATTCTTCTGCACTCCTGAATATCCTTGCATTATCACCATCAGTATTAACAAGTGACTCGCCCCATTCAATAAGTTCATCTCTTCTTATAACCACAGCTGATAATTTCATATGCGGAACTTCTCCCGCTGTTATCATTCTGGCATATTTCTTTCCAACACTTCCTACACCTATAAGTGCCACCTTTAACAATTCTTTCTGCATACCATGTACCCCGTTTCATTATATTAACTATGCACCACTTCTCCTGTTTCCACAGCCTTCTTCAGTAAGATGGCGGCATACGCATCTGCAAGGGCATCCTCCATACTATATGGTGCAGACGCATTTCCTCTGCTATACTCTGCCGTATTCTTCATCATCACTGCGATTGCTGTTTCATCTTCTGACAGACCACACAATCCAAATTCCGGCTCATATATAATCTTATTATCAAATGAAATTTTCTTAATTTCACGAATCTTCTCAAAATTAGGATTAGAATTTCCTGTATTAATCACATGGGAATCCGTTATGATTCTGCCAACCTGACCTTCATTATTCTCATCAAGATAATATACACAGTCATCAACAAGCTCACCTCTTACACCCTGAACTTTAAGCGTATTCTTCCTGATTGGTGACCTGTACTGCTCCGAATCAAAATCATACCATGCCACTTTCCCGCTTTCGAATTCAAATGTGGCGACGCATCTTTTCTTTCCTGCAATCCTGCCATCAGTGAACTTATCATATCTTGTAAGAGTCTGTGTTGTAGGAAACTCATATGTCTTAGCTAAAACTGTATACTTCTCTCCCGGATTAACTCCAAGAAATGCTCTTATAAGACTTATTCCATGATATTCATGCGCCAGTGACACATTTACACAGCTGACATCACCAATAATTCCTTCATTAATAAGCTTTAATGCTGCTTTAATATTAGGATACTCCCTGTACTGTTCAGCAACCACCTGTTTTTTACCACATTTGTAATAAGAATACAGTTTATTGAGCGAATCCGTATCAAGTGCCGCCGGAGTCTCTGATAAAACAGTTATTCCACGGTCAAGCCATTCCATTGAAACATCACATATGGCGTCCTTCTTAACAGCCACAACTGCAAAATCCGGTTTATATGCCACGCATTCTTCTATAGATGTAGTTGTATGTATCTGATACTGGCCGGCAATTAAGTCCGCTTTCTCCTGCGTCCTGCAATACATCGCATCAAGACTGAATATTTCTGGCAGAGCCTTTGCTACGCGTACATAATATAAGGCCCGCCAGCCTGAGCCGATTATAATAAAATGATATTTTGCCATGTGTGCCTCCCATTTGTTATATCTATTCCCCATATTCCGTCAGAGGCCAGCAGCCTCCATCAGTAATACGATAATAGCTATCTGTATCAGTGTCAACCATTAACACTGGTATAGAATTCTTTTCCTGTGTCCAGACATATTGCCGCAAGCCTTCCACCCGGCAGATATGCGCCACAGTCAATATCAATGTGATTATTCTTTCTGTACACATAGCCTGGTCTGGGATTGTCCTCAATATATCTTGTTGGTGTATGCCCTGTGACAGTTATTACATCATCAAAATATCTGACATCATAATCCACCCTTGACCATACAAACTCATCAAGCGAATAATCATCAATATCCCTCTTAATATCGAAATTACCAAGTCCTCCATGCACAAGAAGATACTTCTGTCCATTAACCGCTACCTTCTCGTACCATGAAAAATCTGCCACATAATCAAGCACATCTTTTCTTGTCTCATTATCCAGTTTACTCAGCTCATCAGTGGTTGCAATCCCGCCATTTCTCTGCCATGCATAAAGCTTCTGGAACATATCGTCACTAAACTTTTCTGCAAATTCTTTGATAGAATTCTCATCTTTTACTTCATTAATAAGAACCGACATACATTCCAGCATCATCTGTTCATGGTTGCCTGCTATAGGTATAACATTTGGCATCTCCATCATCTTAAGGAGCGTCTTTACCGGGTTCTTTCCTCTGTCAACAACATCTCCCAGCACATACAATATATCTTCATCCGAAAAATGTATTATATCCAGCAGTTCCATAAACTTCCCATATTCACCATGAATATCCGATATCACATATGTCGCCATATATTCCCTCCGTATGCTATTTATTAATTATTTCCTGCAATGTACGTGGCTCATAATTCATATACGGCATCATACAGCCAACATTGTAAGCCCTTGCAAGCTCAGGACATTTCACAGAATTCTGGATATTATTAAGATTAAGCTGTCGTAAACATTCCTGAAAAAATGTATCTTCTGGCGTGTTATGCGTATGTCCATACAAATGTATTGTTCCCCTGTGCTGCCCATTCCACATAAGTATAGGATAATGACTTAATACAAGCTTGTATGCTTCCTGACCTATATGGTCTGTAACCTCCTTGTAAGCGCATATTTCCTCAAACAGATTCTTATACCTCAAATCGGAAACATCGTCATGATTACCCTTCACAAGAATTTTTCTGCCCTTTAACTGTGCAACTAAGGCTATCAGCTCCTCGTTTGTACCCCGCATGGCAATATCTCCAAGAATATAAACTGTATCACCATTTGTAATCTTACTGTTCCATTTTTCCTTCATATACTCGTGCATTTCAGCCAAGGAATTAAATGGACGGTTATCAAAATTATTGCCTTCCTTTGTCACATTTTTATGGAAGAAATGCATATCACTAATATAGTAGTTCATCCGTGTTCCTCCTTTTTTATCAATCCTGTACCTGTCTTAATATAGACTCTGCTGCCTTCTTTAATTCTTTATTCAGTTCCTTATCCTTATTATCAACAATTGAAGCTATATCATAATGATGACACAGCCAGTATGCCATTCCTTTGCATGACGCATTTACACGGATATCAACTGTTGTATCCGTTTCTTTCAAAACATTTATCTCATATGAAAAATCATCTATCAGTCTTGAAAAATACTCCCTGTCTATCCTGACAATATAAGGTCTTAATTCACCGCCCATCATGTAAGGGTGATTCAGAATATATACTGCTCTCTCCAATGGTATATCAAGGTTATCAAAGCCTATTCCATCACTTTTTCTCTGTTCCTTTACTCTTAATCTGGTCATAAGGTCAACACTGTATGTATACACTTTCCTGCTGTCCCTGTATCTTACCAGACAGAAATATCTTCCATTATTGAGCATAAGTCTTATAGGAATCACTGTTCTTCTTCCCTGAAAATGCAGATAAACATTTTTATTCTTAACATCATATACATTCCAGTCAAATTCTATGTAATTGTCATTTTTAATGGCGTCAATTATAAGCTGGCAGTTTGCCAGAACATCTGTATTCTGTGCATATCTGGTCTGTCCGAAAGAAGCATTTGCATAAGGTGTTATATTTTTCAGATTTTTCCCTGATAAAGTCTGAATCCGCCCGGCTAAATCCATTGCTCTTTCATTATTAAAAATGTTACTGTACAATACAGAATCAATAAGGAATTTAAACTCTACATCGGTTATAATGTTGTTATAATAATAATCTGTCTTACGGCGTTCATTGTCATATGTCCTGTATCTGATTACCTTCTGTTCATCAGGCAGATTAAGCTCTGAGTCCGTCAAATCCTTTAATGCCTTCCTGACCTGCTTATCTGTAATGCTTTTATCATAATCCTTATGCATATAAGTAACGATATCAGTAATCTTCAGCGTTATTGCAGCCTCTTTGGAACTGTGTTCCTTTAATATATTAAGCACATTATACTCAATACTCATACTTCACCTTTAATTATTCTTTCTTATAATTACATTTTCATTAATAATTCCTGTATTTCCTTTTTTGTTCTATCTTTTTCTAATGCTGTATACACACTCATTCTCATATCCGAAATAGCACATGCCTGTTCTCTGTCAAAATTATAATGTTCCATCAGCATCTCCTGAAAACAGGCTTTATCCTTTGAACTATCCACCAGATACATAATCTGGTTATGATGTTCCTGCGCCCACATAACGGCAGACAAAATGTGGATTCGTTGTTTTATTTTTTCTTTATGTGTAGCTGTATTATAATCTGATAAATACTGTTTATCGTATGTTTCCACAAGATAGTCAATGTAATGTTTCCTTGCATCACTTTCTGGAAGCTGGATTCTCTCAATATATATTGGATTAACATGCGAGTGTGAAAATTCTCCAAGATAATCATATCCTCTGAATATAACATCAACACATATCTGTATATCACTGTAATCACCCTTTTTGACTTTAAGTTTCTCATACTCTTCATCTGTAAGCCCAAGTATTACTCCGATATTCCCTTCATGTTTCCCATCAACAACTCTTACTATATCCCCATGTCTGAAATTATGTGGAATATCAAATTTTCTATAAAAACATTTCATACCCGATTCGTGCCAGCAATTCTCCGAATCCGGTATTTCATCAATCGCCTTATTTAAATCCGCTATCAATTCTTTATCTGATATGGTTTCTTTCAACTCTTGCACTGCCTGTTTTTTCTCTGAATTTTTTAAGCACTCATGATTAATTATTATTTCTGCCTGTTCCACATCCGAAAATGTAACACTCTTGTCTTTAAGAAACTCTCTTTCATCTTTAGATGGTACAAATCTGTCTATAAAATTTTCTATCATCAGGCACCTCCAAATATTATCCTGCTCAAGTCTTGGCATATTCCTTCATACACCGTTTAGCTGTTTCCTCTGTATTGCGCTCTCCTTTGTAAAAGCAATAATCACTGAGCGCTTCCATGGCTCTCCTATAAGCTGCATCTTCCTCTTTGTTCTCCATATGTGGCGGCAGTTCCATCTGAAGATGCAATGGATTACAATGCATATGATCCCAGTACTCCGACTTTATTGGATATAAAACCACAGCCTGAATATCTGAATAATCAACTTCCCATTTTCTGTCTTTAATCTCTTGAAGATAATCATTCCAGTCATCTTCTCCAAATGAAAGTATTCCATATGTTCCATCTACTATATCCTTCACTGGAGTACCTGCTGACTTATAACAAAATGGGATTTCAAAAAATGCATTTTCAAATCTTTCTGGTCTGAATGGATTTACTATGTCTACTTCACCTTTTGACAATTTATTTTCATACTCTATTCTTTCGATGATCTGCTTCTTAAGAACAATATCTTTAGTAGTGTCTCTTAATAAAGCCAATGTCTCCAGCTTCTTCTGTCTGCTTTTCATGGGGTCATTCCAGACAAGAGTTGCTGTCTGGAAATCTGTGAAGTTATAATTTTGTTCTTCTAAAAACTTCCTATAATCATTTGACATTGTTATATCAATCATTTACATTCCTCCATTGATTAATGTAAAGTTCTCCCATTACTGATTTTCTTCGTTAAGGAGGCTCTCTGGTTCTCCTTTTATACGTCTCCAAGTAATAAGATCTTTATCGTTCAAATCTCCTTCTATGACTATCGGAAGCTTCCCAGATGTCTGTATCTTCCAATACAAAGTATCCCTCATTTTGCAATTCCCACATGTCCGAGGTCCAAGCAGCCCAAAGGAACCCATTTTAGGCGGGTAATCCCATCCTCTATTGAATGCATCTTCGTCAGTCAAAAACTCCTTCTTTCCACACACTTCACAATAGTGCCAAAACGGTCGTGTTTTCATACTCTCCAATAAAGCTTTACGTTTCCTTGATTTATCATCTTCTTTTTCTATTCTCTCTTTTTCGTCTGTAATCTGTTTTCTTGCATCTATCAGGAACTGCTCATCCAAAGGCGGATCTATTCTTAATTTGATGCCGTCTTCTGACACCTCATAAATGGAATCAAATCCTTCAATCGGATTCGGAAATTCTATCTCTGAAGTATTCATCTTAAAAGAGCCACACCCCTCTTCCAAATTTCTTATTCTAATATTTTTCTGCCATCTCTCATCACTTGGGCACATAACATATATTTCCATTTCTGCATCAACAGATTCACGTATCGCATCAACATAAACAATTCGACGCTTTGCTTTAAAAAATGTCTGTTCTACGACAACATCTCTTCCACATTTCAGTTTTTCGATGATATCGTTAAGAAGCATATCATTAGCTTTCATCAAACATCGGAATTGAACTCCTATAGGCATCATTTCCTCAAATCCAGATTCTTTATATGCATTTTGTTGATAGTCAAAAATATTTAAAACATCAACATCCTTATCAGCAAAAAATTGTTTTATAAAATGTGTTTTACCAGAAGCCATTGCTCCAATCACAAAAGATACTTTTGACATAAACTCCACTTCCCTCCTATTAATCTAACTTCTTTTCACAATGAATACTTTTCATTCAACGCCTTTATCTTATTTTTTATATCTTCCCGCAGACTTTCCGGCTCAAGAACTTCCACAAGTTCACTGTATTGCAATGCCCAGTGTGCCATGCCATAAGGTGAACACTCCACCCTGACGATATCGTCATATGGTGGCTCTTTTTCTGTTCTTATGTATGTGAATGAATCTCCGAACCAGTCATGTAAAAATGTATAACCGAGGCGGACTCTCTTTTTCGGATTGCCTTCACATTTTTCACTCTTAATTCTTAGTGTTACCGGAACCGGCTTATCAAACGACATATTAAGATGTTTCAACTGAAAATCTTCTGACCATTTTTCTGGAAGATTTGAAACATTTTTCTTTGGGATACGCGGTATCCCCTTAATATGAAGCCTGTCATTTCTTCCTGGAATCTCTATATCCGTCATAAGGTCAATCCGCCATATAGACATATCAGGCTTGTAATCTTCATACTCTTTAGCCGCCAGCAGATAGTTTTTCCTCCATTTATCAAAAATTAATTAATATAAAATTCTTTCATGTCATTTAACCTTATTGCTCCCAGTGTTCCCTCTTTACCATAACATTTATAACCAGCGCCACAATCTATGCGTATAGTCCGTCCTGAAGGAGACACCCATATTCTCCTGTTATCAGTTACAGTATGCCCTACAACCGATATAAACTGCTCATGTTCCTCCATACCTCTGATAAAATGCTCATAATGCCAGTCTCCCATATATATCTTTCTTTTATCCAACATACGTTCAGGCGTCAAAAATGTCTGTGCATGTGCTATCTGATATTTCCTGCCATTAATGGTCAGATTAATATAATATGGCTTTTCCTGTATCCATTCAGCAAGTCTTAACATATCAACAGGTGTCAGCCGCTTCTCCATAATAGCCACTGTATTATAAGAAATATATTCTCCAGTTTTTCTATGTCCGAATTGTTCAATAATCTGCCTTGCAACCCAGACATCATGATTGCCCTGTATCACCTGTATATTGGGATATTTTAATATTTCAAAATACAGCTCAACTGGCTTATCTTCACGGTCAAATATATCTCCATCAATAATCAGCAAATCATTTTCATTAAACCGTATCTTCTTTAACAGCCTTTTAAATCCATCTGCATAATTATGAATATCCGAAACCACATATACATTTCTATTATCATCTATTGTAATATCCATAAATATGTGCCTCTCCTTACATTTTTAATAAATTCTTCAGTGTATCAATCCCGCTGAACTTTCCTTCAATTTCAATAATTCTCTGTTTGTCTTCTTTGATATGTGCAACTTTTATATCATACATATTCATCTTTTCTATGTCTGATAAAGTTATGTCTGCCTCTTTTTCACATTTATCTGCTATGTTCACATGTATTACTCCTACTTAAAAACTATCATAAAACTGTTCAAATTCGTCAATTAATTCATTTATTTTTTTTAGGTCATAAAATCCATGTACTTTCCAAGACATAAGAATACTATTCAATTCTTCTTTTATCTATAAATCCCCTGCATAACTGCCCATTAAATATTGCACTGTCATCTTCAGAGCAGCTAAAACACGCCATATCTTCATGCAATCTGGAACAATCACTACAAGTAATTTCCTTTTTTTCTGGAATAAAATGACAGTTATCTTCGACATTTACAGGAAACCACGAGCTTGGATATGAGCATATTGCCGAACCTGTTTCACTCATATTTGCTATATTGGTTTTGTATTTACAATTTTTACACTTCAATTTATCCGCCCATTTTTTCATTTAGTTCCGTCTTGGGTTGTCCGAAAGCACCAGCACCATTCTTTTCTTAAGGTGAGTGTCATGTTTTAATTCTGTATATGTTTCTTCTAAATCAGTGTTATCTTCCATTCCAATGCCATACACATACATGTTGTCATATTTTTCTGAAATGTTTTCTCTATACTCATATGATTCACCTGACCAGTCCAGCTTATTAACAATATTGAACCATCCGCCAATCTGTAAATAAGGCTTTAAATCTTTAAATGTCAGATTTTCACAAATGTTTCTCTCAATATCCCGTGGCTTATCAGATAATACTATCTCTATCGCCGGCTGCATTGTAAGATTGCTCATAGATATACTTACCTCACCGTTTGGTTCTTCTGGTTCTGAATAGATATCCATCGAAAACTCCACATCAGTCATACCTACTCCGTACACATAGAAGTCATCATATTCCGAAGACGGAATATCGGATACCAACAGATAATTATGATAATGCCCATCTAAAAAGCAGATAGACAGCCGTACATTCCTCTGAATTAACTTTTTGATTTCTTCGAATTTAATAGCCATTCTCCAACCTCCAATTTTATTATTGCACAAACCGTCTATCTAAAAATATAAACTATTCATTTACTTTAATTCACATCGACAATAATAATTGGGTGATCCGTATATGTATTATTAAGTCTACTTACTTTTAGTAAATTTATATTCATAATTTTAGATGCAATAGCACTATCTCCCAATACAGATATACCTTCTTTATTTCCTTGTGCTTTCCATATATCAACAGCAGATTCTAATAGTTCATTATATTCGTTTTTATTTTTATAGTTTATAATGTTATAATTTCCAATTGCAATTATCTTTTGATTACAATAAGATCGAACAAACCTTTTTAATTCATTCCAATACTGACTATCATATACTGGCGGAACATGTGTTCCGTATATAATAGTTTCATCAATTTTAACAGCATAAGCTCGGCCGTTTTTTGTATGTCCTGTAGAAACATATGAAACCTCCAGACCCTTTTTTACATAAAACACTGTCATTGATGCACGCCTATACTCTATAGTTTCTGAATACATAATATATCCATGCTCATTCATTTTTTTATTAAAGTCTTTTGCTTCTTTTGAATTTATATCATATTCCTGTAATATAACTATGTCAGGAGATATTTTTAAAATATCCTCCAACAATCCGGCTACATTTTGAGATTTATCAATCTGATCCCATATATTTAGATATTTTCTGTTTCCATACAATTTCTTATATTCTTCCCTATGGTTATCAGTTCCTCCAAAACAATTAATATTAGTATTTAATAATCTCATATTTATTACCTCCATATCTCAATTAGTCTTTCTGTTAAATAGTATAACATTCAAAATATGCTTGCGCAATTGTACATTTTCATGTTATTATATGGCTGTTAAAAGCGTTGTTGTGTCTATATTCATGCACATAGAAAGAGAGGACATTATATGTTTAGAAAATACCACTTTGATCGAAAGCTTATTAAATACAACATAAGAAAAATGCGTGAAGGCAATAATCCCCAAGGCGTTTCTCATGCAAAAGAACCCTTTATGGCTGAGCTATATGAGATAGTACGGAATGAAAAGTGTACAGAAAAGCCTTCTCGTTCTACCTTATATAACTGGGAAAATGAAAATATGACTAACCTACCTGGAATCCAAGAAATGTTAGCAATATGCAACATCTTAGAAGTTGACCTTGATGCTATTGTTGGGCGTTCAAAAGTAATATCGAAAGACTATCAAACCCTTAAAGAAGTAACTCATCTAAACGAAAATGCTTTACAACAATTAAATATTAACCCTGAGAAAGCTGATTTCATTAATTTCTTATTAAACTATAATAATCCATCCGATAATACTGACGACAAAGATATTTTATCGGATATACTGTCCCATTGTGAAACACTTGCACGATCAAACAACATGGAAGGGGTTCTAAAATCCTGTTTTGATCCTGAACTTATTAAATACATAAAAAGCTGGTTTGATGAATACTACTACTCTTGCTTTCCTATGGATTTGTGTGAAGAATCATTCTGTACTTATATAAAAGAAAAATTAGTTACAAAGAAGTTTAAAAACAAATTTGCTGCTGAAAAATTGTACAACAAATACCTAATGCCTGATGGTAAAAATTACATTGATAATATCTATAATAATTTTGAATCAATTAACAACACAGATCAATTAAATATTATTGCCAAAACTATTAGTGACATTTCATATCAATACCTGATAAGTACTAATGTTATGCTCCTATCACAGCATAGAATATATTCTATGTTTGAAAGTATTATCAAATCATATATAGAACTTTTATACGAAAGATCACATACTAATATTAAAGAATTTGCCGATAAGCACAACAATACAAATAGCTAAAAATAAAACAGGTCAGTTATTCGATTGCCTTATTATTGATAACTGACCTGTTTAGTTTTACTACATAATTGTCTTTAAGGAGTATCTCTAAATGACTCTAATATTGCAATTATTTCCTCCCTGTCTTTATCTGTAAGTTTATCACTTGGCTCTGATCTGAATCCTGCTGAATTAGGACATTCAAACATAAACGCCATAACACAGCCACCACTTCTATAATCAAATGTATCTCCTATTGATTTTTCAGAAGTTGTCACTGCATACATCTCTGCACCATCATCAAATGTTATTGTCTGATCATGCAATGAATCAAAATTACTTGTATTCTTAATTTTGATAATCCAGAAATCTTTTCCCGGATTATATCTTGACTTAGATATCCTGCTCATAGCTGCACTTGTGTACTGAGTTCCAAAATCATACATATATTTATAAACTATATATGGTCTTGCATCGTAACACACTTTTGCCCCATTTTCATTCTGTAATGCAATGTACTCCCCATCATTGCCGACCCTTTCCGTAATAACAGTCCAGTTATCCGGATAGTCAAAATAAAATGTTGTCTGCTCTGGAAAATATTCAGCCATTCTTGTCTTATACGTATGAAGTGATCCTGATTCTTTTACATCAGTTCCCTGTTTTATCTGTTCCTGCGTCGTCTTCTCCTGTGTTGGTGCTTCTGTACTTGCCTCACTTTCCTTTGGCTTATCATTTTCTGACTGCTCATTATATGTACATTCATCCACAAACTGTTTCGTGCCATCAGCAAGTATTTCATAATGAAGTGATTTACTTTTTGCAAATGATGCAAATTCACAATCCTTACTTATATTCATTGTGCAAAGAAGTGACTTCTTATTCTTATATTTGACACTCTCATTGCCAGCTCCAAGCTTAAAAACAGGGAAGTTGATATTAACATCAGAACATATCTGTCCATTTGGTCTGCCTGTTCGTTTTGCATCCGCTTCTGCACCCATATCAAGTTCTGCGTCTAACAGCGGTATGGATTTCATTGTCACAAGCATTGGCGCTGTCCTGAAATATAAGCCCATTTTTCCTTCTGCCTCAATTGATGTCTGCATAGACGAGCGAAGCCCCATTGTTCCATTCACGCCTTTGCCTTTTTCATATGACACTCCGGCATGAAACGGTACTTCTACTTTAAGAGTAATTGAACCATCTATTGTTGGAACAATATATAATGCTACATTTACTGCAACAAGATGATTACCAATCGGTGCGGGTGTCTGACATAAAAAGATTCCGTCTGAAAAATCCCCTTCAACTCCAATTTTTCCTGAAATCTCTGAATCAATATCAACACCGACAGAGGCATATTTTAATCCGTTCTTAAGTGTGTATTTAACCTGTGCGCCTACATTTATATTATTAACATCCCATTTTATAGAGAAATTCTCACATTTTTTATTAAGCTTCTGCTTAACAGGAAGCTTGTACTTTGTATGTGTGTCATTATCTGTCAATGTAACTTCAAGTTCATTATCATCATTTACCGCTGCCTCTATTGCAAATCCTTTGGAATGAATATTGCCAGACACATCTGCTGCCAACGTAGTTACTGGATTTCCCGCTGACACCTCCACATTATCAATACCATAATAACTAATAATATCGTCAATGCCTATGCTTGCCGAATCTGAAACTATCAGAGTATCAAAGATATCTTCAATCTCTGGGTCTTCCAGTGAAAATGTGCCATTGCCCATATTCTCACCGATTTTCTTTGAAACCTTGTCGCCTTTATAATCGAATACAAATGTGTCACCCTTTTTGAGATTTCTGGCTGCACTGTCATCTAAAGTTATAATATTGTCATCTTCCTTATAATCTTTAATGTCGAAATATTCGAGCTGTGATACATTTCCCTTATAAGAAACATTTTCAATATTATCAGGCCAGAATTCTCCATAATACAACTCATCAAATTTATCAAGAATACCATCAGCCTCTTTATCTGAAAATCCCTTATCAAGCGAATCTTCTGCTATCAGGTCTTTATCAATTGCAAGTTCTATGTTGGTATTGTCTGATATTTCATCATCAGTGCCAAGATATATCTGCATTTTGCCTTCGCCCATTGCACGCATTGAAGTAAGTGCCATAAATCCACCAGAAGCTATGTCATCATTACTAAATTCATCGCTATCTGTAATATAACCATTTTCCTTAGCCGCTTTTCTGTAATCCTCTGCTTCAATGCCCGTCTTGTTGCATAACTTCTTAAGCCAGTCATAGCATGTTATATCATCATTTTTAGTCACCACTGCCTTACACGAAACATTTATATCATTACTGCTTTTCTTCTTTGATGAAACACCCGTTATAACGCCTGCAGCTATTGCCGCAATAACTATTACCGCCGCTGATACTCCAATTATAATTTTCTTCTTCACAATGTATCCCCTTATGTTTTATGCATTATTTTCTATGAAACCAGCCAATAAAGTTTCCCGCTCTGTCAAATGCTTCAGTAGCTACTGATGAATCTGAACCACCGTCAGCAAATGAACATATTATGAGAAGAATTATTCCTATTACAATAATTGTCACAAGTCCAATTGCCAATCCAATAATATTTTCCAATATCAGAATTGCAAGAGGCATGGCTGCACATGTAATTGCTGCACTCTTTGCAAATGAAAATATTGCACATCTTCCCTCACTTATCATTATAACCACTACAAATAACACCACAGCAACTGCAGCAATTATTGCAAAAATCTTGATGTTATCTCTTATACTGTTAATCCATTTATCAATAGCATTTGAAAATCCAACTTCATCTATTTCTTCATTATCATATAATTTCTCAAGTGAAGCGTACAATTTGTTATATTGATTGTATTTAACAAGAGACCATATCCCAGAAACAGCTATTAATATAAAATCTATTATAGCAAGTATCCATTTCCATATCTTTCCTTCAAAGAAAAGCATTATCAGGGCAAGTACTATCTGGACTATGAATATTATCCCAAGTGCCTTATACACTCCGTTATTAGCTACCATATGTACTGTTCCATTTGTAAATGTATCTCCAACGCCAGCAAAAAATCCCTCTTCTGAGTTCTTGATTGTTGCTATTGCATGCGGATATCCGCCACCTGCTATGAACTTAATATATGCAACCACTGACATTACACCTATTACTATACTAAATATCCATGATACTGTTTTAGATAATGTCTTTAATGGGGCTTCTATAAATGACTCCCCATAATCATCAATTAAATCTGTTACCCATTCTATAAATCTGTGCATTCTGTTTTCCTCCTCGTATTAAACATTTTATCTATTCCTTTGATGACGCTTTATAAACTATTTCTCCCCCTTTCCTGCTAATCTCATAATTTCTATGACCTATACTGTAATTAGCCGACATCTCTTTTATTTCCGATAAATATCTGTCAACAGTAACAAGTTTTTCTTCCATTTCAAGCTTGTTCAGGTCTGAATCTGATTCGTCAGACAATATGGTGTCTACCTTAACCCCAAACAACTCAGAAAATCTGCACAAAGTATCCACTGATGGCACACTCCTGCCACATTCTATATTTGAAATGGCAGAAGCTGTCAGCCCAATATCCCTGCCAAGCTGTTCCTGCGTAATTCCACGCTCAATTCTTAACTTTGAAATATTAATACCTATCCTATCTGTCCTCATTCCTGTTTTTCCCTATCATCATGTACCAAGTTATTATATAATCATTTCTAAATTACCAACATTTTCAAATACTCATAGTCAAACACTGTCCGTGTGATTTTCGTATCTGCTGTATCCTTGGTTTCTTTTGTCATAATCATACAATTTCATATTTCCCTCAGAGGTCAATAAAACGCATTTCTAAATTTTTCTAAAAAAAAAGAATCCCTTTCGGAATCCTTTTTCACCATGCTTCATTTGTTATATTATCAGCATCATTGCAAATGTCTTAAACTTCAATATACACCTCTCCCTTAACCCTTCTGTCATATATCTCACCAAGCCACCTCATAATAATCCCCTTTGGCTTTTCAAAAGGTGTCCTGTGACTCAGCATGAATTTCTCCGCTTTAATGTTCTGTAATACATTTATTTGTTCTTTTAATATGCCTGCATTGTACAAGTTATGTCCGCATTTCTGCATAGCATATAATGCATCTCCAAGAAAGCACCACTCTTCGTTTACTTCCAACGCAACACAGCCCTTTGCATGGCTTGAAGGCAGTGGAAATATGTGAAGTGACACATCTCCGTCCTGAATATAAATGTCATCTTCTACGACTATTCCCATGCCAGTGTGCCTATGGGTATACTTTCCCTGATACACCTCATCAACGCTCATACACGGAAGATTACCGGTATGATCCTCGTGAAAATGTGACAAGATAGCATTAACTTTTCTTCCATTGCTATATGTGTCTATTATCGCAGGAATGTCTGGATGATTACCAACATCATACAACCATAATGCATCCTTTCCCTGAATCATCACGACATTAGCTGACAATGGGTTCTCTGTAGGTGATATATACGATATTAAATTATTAATTGCAACAACTCTACATTCTTCCATTCTTTACTCCAGAAACTCAACATGCCCGTCTTCAAGATGGTACACAGCCCCGATAACCTCAAGACCTTTCTCCTCAAGAAGCTTCATATCCGTGTTCTCCTCTATCACCTTAACACTGTGCTTTACATTGAGACAGGTTGCAATATACTCATCTTTCTCTTCATTGATAGCTTCCCTGATATCGTCAGTTATATACTTTATATGTCCGTCAGGGTCATGCTTTATTGCCGCTTCAACTGCACCGCAATGATTATGCCCAAGTACAACCACCAGCTTACAGTCAAGATGGTCTGCTGCATATTCAATACTTCCAAGCTGATGCGAATCCACTACATTTCCTGCCACGCGGATAACAAAAAGTTCCCCTATTCCCGCTGAGAATATTGCTTCCGGTACCTGTCTGGAATCCGAACAGCACAGAACAATCGCATATGGATGCTGACCATTCTTTAATGTATCCACGCGCCTTTCCATCGAAACATCTCCTGGATTGCTTGTAGCATTAATAAATCTTTTATTACCCTCTATTAATCTTGACTTTGCTTCACTTGCTGGTATTGACATATTATTCCGCCTTTCACAACTTACTTTCCTACAGTTTATTAATCTTTAAGCAGCCACGCTATCTCTTCCTTATAAGGAGGCTCTTTCTTATCAGTTCCCTCAACTGCTACCCATGGGGTCTCAAGAATCTTAGGAACATCTAAGAATCTTTCATCATGGACAAGTCTGTGAAGAGTCTCATATCCTATATTTCCTTTATCAATGTTGGCATGTCTGTCCTTATGCGCTCCAAGCGGATTCATGCTGTCATTGATATGAAATACCGCTATCTGGTCAAGACCAATCACTTTGTCAAATTCTGCAAATACTTCATCATAATGATTAACTAAATCATAACCTGCATCATTAACATGACATGTATCAAAGCACACTCTCAATCTGTCCTTCTTGTCAACGCCATCATAGATTGCCTTAAGCTCTTCAAATGTCCTGCCTATCTCGCTTCCCTTGCCAGCCATTGTCTCAAGTGCAATATATACATCATCATTGTTCTGGTTAAGCACTGTATTAAGTCCTTTGATAATCTGTGCGGTTCCGGCTTCAACTCCGGCATTGACATGGCTTCCCGGATGAAGCACCATTATATGGCTTCCCATGGCAGCAGTCCTTATAATTTCTTTTTCTAGAAATTCAACAGCAAGCTCATAAGTCTCCGGCTTAATTGTATTTGCAAGATTGATTATATAAGGTGCATGTACAATAATCTCCTCTATCCCATGTTCCTTAGCATACTTCCAGCCAGCTTCTATATTAAGCTCACTTATTTCTTTTCTTCTTGTATTCTGTGGCGCACCTGTGTATAACATAAATACATTAGCCCCATAAGAAACTGCTTCCTTCGCAGATGCAAGAAACATTTCCTTACCTGCCATTCCCACATGACTTCCAAGCTTTATATCTGACATATATGATTCCTCCAATATTTAACCTGTATAATTTATTATCTGTCCAGTTAGAAAATCCAAACGAATTAATTTTAATATTGCAATACTTATGTGTCAATGCACAACATATGTATACTTGCATACTGATAAATGTCATCACCACTTTCATTCATTTTCAATCAAATTCATTCATAATTTTTATTTATTTTATTGACATTTAAACAGCATATTGATATAGTACTAAAGTACCGATTTTATGGTACTTATATAACAATTATTTTATAAGGTGAGATATGAAAAAACACAAACACAGAAAACATATAAAAACAATCAATACTGTTATTGAAAGCTGTCTTCTCATTATTCTTATTGTTCTTGTTGCAATAATGATGGTTCTTATAGGAAAATTACAGGGAACTGCCAGAGTTATTAACTATACCGGTCTTGTCAGAGGCGCTACTCAAAGAGAAGTCAAGCTTGAAATCACTGGTAATCCTAATGATGAACTCATTGATTATCTTGATGGAATTCTTGAAGATCTTAAATATGAAGATGGCGATTATAATCTTGTCAAGCTTGATGACAATGATTATGAAAAAAAGCTTGATACACAGATTGCTTTCTGGATTCTGCTTAAGAACGAAATATATAAAGTCCGTGAATATGGTTATGAAAACACTGATATTGTAAATCTCAGTGAAGAATATTTCCAGCTTGCTGACCAGACTGTTTCTGCTGCTGAAAAGTATTCTGAAAGAATTGCCGACAATATAAGATTGTTTGAAACATTCACTGCAATAGATATGGTCATTATAATTATATATATAATTAATCATTCCATTCATGCAATCATAATTACCAAAAAGAATAAACAGCTTGAAAAGCAGGCATTTCTTGACCTGCACACAGGTCTTCCCAACAAGAGTAAATGTGAAGAAATATTCAGAACCTCGCAATTTATTACTGATTCTACTGCATGTATTATGTTTGATCTCAATAATCTTAAGAAGGCTAATGATACACTAGGTCATTCCGTTGGTGACCAGTTAATTCTTAATTTTGCAAGGCTTTTAAGAAATGCTGTTCCTTCTAACGATTTTGTTGGGCGATATGGTGGCGATGAATTTATTGCCGTAATATATAACACTACTAAGGATGAAGTTACTGATATTCTCAGACAGCTTGACAAAGAAATATCCGAATTCAATGAGCTTGGAAAAGCTTTTAAGATAAGTTATGCTCATGGTTGTGCATTCTCTTCTGATTATGAGAATTGCACATTAAGGACACTCTTTGATAAAGCAGATAAAAATATGTACAATAACAAACAGGCAGAGAAAGCTGGCAGATAGCCGCTTTCTCTGCCCTTTTTAATATTATGTATTCATCAATTTATTAATATTTCTCAAGTGATTTTATGGCAAATGTATGATAGAATATAAAAATGACTTTACTATATTAACCTAGACATTGTATACATGGAGATAAATAAAATGAATAATTATAAACGCGGACTAATAACCGGCATACCAATTGCACTCGGATATCTGTCAGTTTCTTTTACCTTTGGAATTATGGCTGTATCCTTTGGTCTTAGCTGGTGGCAGGCCGTTCTCATATCTATGACAACAGTAACCTCTGCCGGACAGTTTGCAGGAATCGGCATTATGATTCATCCAGGACAGTACATTCAGATGCTTATATCACAGATTACTATTAATATAAGATACTCTTTCATGTCTATATCAATCGGACAGAAAACTGACAGCCGTTTCAGTGGCATATACCGCTGGCTTCTCGGTTTCTTTATAACTGATGAAATATTTGCAGTAGCAACTAAAGAAGACGAAATCAAGCGCAGCTACTTTGCAGGACTTGCTACCCTGCCTTATCTGGGCTGGGCATTAGGCACATTTATTGGTGCTATTCTTGGAAATATCCTTCCAGACCGCCTTATGAGTGCTTTAAGTGTTGCAATCTATGGAATGTTCGTTGCCGTGGTTGTTCCAGAGATGAAGAAAGCTCGCTCCGTCCTGATTGTCGTAATCATTGCAATTATACTTAGCTGCTTATTCTACTATATACCGCTTCTTTCTAAGATTTCCAGCGGTATAACAATAACAATTGTTGCTATCACAGCTGCCATTATCGGTTCAATATTCTTTCCGGTATCTGATGAAGCTGATAACAGCAATAATTAATCTTATTGGAGGAACTTATGAAAAACAGTATTTTCTTTATATATCTGCTTATACTTGCAGGTACAACCTACCTTATAAGAGTTATACCTTTCACTGCAATTAAGGAAAAGATTAACAACCGCTTTGTCCGTTCTTTTCTTTATTACATACCTTATGCAGTTCTTACAGCAATGACAATTCCTGCAATATTCTATGCAACCAGCTGGTGGGTTGGTGCAACTGCAGGACTTTTGACAGCCGTAATATTTGCTTTGAAAGGCAAAGGTCTTACAACTGTTGCTGTAGCGTCATGTGTAGCAGTATTTCTTGTTGAACTTATAAGATTCTAATAATTCATAATAAAAATGAAATGGATTTTAATTCTTCTTTCCAATATATGATTCATATAAACTGTAATCACTATTAACAATAAGTTCTTCTGGAAACTGTGTATCTTCTATAACCTTATAGGCTCTGTCAAATTCACATATTCCCTCCTTTATATGTGCATCACTCCCTATAGATATGCAGACTCCTAATTCCTTACATATGTTAAGCATCTTAACATCATTCTCAAAAGCTCCCTGTCTTGGGCCATCTGGATTCAATGATGTATTATTAAGTTCAAGAAGCACATGCTTTTCCTTAGCGGCCTTTACAAGCTTTTCATAATCGACAGGATACCTTGAATCATCAGGGTGTCCTATAATATTAACATATGGATTATCCATTGCTTTAATTAATGCATTCGTATTCTGCTCTATACTTCCGGGCTTGATACATGGAATATGAAGGCTTGCTATTACAACATCACAGCCCTTAAGTCCATATTCTTTAAGATCAATATTTCCATCATAGTCCATAATATTAGCTTCACAACCCATATATATCCTGACACCACATTTTTCTCTTGGAATTATCTTCATATTAGAAAAATATAATATACCTGCGCTTCCCGGCATCTTGGGTGCATGGTCAGTTATCGCAAGGTGCGTAACTCCTATACCTGCTGCGTAAGCTGCCATCTCATCAATTGTGTTATATGCATGACCGCTTACAAGTGTATGAGTATGTGTGTCTATTGTGTATTTCATAATTAAAGCTCCTGATTACCTGTTCTTTCTTTCACATAATTCTCCAGAACATTAACAGTTTTCTCTATTCCCAGAGGACTGCTGTTGATACACATATCATAATATGTTGCATCTCCCCATTTACTTTCTGAGTATCTGTTATGATACTGTTTTCTTGTTCTGTCGTGTCTACGCATTTTAGTATATGCCTCTGATTCGGATAAGTCAAAATGCTCCATAACTCTCTGTATCTTATGCTCCTTATCACCTGTTACAAATACGGATATAAGGCAGTCATAATCCTTAAGTACATTCTCTGAACATCTGCCGACTACTACAAATGATTCTCCGCTCTCAGCTTTCTTACGGATATAATCAAACTGAAACTGGGCGATAATCTCTTCATAAGAATTGGTGTGATTACCTACACGCCTCGACAGGAGACGGTTTCCCGGCTTTTCATCATATTTGTGAAAATCTGACACATCAGCATTCATCTGTTCTGCAATCTCGTCCAACATGCATCTGTCATAAAATGCAAGTTCTAATCTGTCAGCCAGCTTCCTTGCTATCTCATGTCCTCCACTTCCATATTCACGACTTATAGAAATAATCAACTGTTCTCCCATAAAACCCCCATTTCTGTACACATTTTGTGCACGAAGAATTAACAATACCTTACAAATATGCACACCATAGATATAAGCACAACTATTATAGTTGCCGGAACAGCTGTGCGGCAATACTTACCCCAACCAATCATATAACCATTCTTAGCTGCAACTGATGTTCCGACAACATTAGCAGATGCACCTATAGGTGTTGCACTTCCACCTACATCAGTTCCCATAGAAAGTGCCCACGCAAGAACAGAAAGGTCAACCCCTTGTGTCGCAGCCAAACTCTTAATAACCGGTACCATAGTTGCTGCAAAAGGAATATTATCAATAAGTGCACTTGCAAATGCTGAAATAATAATAATAATTGCAACCATAAGTTTAAGATTACCTTTGCTCACACGGCCTATAAATGCAGCAATAATCTCTAATATTCCCGTCTGTTCAAGCCCACCTACAACGATAAACAGTCCTAAAAAGAACAAAAGTGTTTTATAATCAATAGACTTCAACATATGTAAAGCCTTCCTGCCTGATACAATAAGTGAAAATATTGCTATAACAAGTCCTATAAATGCAACCGTAAGTCCTGTCAGCGCATGCGTTACAAGCATTACAACTGCACACATGAATATAACACAGCTTAATGCAAAATCTCTTCTGTTAGTAATAGTCTCTGCCGGACTTGGCATAGATTCAGCCAGTTTATCAATATCTGGTGATGATTCCAGTTCTTTTCTATATGCTATAAGAAAATATACCACAATAAATACCAGACTGATTACTGCAATCAGTCCTGTATGCGTAATAAATGTTGAAAATGAAAAGTTAAGTGACGTACCAATAATTATATTAGGCGGATCCCCGCACATTGTTGCCGAGCCGCCCAGATTAGCACAGAATATCTCTGATAAAATCATTGGCACCGGATTAAACTTTAGCAGCTTGGCAAGCTCAATAGATACAGCCGCAAGGAACAATATAACCGTTATACTGTCTATAAACATAGCCAGTCCAAAAGACATTATCATAAATGTAATAAACAATGCTCTTGTACGATAGTGTACAGCCTTAGCCAGAAGCATACACAGCCATCTGAAAAATCCGGCGGCAGCCATAACCTCAACCATAATCATCATACCCGCAATAAATATAATGGTCGACCAGTTAATCCCTGTTACTGCCTCTTCAGCAGCTCCAGACTGATACCAGAAACCTGATGTAAAAATGCTTCTTAAATTAAGAATACTAATAACCGCCTCCGGCGACCTCATGATAATTCCAAATACCCCAATCAGCGTCAATGCCCCACATCCAAGCGTCACATAATGCCTCTCTATCTTATCAAGAACTATCAATATAAACATAGAAATGAAAATAATTAATGCCAATACCTGCTCTGCTAACATATTAAATAACCCCCATCACATGTTAAATTAATAACAAAGTTTTAACTGTATTATACAAACATATATAACTAATAGCAACATTTTTCCATTTATTCTGTCCTTTATTAATACAAAAAACACCATAAGAATACATTGCATTTGCTTCTTATGGTGCTTCTGTTTTAAATATTATATTGTATCAACAAGTCAACTATTCCAATTACTTAATAAGACTTTCCTTAATCTTAACAACTGCCTTATGGATATTAACAGGCTCATCCATTGTACAATTAGGGCGGTGGATATCATTAGTAAAGTATACTGTAAATTCACCAGGATGTAATGTAACGAACTGCTCATTCTCTACTGTCTCATAAAAGATATTGTCTTTACCAGCTGGCTCTTCACCTGTAACTCCTGGAAGAAGTGGTGCATATCCCTGAACTTCTTTTCCTGTGAAAAGATACTGGATATCAATATAATTTCTGTGACTTTCTGCACGCTTATTCTCAACTGGAGCTGTTGTCTGATCCTGAATAAGAACAAAAATGTTATCTCCATCAAGCTCATATCTTCCAACTGGAAGCTCAGCTGTCTCTGGCTTTGCAAGAAACTCAAGAGCAGTGTTAATAGCTGCTGGGTACTGATAGTTACCTTTTTTTGCATTAAGTGATGCGTAAATCATTATTATTTTACCTCGAATCTGTTAAAATTTTATACACTAAATATATCATTATCGATAAAAAGTTTCAATATTTTTCTTAATATTCAGCCTTTAATGTTCAGCTTTTAATTCATATCTGATTCCACATATGCCTTGTTCAAAATACATTACACCATCTTCTCAACAGCCTTTACCCATGCGTGGTCAGGGTCATCACAAGGTGTAAGCTGTCTTGTATCAACACCTGCCATTACCCAGAGATAATATACCTGATATCCCGGTGCTGCTGCTACCGGATGATAGCCATTCTTAATCGCTACGCTGTCACCATTCTTTATTATGTAACTCTCTCTTAATGACATATCGTCACTATACATTACCTGAATACCAAAGCCCTGACCTGGATTCACCTTGAAATGATAGATTTCCTCCATATTTACCTCAAATGGAAGATTATCTGTATCATGCTTATGTGATGGATAACTTGACCACTGTCCCGGCATGCTGTAAGTCTCGCCAAGCACGATTCTGTCAACCTTTCCCTCATATTTTGAAGTGATAATATCATTAACATCTCTCTGCCAGTTAAGCTTGCCTCTGTGTTCAGTTGTAACATCACCTGCATCTATTACAAAAGCTTCATACTTCTTTCTTGCTTTAACCTTGCACACACCGATTTCAAGCATCATGCTTCCGGTTGCTGTAACTTCATACTTAGAATCTCTTGGAACATAAACAGTTGTTGGCTTGCCGTCAAACACGCTTCTTCTTGAGCCAAGCTTGTCAAATGTGACATCATCAACCTTAACACTGCATGTTCCCTGTAAAATAACAAGTCCTATTTCATATTCCTCTGATTCATAAACCGCATTTTCACCCGGCTCAAGTCTTATCAAATCAAAACCTATTAATTCCAAGCCAGCTTCTTTATCTACAACTTCCTGATAACCCTTGTTATCATTGCCTTCATAAAATCTTCTCATGTTCGTATCTCCTTATAAATAGATTTAATATTATTCTATTATCTCATTGGTGTTGTATCAACAGTTATTTTCAATTTCTATGCACTTCTGGCCAGTCCTCAAATCTTCCGTTCACAACTGCATGCATAATTCTGTCCTTAGTTCCCGGATTATCTCTATTAATCTGCTCCATAAGCTGCTTGGCATATTCCCTCTTAGTCGAACCATCAACCGGACAGGTGTTCTTAACAACCTTGATTCCCTGATTAATCACAAAATTAGCCACACCCTTTTCCGGCACATACATCATTGGCCGTATAACCGTAACCCCTGCCTCCGGCAGATATGTAACTGGTGGAAATGCGTAAAACCGCCCTTCATATATAAGAGACATTAATGCTGTTTCTATAAAATCGTCCTTATTATGTGCATATGCAATCTTATTGATTCCAAGCTCTCCAAGCCTCTTATACATTGCGCCTTTTCTAAGCTTCGCACACAGTGAACATGGTCTTTCATCTTTATTATCCTCAAAGACAATCTTCGCAATCTCTGTATCAACCTGTTCATATGGCACATTTATGCTCTCACAGAACTGCCTCACTCCTGTAAAATCCATTCCCTCAAAGCCAACATTACAGGTGATTGCATATAGTTCAAACTTCTTCGGATAAAATCTGTTAAGTATCTTCATTGCATACAGCAATGCAAGCGAATCCTTGCCACCTGATACTCCAACGGCAATCTTATCGCCTTCCTCTATCATGTTGTAATCTTCTATTGCCTGTCTTATAAGACTTAATAATTTCTGTTGTTGCATAAAATATATCCTCTGTTGTAAAAAAATAGCCACCATCTCATCTTCAGTATCAACTAAAATCCATTCTCCCTCCCCCGGTTACACTATCATATATTAAATTGTATAATATCCTTATGTGGATTAGTCTGTGACAATCCAACCCTTACTATTTTCCCTTTTATTGGAACAAAATGTGTCTGTAATACTCTCATTGCCATTATCATCTGTTCTTTTTCAAGTTTCTTTCCCAATGTTATGTGTGGAAACCAGTTATATGGTTTGTAACAACGATTAATTGTTACATCTTCTCTTACAGAAAATATATCATACACCTCATTGGAAAGATGCATTAAATATTCGTCCAGAACAGGTGTAGCATACATAACATACGGCAGAAACTGCCCGATTGAAAATATATTTATCTCTCCTGCACCTATTTTATTAAGCTTCATGAATTCTTCCTTAAGATTATCAGGTTTTCTTGTTTCGAAGCTTGAAATTGTCAGATGCGGAGGAACATTATTCTCAATCATATAAGTATTACCTGTTTCTTTTGCAATATTATCAATTAACCTCTGCAATCCCTTTGTTACATGTTCATCAAAATATGCTGATATAAGATACATATGCCACCTCATTATTATTAATCACCTATGTCAAACTCTCTGGCAATTCTACATCTATTACTATTTTTCTTCAGCTATGTGTGAAGCAATAAATTTCCCAATGATTGCAAGTATCAAAATAGAGACATAAAACCTCGAATCACGATGTTCTCCATATAAAGCAAACCAAATAACGATTGAAAATACCACTATAGTGTATACTGGCAAAAAGAATTTTTTCATAAGTACTGCTCCTTTATTCGGCAAACTGGAATTTCACACACGCATTTGCTTCTCGAATGCAAACATTCCTTCATTGCCATCTCCAACAAAAGTTAGTCCTTTTCAAATATCAGAATCTTCTGCGTAACCTTTTTTGCAATCGGTAATAACGCAAAAAGTCTATATGCAAGTGAAAATAATTCCATGCCGCGAAGAATATTATCGTCTTTTATTTTGTGATATCCCTCTGTCATATTCCCAAGGTCTTCAAAATGATCTGCACCGAAGACAAATTTTGAGCCTGTTTGCTGTATGGATTTTTCTATTCCTTCTTTCTTTACCCATGTCTTTGCCAGACATTCCATAAGAATATAGGCATTATCAAAGTTATCCTTTATTATTTTTAATATCTTACCATTTTCTTCTGCTGTCAGATACATGGATAATCCTTCAATGATAAAAAGCATTTTCCCTCGCACTTTTACTTCTTTTGCCCATGCAGGATCAAGAGCAGAAATTCCTATCGTAGAAACACGTCCTGATTCCTCGAAAATCTGATTGCGGATTGCTATCGTTTCTGGCAGGTCCAGATTGTACCAGGTGATTTTACCATTATCCATGCGATAAAATCTCGTATCCAGACCACAGGCAATATTGACCACCGTACAATAAGGATTTTTCTCTATAAAATTCTTTACTAATTCATCAAAAACTACCGTTCTGGCAATTACCCCTTTCCCCATAGTAGAATCCCTAGCCGCTGTAGAAAAATCATAATCAATTTTGTCGACTAATTCTACCGCCTTTGCATCATAGAATTTATTATGTTTACTTTTGGAATATTGGGCTCTGGCATAAAAGCTCTGGAGCATTGTCTCAGCACTGCCACTGATAGTAGGTTTTATTCTTTCACTCATACATTTACCTTTTTTGCAATATAATTAGTTTCAGCTAACTTGATCGTAACACATTTTATGAAAATAAACAATTCAAATTGACGTGTCTGTCCTCAATCATTTTGTCCGGTCTCAACTGAGCCAGATGCAACTGAACAAAACATAATTCCACACGAATCAAAATTGGTCTACTGGATCAATTATTGATATGCAAGGCAAAAGAAAGACAGAAAGCTCATATTTACTCTCTGTCCCTTCTTACTGTTTTTCTTCTTAATTCAATATGATGTCACCTTTGGGACAGTCCCCATAAACTTCTTAAACTGGAAGTTATAAACATCTTTGCAAATATACCATATCTATTAACTGTACACCACACTCATAAATTGGGTGGTCATAATTGTCCGTAAAGAAATTCGGAATATTGTGCGAACGGACAAATCCGCATTTTTCATAAAACGGTACGGTCAACGGGCTGTCACCTGTTCCAACTTGCAAAATAGAATATTCATCTGCATATTTACTTGCAAGGAAGTCAATTAATGCTTTGCCATAGCCCTTTCCCTGATTTTCCGGATCAACTGCGATATTCTTGATTTCAAGTATTTCATTACCTTCATCGGTGACAACACATTCAGCTTTTACATTACCATCTTCAAGTGCATACATAGTACCTTTTTCAAGATAGCGATCAATCATATTTTCCTGCTCATCAGCTAATAGCAATAATGATATAAACTGCTTTTTATTCTCATTCACTTCTCGTATTTTCATATCCATTACTCCGTCAAATTGGAATCTGTCGTATTAGAGATACCAAACCAATCCATTTTCTGTTGCCTGAATCATTGC
>OGLI01000280.1_pt1 | contig 49577 bp, 68 predicted proteins | sample 1572661 | NCBI WGS metagenome assembly OGLI01 (sample SAMEA2581901, study PRJEB24529) | metagenome | biome: Human gut stool | place: China | collected 2011 | reverse complement strand
GGTCAAAGGTAGACTGTTCTTCATCGCAATAACTAATTACATAAGCACCATTTGTTTCTGTCGCATGAACCCTAACTAAATCTCCTTTCTTAATGGGTACTGATGCACAATGACGGCTATTTGCGTGATTTGTTATGGTTCCATTAGCATTTACATATCCAACTGAGTTATTAGATAAATCAATTTTTCTAAGAGAATCCTCATTGTCTATTAGTAATTTTGATAAAATACCTGGAGAATTGTATAAATTATTTCCAGAATACAAAACTATTTCAGTATCTTGAATAACTTGTAATTTATCGGTATTAATTATAGCATAACATTCAATTAGATTTCCTATTGGAACTTGCGCTACTATAGAGGTATATAATATTTTATTATTTGTAATTGAAATATTAATTATATTTTTATGATTTTCATTTTGTAAATGTAATGAATATACTGACGATGCTACAGATATAGAATAGTATTTTATTTCCGTATAAGAAATACCTAAAAAATATAATTCTCTTACTATAGAATTAAAAATTTTATCATTAGATAGAATTATAGTATTTTTTGTGTTTTCATCAACATCTTTTTGTATAGACGAAACTTGATTATATAATCCATCAATGTAGTCAATATTATTTACTTTTAATATTGATGGAGAAACATCTACACCTTCGTTATTAGTTGCAACATATAAAAATTTGGCATCAGATGGTGCAATATATGTTTTTAAATTATTAAATTCCTGTCTTGAAGCACCATTACAAATATATGCATTATAATCAGTAGCACTTGTTACAGCAACATAATTCTTTAAAAAACAAAGAAAACCATTATTTTGCCCTTTTTGAACAGTTATAATATCATTTGGTTTTATGGAAATAATAATATGTGAACACGTAGTTATATTTACCATACTTCCATTAATCGTTAAGAAACCTCCTCTTCTTGGCAAATCTTCAAAAGTAATGATTGGTTCTAAATATTGTTCTACTTTTTCAAATTTACCTGCTACTCCGCCACTCGTAATCAAATTCTGACTTCCGGCAGTAGGTTCATCATCTACGCCTTGCCACTGAGTAATATCAGTAGTAAAGTTCTGAGCCATCAAACGTGCTTGTACATACTTATTGTCAGAACTCTGTACAAAACGAATACTCATACCTCCTCTGCGAACTGATGTAGGAATAAGAGTAGATAAATTAGCACTACCTAACAGAGCTGAAAGAGACTCAAAAACTGCACCATCATTGTGAGAACTAACATCATAAAGTATCTCATGAATAGCTTTAGTAGTAGCCGCTTGACTCATTACAGCAGTTTCACTATTACCTAACTCTTGTACTATCCCAGCACTAATAGAAGTAAATCTACCATTATTAACCCATCCAGTACTATCTTTAACATATAACTGGTAAATAGGATTAGTTTGTTCAGTATCACTTGGGTCATAAGTAGGACCAACACCATAAATATCTCCTTGAATAGCAGTAGAAGGGAGAGCACTTACAGTAGCTACATATCCTTTAATATGTAAACTATTAGTAAATTCTCCACTTAAATCAGACCATGTAGTACCATTATCTCTACTAATCTGTATCTTACCTATATTATCAGCTTGACTACTTTCAGAAGTACCAGTAAACCTAAACCATGCTGCAATATAATCAGAAGTATCTTCCCAAGTAACTCCTAAGTCTTTAGATACTTGAAGCTTATTTCCTGAGTTTCTAAATTGGTAAGCTAACTCTTCTGAAATATTACTCCAAGATTCACCTAAGTCTGTAGATTGCTGTAACTTGTTATTACTTACTCTAAACTGAGTAAACACAGGATTAGAGGATACGTCTTCCCATGTATTCCCAAGGTCTTTTGACATTTGAATCTTATTACCAAACTCTCTAAATTTATAAGCTAATTCATCAGAGACAACTATCCATGTAGCACCTAAGTCTACTGATTGTTCAAGTTTGTTGTTGTTGATTCTAAACTGTGTATAAACAGGATTAGTAGAAACATCTACCCAAGAACTACCATTTGTGTAAGATACCTGCAAATGATTATTACTTCCCACTCTTAACATAGGAGTAATACCTTGTTCTCCTTGAGCTTTGGCAGTAGTTATTACTCCATTTACCACCCAATATCCATCAGAAGATATACTAATGTCTCCTACAAGCATATTAGTCCCTCCTCTCCAATTATCGGGACTCTTCCAAGAATCATCATCTATAGCTTCCCCAGCATACCATTCAGTTACTACAGTTTTATCATATAAAACATAAGTAATCCATAATCCAGTCTTTCTGAGAGATAAAGGAACTTGTAACCTAGTTAGTTCTCTACTTCCATTATAAGATAGAAAGTACATGTTAAATCCTGATAATATTTCATTTAAATTATTACCAGACTCTCTATCCTCCACTGCATCTATAAAAGTCTTAGGGAAAATATCTTCATACCTTCCCTCTTGACTATTCTTCTTAATTAGTTGTTGTATATCTTTCATATTTTATAAATATTAAGCTAAAGCTGTCCCATCCATATTAGTCCATTGTGTGCCATTCCATACTATATACTTTTTTAATGTTGTATCATAAAATTGAGTTCCAATGCCTCTATCACTGGGTCGGTGTTCAGTTTTACCTATATTAAAATATCTTTGTTCATCTATTTCACTTCTATATATAGTAGGGTTGTATAGGTAATCAATACTGGGTATAGTAAATGAAAAAGTCTGTGCATTTCCGCTTACAGGTGGCTGTACTTCAAAATATATATATTTATCACTTGACTTTATATCAGAATAACTTACCAGTACATTTAATAGCTTAATACTATCAAAAACAAAGTTATTCAAATTTAAATAAGACAGAGCATGTTTGTCTGAAATATTATTTCCTGCATACACTCTTATAAATCCGCCAGCATATCCCTCTTCCTTCTTTACATATAAATTCACTATAAAAGATTTCTGGAAATCCTCCTTATTAAACCTAAATCCATGGAAAACAGAATTATTTTCCCCCTCATTATATTTATAGAATTGTACTCCCTCAATATGAGAACTTCTTGTAAAGACATCCGCAGCATTGCATATATCATCACCAACTATAACATCTACACTTGGATGTTTTTTTGCCGGAAAACATGATATAATATTAACACTACTAGAACCAGTATTAAATGTTTGTCTCAAATTTGTGTAGAAGTCAATATCTGAATATTGTCCTGGTATATTTATAAAATTACAATTCACATTTCCGAATGAGGTTACAAGATATCTTGGGAGAAGATTATTTCCCCTTTGGTCATATATACTTATACCCTTAACAGTTGTACTATTCCTAAATTCTGAGTCTTCAATATGGAATATCGTATCAATTCCTATTTTATCATTTATAGATAAATCCACTTCATTATTAGCTATAATATTTCTTGAGTCATAAAGAGATATAAATACATCAGAAATACTTACTACTTCTGCCTTTATAAATGCTGTAGGTCTAATACATTTATTATTCTCATTTCTATTATATAAATTATCTTTTATCAGGCCCCACCCGACCATTTCTCCACTAAAATCTGTATGATTATTTGCTAATTGTGGAACCATAGTATTTATATTCTCTGGGTCTCGGTGGATGGTTATTCCGCTTTTATCTATCCAGTTTCTGGTATTTCCAGCTCCTTCACTATAAGAATTAATATAATTGAAAGAAATCCCGTTAAATACAAAAATATCATAAGTACTACTTTGTCCAAATGTACATTGTTGCACTGTGAAATCTGTTCCGAAGGATGTAATTATTCCATAATTATTACGCTGAATATAACATCCTTTTACATATATGATATTATCAGGAAATTTTGAGCTTCCTTTTATATTTAGTATATTAGTATAATCAAAATTAGTTCTACTAATATATATTGCACAATTATTATCTTGAAATCTGGAATTTTCTATCATGATTTGCTCACAACTATGTACTCTAATAGCAGCTCTTAAAAAGTTACGACATTCAAGACAATTAAATTTTGACCACGAAAGTTTTGCGTAATTAGTAGTACCATAAGCTGCGTTATTAGCCGAAAAAGCAAAGTCTACCTTAAATTTACCATTAAATATAATATTATTAATATTTATATAGTTTAGATGGCGTTTGAGATAAAAAAATGATGATATATTTTCAGACTCTATACTTACAGGTGTAAAAGTGTTAGATACCGAGATTGTTGATCTACTTCCTCTTACTAATCCTGTAAGAGTTAGGCTATGATGATTTATTTCAATTGGTCTCGTTAAATTAAGAGAAATATCAATACATATATATGCAATTGTTTGGTTGTCTACTATATTTTGTAATGCTAATGTATTAATATCATCAGAAGAGTTATCAGTAAACCAACTCAATTTATATATGTCATTAGAAAATATTCCTTCCAATTTTATATTAATAAGATTTGCTATATCACATTTTAATAAGGTATTATCTCCTTTTATTGTACCATTTTTTAAACTACCCTGATTAAATTTAAGAATACAATTAGCCGGGATAACAAACTCGGTATTATTTAAATCAAAATCATACTTAATCTCATATACAGTATTAGGCTCATTAATCATGTCTTGTGTCAAGACATTTTTTCTTTCTCCATCTATTGTTTGAATATTCTTTCTGAGTATCTTATGACCTTTCCCACTAAAGTTAGCTTCATCATATACTTTATCCTTAAACTTTAATACAGATGATTGATTCTGAGTTATATCCTCCTCATCAGCTTGTGCATCTTGATAAGTATAAGTTCCTGTAAGGGAGCTATTTCCTATAAATTTACCTACAATAATAGTAGAATTGCAATTAAGAGTCCCATTATCTATAGACCCTCCATTAAACACTAATACTGAGTTATTTGGGATATTAAGAGTTTGATAATTTAAACTATAATCATGCTGTATAATATATATAGTATTCTCTTTACTTACCATTGCTTGAGTAAGCAAGTTGGTAGTATAAGACATGCCAGTATTAGGATTAATTACCTTCTGCATGTTTTTTCTTAAATACACTCTTCCTAATCCTGAGAAATCATCAGGATTATATGACTTATCTGCTAAAAGAAGAGATGTTTGATTTGTTGTACTTATTTTAGAAATAATATCTTCACTATCTATAATATCTAACCCTTGAATTTGCTGAATTAAATCTATCCATAATGTAGTGTTATTCCACTGATTTACTTTAGTTCCTTGAAATTGATGTATTTTCCAGACCCCTTCTTGATTTAAGAAGGTAATAACTTGTCCTATCTTTCTGCTCTTATTAGGTACAAGAGCTATAGCTTGGTTTAAAGAAATATAATTCTCTTTGTATTTATCTGAAATATTAAGAAAGTCTGATACTCCAAGTAAGAATATCTGGTCTATCAAATCTTTCAAGGACACTTTAACATTCTTTCCTTTTTGTACAAATGCTAAAGTTTCATTACCTTGCAGAGGAGCTGAGGCTTCTACAAATTCTGTATCTTTAATACTATTTGAAAGAAGCCACTTCTCTATTTTTCTATAATCTTCTTGTGTAAAAAACATAGTATTTAGTTTAATCCTTAACCATTATATCTGCCACCTTTAATGCAGACAGAATTGCATTTACCTTAGTAACCACTGTTGCAAGTTCAGCTCCAGTAGCTAAATTACCTACATTAGTAGCTTGTTTTACACCGCCTATTGTACTTATAGTTGCAGCAGGAAGAGTGTAAGCTGGAGGTATAGTAGGTTTGTCTGATAAGTCATTATAACTTCCACTTGTAGCTACTGTAGCAAAGTTTGGTTTATTAGTTATATCATCCCAATCTACTGAGCCTTCAATAGCTGCTTGAATGTCAGCCCAACCACTAGGTCCAAAGTACTTTAATGAGCCTTTGAATAACCACATATCATTCTTTGATGCTGGGGCAAATTCTGATTCAATTATACCATTAAATCTCTTCATATTATTTAGTATTACTTGGTTTCTTATTTATCTGTTTCTCTTTGAGTCTTGCATCAGTTCTAACCTTCTCCTTATCCAGTTTCAGCTTCTGCTTATCTAAGTTAAGCTTCAGGTCAAACTCTCTTATCTTCTCAAGCAGATTAGCTTTAGCTTCCTCACTAAACTCTATGTCCTCACTAGTCTCTTCACCAGCATATTTACCCATCTGAGCTACAATGATCTTAGTTTCATTATCTCTGATATTAGCCTGCTCCTTCTGTTGTAACTCTTCCTGCTTCTGTTGTGCCTGCATCTGAGCTATGTTCTGTTGAGCCTCTAACTGCTCTTGCTGAACTTGTTGCTGTCTCTCTCTAATCTGCTGTTCATCCTTCTCAATCAGTCTCTGCTTTTCAGCAAGTGAAGAAGAAGTATACAGCTTAGTAATAGTAGAGAATGAAAGAGTCTGAGTCTGTAGAGCAGCTTGTGCTAATGTATCAAGCTTACTATTTAGTTCTTGAGTGCCATTACTATTATCTACTACTAACCCATAATCAGCCTCTGAGAACTCATCCCCATCTATTTCCATGATTCTGGTAGATGTATCTGACAGGATGTATTGGAACTTCTTGCTTCTTCCTTTAAGGGCAATCTTAGCTGTCTCCAAGAAGCATTCAAGAACTCTCTTCTTGACATCCTCATGCTGTATAAATAGCCATTCAGTGATATGACTAGACTGTAAAGTAGCTCTCTCAACACCACCTACTGTCTCTCTGTTAGATATTTGACCTTCTCTTTGCTTAGTGATGCCTGCAACCTCAGCCATCTCCATCTTGATGAATTCTAACAGGTTAGTCAACTGCTGTATGTAGTTACCTTGGTCCAGTGAAATACCACCAGAAGAAGCATTATTCATAGCTCCAGCTAGTTTACCAGCAGCTGCACCATAGTTACCTTCTTTAAAGGAGTCCTCAACTAAGATGTGATTAACTTTAGCATAGTACATCCATTTATCAACATCCCAAGTAGATGGAACCTTAGCTAAGTCCAGTCTTACAAGTGAGCCCCAGTTATTAGCTATAGCCTTATTCAGCCTGTCATGAATCACATCATACAGATAGTTGTAAGGCTTCATCATATCTACTAATGAGAAGGGTCTGCCTTGATTAAGGTTATACACTGAACCTACTATACCAAAGTGACATCTTGATGGGTTTGAGAGTCTGTTATACTGTACTAGTCTTGGTCTCATATTAACAAATATCTCATTACCAATCATAGTACCTTCCCATGCTTCATTAATCCACATAGAGTACTCCTCTTCACCCTTAGTTACATCTATAGTATAGTCTTCAGGATAGAAGTTAAACTCTTCTTCACCTGTCTCAGGATTATAAGACTTAACCTTCTTAATCTTTCTCTTTGACTTCCAGTATATCCTAAGTACTCTTAAGTTACCAGCTAAGTCATAAGGCAGTAGTGAATAACCTACACTATCTGGGAATAGATTAGCAGGGTCAAAGTAGAAGCCATCAGAAGTAGTAATCTCATCACCAATCATGCTGGCATTCACAAAGCCATATCTCTCATCTATATTACCCATACTGTCTACTGTGTTCTGACCTATATGATCAGGCAGAGACTCTATATATTCAATGTCTTTCTTAGTCAGTACATCATAGTAGCTATCAATAACTTTGCCAGGAGACCAGTAATCTTCAAGTATGATAATGTCTGCATCTTCAGCCTTGTTACTATAGCCAGACTTAAAGATTCTCACCTTTAGTGGATTCAATCTGTCAATAACAGGTTCACCTCCTACTATATCACACTGGTACAGTTCTTCACCTACAGTCATAGCATCCATGAAACCATCATTAAACAGCAGTGGAATGTTATATTCCTTGATGTAGTGATTAAGCAGAGCATTAGCTCTTATCTCTTTAAGGTCCTGCCACTCATATGTATAGTAGTCATTGATCTTCTCTAATTCCTGATTGAACTCATCTTCACTTTGAGCTGTATCACTAATAGTTTCCTGTAGCCTCTGTAATAACTCTGCCTTCTTGTTATTCTCAATTTCAGAGATGGCAAGAGGGTTAGTTACAACTACTCTGAAGTCAAAGACTCTCTTTGACTCTTCACCTCTTAGTACATTCAGCTTACTATTCATTATAGGATAGTGCTGTATTCTATCTGGTATATATCCTGCCTCTAAGTCATCAGGATTCAATACTAGTTGCATATCCTGCATATTAAGCTTTCCTCTAAGGAGATTGTAGTTAATCTGCTTATGGATAACAGACTTTCTGACAAGACTATAATTAAAGAATGTCTTATTATTAGCCCATAGAACACAGTTCTTTCTCCACTTCTTAGTCTTCTGACTAAATGGCAACATCTGTCTAGGGAAATTGGCGAATTGACTATCCATATTTATCCCCTTTCTTATCATATCTCCATCTATATCCATAAGCAGTCTTATTAAAGTCCCTGCATGCTCTAGATATATTTGAATCTTTTATGTCTATATTAAAACTCATATTAGCTTCGCTCAATGATTTATATCTTCTAATAAATACTCCATTCTCAGAAAAGCATAATACTGGTACACTCCTAGCTTTACTTACAGCAGAGTAGATTTTATCTTTCTGTTCAGCAGTTAAGGTTGGTCTCTTATTTACATACCTACCCTCTATTTTGGCTCTTTTAAAACCTTCCTTTTGATTCTTAAGAATCAAATTTCTCTTAATTTCCCAAGTTCTTTTCATCTTTTCAGAATGAAACTTTCTCTGCTCATCTGTGAGATTCCTCATTGGATTAGAGTCTCCAATAAATCTACCTCTACAAGATTCACTTATCTTACTTCTTATATAAGAGTTCATAGAGGATACTCCCTGCCCACCATCTGCTACATTATAACAGAGGTTCCTTTTCCTATATCTGGTTATGAGTTTAGATTCTATTCTACAAGCAGCTTCTTTGGGTAAGTTTCTAAAGAGAATTATATGGCTAAACCCTTCCCAACCATACTTAGATATGGCTCTAGTAAACACCACATTCTTCCTATACTCTCTGCCCCCTCTCCACCTAAGTTCTGGATTAGTGTAGTGTGTTATTCCTACATACACTTTACCATTAGCCTTATTAATGTGAAGATATACTATATACTTCTCTCCTCCTACCATACATCTCTATTAAACACTGCAAAAGTAAGTAAATTAATTCACTTACACAAGTGCATAAGTGAATTAGTTACTCATACTTACATTATTTACTAAATTTACTGATTGTAGCTTCTATGCATCTTCTGAAGCCTCTTTTCATAGTTCTTTTCAAAGTACTTGTCATTACCAAGATAGCTCTTCTGCACTCTCTCAGTCCTCTCTTCACTGAAGTCATTCTGATACTGTATAACCATGTACTCTCTTAATAACATGAGAGCACCAATAGCTGATATTCTATCATAATTACCCATAGACTCCCATTGAATAGATTCCTGTATAAGAGCCCTAGCCTTTAATGTATGAAGCCTTGTGGTGGTAATCTCAGTAGCCTGTCCATCTATCTCCTTCACCAGAGTCACTGGTGCTAACAGCCAGCTTCTATATAGCAGTCTGGCATAGGCATTAATGAACTTATTAGCTGCAAAACCCTTACTCTGATTACCTACAGAAGGCATCTTGACTACTTCTTTATCCTTAAGATAACCAATAGTGTCACTAAGCAAACTCAGTGAGTTCATTCTATTGAAGTAGGCAAACAGACCCTTCTTATTATTCTCATAGTTATCCTTTGCATTATAATAGATAAGCAGTAATCTCAACTGCTCATAGTAATCATCTGCAAAGGTAGGTCTACCAGTATATTCAGCTACTATTTCATCTGTCCATAAGTCTAATATAAATGTAGACTGAAGTGATAATGACTCTTTAGCTGCATCATCATCTACAGGGTCAGTACCTGCTATATACCTGTTAGCAGGGACTACACCATCTTTATTCTTCTTAGGCAACTGATATATCTCTATACCTCCATCCAGTCTATTATCCTTATGTGGGAACTCTCTGATAATATTGACATCTGAAGGTACAAACTCAGGTACACCATTCTTAATAGTCATTCTGCCTGTATATACATCATCAAATATATGAGGATTAGCATCAATCTCATTCTTCCTGTCACTCAACTGAGCAGCTGGGAACATAGAAGATTCCTTCCTCATAATAGCCTCCTGAATAGTCAGAGGTCTTTCAGCAACTACCTGAGTTAGTCTGTTAGGGTCAGTAGAGTTATACTTAACATCATATCTCTCTTTGAGGATATCAAGTATAGTAGCTACTACATCTGAGACACCATCTTTATTGTAGTATCCACCTCTGTTCAGGTATGCTCCAAAGAAGAATATAGTCTTACCTTCACCATTAGTGTTCTTGTCATACAGGTTAGGCAGAGCATATACATTATAGCCTTTTGGATTATAAATCATCTGCAAGATACCATAGAAATTTGAGCCCTCAGAACCACCAGTACCAATACCAATCATCTGTCCCCAAACATCCTTACCATCCCTTACAGAAGGTTCATTTACAGTCCATACAGTCTGGAATTTAGGGAATCTACCCATCTCTTCATAGATGATTTTAGCCCCTCTACTACCTCTACCCTTCTCTGCATCATCATTAGTAGTGATACCATAAGTACCATTCCTAGTACCCTTCTTCACACCAGTCTCTGGGTCAATGTATCCCATTTCCCATACCATCTTATCCAGTGATGAGTATAGTCTGCTAGCAGGCCACTGCATATGCTCAGCACATACATCTATACATGCTTCAAACTTCTTAAGAGTACCATCTTTGTTACTCAAAGTATCCTTGTTAGATGCCATAATGAAGGAGTTCACCTTCTTATTATAGTGCTCATTATCACCTAATATGAATAGTCTGGCAAGCATAGAAGCACATGAGAATGACTTACCAGCACCTCTGGTTGCTATCTGTAATGCATCATGACCACCTTCCCAGTCATACATTCCCCCATATCTGGCTTGATGTATATAATGGAACCATAGATAAGAACCTTCCCAAGGTCTAGGAGTAGATGTCTTTCTATTTACAGCCTTAGCCTGTCCTTCAATCTTCTCAGTAAGCTCCATAGGCATGAAGTTAAGGTAGAAATACATCTCACCTGTTACCCATTCACCATCTTCTGGTCTTACCATGCCATACCAGCATCTATGTGTTTCCATTCTAAGCCACTTCATGTACTCAGAATTAGGGTTACCATTAGGTCTTAAGCCAGTGAATCTGCCATACTTCTGAAAGTGCAGACCTGTCTGTCTGAAGTAGTCCATATCCTCAAGTATGTGAGGATTCATGACATCTACAATTATCTTACCAGATTCATCTCTAGGTAAGTCTTTAGCTCTTAGTCTGTTAGGTGAGATTAGCCTCTTAATAAACTCAACATTGTTTATCACATCAAAGAACTCATCTCTAACCTCTTTAGGATATGCCTCTAATAGTTCATCTGTAATAGGTGTTTGAAATTCATTTGTCTGGTATAATACTTTCATATGTACCCTCCACTAATTGATTGAATATGTCTGTCTGAATGACCTCATAGATTTTAGTCAGAGCAGCCATCTCAATATGCTTAACCACTATCTCTTCCTCTGTTGAAACAATTCTCCCAGTGTATTGTACAGTTATCACCCTTTGAGGTCTGTCAGTACCCACTAAGTTAATCTCAACATGAGCTGTTTTATATGCTTTGAAGCCAGTCTCAGCCTGAGAGACCCATCTTCTTACCACCAGAAAGCTATTAACATTGAGGTCTCTCTCTTCTCTAACCTTAGTTATGTACTGGTTCAAAGCATTAACTGCATCCTCTATTCTCATGTGTTCCAACCATTAAATGTTCCATCTTTCACCTTGTCTAACTTGCCATTCTCAAGCAAATTGTCAAGCTCTTTGAGTATCATATCCCCAAATGTAATATAAGTTGCCTCACTTACTTTATACAGAGGTATTTTATACTGCATATAAAAGAAGGTTGAAACACCCTTAATACCAATATAACTTACTTCAACCTGAATGTGATATTGCCCTTCAAAGTAGAACTGACTTCCAGTAATTGACTCTTTGATATTAACATAGAACTCACAACCCTTAGGCTTAATGTGCTTCTTTTTCCAACTGTCAAGCTTTTGCTTAAGTTTATTATATAGACCTAATGTACTCATATTACTCCATCCTCCAGTATGTTCTTCTCTCTTTGACCTCTCATTTTACTGTTCTCAACTATCTCTTGTGCTACAGCCTTCTCTGCCTTCATTAAGTTCTCTGCCAGTTCAGGAACTTGCTTAACAGCAGAGGTGAAAGTGTTAATTGGGTATAAAGGCTTGCCCTTATCATCTGTAGCATTAAAATCAAACTCCCTTAAGTACTTTCTTAGTTTAGCAACTGCTGCCTTAGTATCTTCAAGAAGCTCTGATGATGTAGTTATAACTGAATCACCATAAGACTTCATAGCTTCAAGTACAATCTTATCAGGCTTCCATCCTTTAGGTAGTCCTTCTTCATCAATGATTTTAGCTGCTCTTGTATCTAAATCAGCTATGTAAGAGTAGGTACTTCTAGGGTCTACCATAAAGTAGATATAACCTAGTTCCATAAGAGCCCTATCCTTACTTCTAGTCTTATCTCTGTTCCAAATAGTCTTAATAGACTTTACCAATAGTGCCTCAGGCTCTACTGTCAGTGTATATGATTCAAACTTTAATAATCTCATATGTATATAACTAAAAAGCCTGCCTACATCTCTGCAAGCAGGCTCCATTATTAATTCAATTCAATGCTTGGTTTACCTCTTAACTGCTCCTCAGTTACAATGGTGGGAGTGGGGTTAAAGTCCTCTACTTCCTCATACTCTTCAACTACATAACTGATGTCTCTGTCTTGTAGTTTAAGGATTGGCTGACCATCAATCTCAATGAAATCAAACTGATATGAAATCATAGTCTCATACTCTTCTGTAGCCGCACCAATTGAGTTCTTCTTCTGATATGGCTTACCAAATCTAGTTGGATTCACACATACTAAATCACCCACATTGATACCATTTACATGAGGTCCTACAGCTATAACTCTCTGGAACTCCTTAATAGTCTTGTTAGCCTTTGAAACATCAATCAAAGAACCAACCTTCATATCTCTCTCTTCCAACATCTCAGCAGTTGTGTACACATCTGTGAACATTGGTCTAATCTTCTTTACTACTATCATCTCTTAACTTCCTTATGTATTCAAATCTCTTCCTTACTCCCTGCATCCTATCATAAGTACAAGTTAACTTGCCTAGTGATGGGATATTAAAGTTAGTCTTTAACTTACTAAACTCTTCTTCACTCAGTTCCTCTTTAAGAGGAAGGTTTACTATAGTCTCTCTGATGAATAACCAGTAAGACTCATATGCTCTTTTAACTACTTCAAGTGGTATGCCAGTATCATCAGCCACCTGCTTCAATGCATCTTGGTAGGTCATTTTACATCAAATAACAGCATTAGTTTGAATGCTCCATTCTCCTCTGTGATATTAGGAATGAACCTAGGGTTAATCCTATTATCAATAATAACCTTATTCCTTCTCAACTTGCCCATAATGACCTGAAAGTAAGCCAGTGTTATATCACACTCTTCTCTTATCTTCTTCTTAGTGTCTTCTGACATAAGCACCTTATCAAGTATCTCTTGGTCTGATATGACCTTACTCAGTTGATGCCTCTTATAGGTGAATGCTGTGATTACATCTATCTCTCTGTCAGTTAACTTATGGAATGGTTTGAGGAACTCATACCAGTATCTAAAGAACATCTGAAGTGAAGTAGGTATTCTAATTACATTATTAGCTGCCACTTCCATAGTATCCTCCTTATTCTTTCTCTTCTTCTGGTTCTGGTGCAAACATCATGTTCTGAATCTCATCTGCACACTGCTTCTTGAAGTCTGCTGAGAATGCTTCACTTGTGCTGTTTACCACTGCAAACAAGTAGTCTAGCCTCTTGAACAGATTAGTCATGTTCATCTCTTCAACTACTTTTCTGAGCTTCTTGTTCTCATCAAATAAGCTTCTTGCTTGTTCACTTGTCTGATGTAGCATACCTCTTAATTCATCTATGCTGAACTCTTTTACAGCACAAGCCTCTTCCTTCTTTACTTTCTCCATTATTTCTTGTTTATATATTTACCACCATACATATGACCATACATCTTCTCCCAAGTATGTATGTCTGTCTTAGCTGTTGTAGTGCAGCCACACTTATCACAATAGGGTTGCCCATTGACATCTCTTATTGCAAGGGATAAACAGTGAGTGCAGTATTCTACTGGTTCAGCATTATAGTCCTGCTTTAATTCTTCCATAAATCTCTTTCTTATATTCATTATTTACCCTACTGTGAGTACCTTTTCTACCAGAGGTATTAGCTCTATTATTGAAGGGTCTCTTAGGTATCATAGTACCAAACTGAGTAACCTTGTTCCTTCTCATCTGTCTAGCTACAGACTTATACCTGCTCACTGCATCAAATACTATCAAGTCTCTTAATGAGTGGGGACCTTCTACAACTACATTAGGATTAACCTCTTTCACTTCTTCTGCTTTCTTCTCTGGGAATCTTAATCTACTCTTCATGTTTTCTATATTTAAATGTAATACACCAGAACATACTGTTCACCTTGCTTTACCAGTGATACTATCTGTTCTCTTTTAATCTCCAAATCATTAGCTGCTTGAACAATTCCTCTTATGGTGGGTCTGTCTATAGCTACCATGTAGGATGATTCTTCTTTCTTCTCTTCCTTTGCCATATTGCTTTGATATTTTTAGTTGCGAGGGTAAGAATCGAACTTACTTGCTAAGGTTATGGGCCTCAGTGGGATACCAATCCTCCTCACAATTATATTGCTGTTTCCTGATAGTGTAACCACTGATGACAGGTTGGACATAACAGTATACACTTATCAATTTCATCCATTATTCTCTTTAAGCTCAGATTACCAATAGCACTGCCTGCAAACCCAAATTCTTTCTTGCTGGGGTCTAAATGGTGGAAGTTTAATATCTCAGGATGTTCATTCCACCCACAATGAGCACAGCATTTATCTTTCTTGTAGTCTCTTAGGAACTTCATCCTAGAGTGCCTCATCTCATTAACCTTCCTTCTTCTTACTTCTTTATCTTTCCACATTCTACTTATCTTAAGTAACCTGAGGGGGATTTGAACCCCCAACTCATAGGGTTTAAACCTATTGTGTCTACCAGTTGCACCACCAGGCTATCAGTCTGTTAACTTAAATCTGAATACATATTGATTGATATTCAATATGAAAGTCTCTGTCTCTGACTTAATACCTGCATAGATAGTCTCTTTAGGTATTGCATCATAGAACTCTACTGTTTTGTTTTGTATATACTTGATGAGTTCATCAGTACTTGAAGCATGGAATGGAACACCTCTTACAGTGTTAAATTCAAATGATTCTCCTGTTATACCCATAGCTGATTCAGCTACTAAGTCTTGGAAGTCTCCAACTACTTCAAGGAAGTCATCAAGGTATAGATGTGCTCCTCTCTTATCACTGTTAGGCAACTTGAGTGAAGCCCAATGCACATTCTTTATCTGTGTCTTTATGCCTTCCAGCACATTAACATATGTAAGGAAGAAGTTGAATATACTACTTCTAGAGTGAGTCTCTTCCTCATCATATATAGTTGTTAATAATGTCTCCATTTATCTCTTATTTGATGTTACAAAGGTATGTATTTTATATGAACTGTGCAAGTAAAATGATAGTTTATTTTGGTATTCTAGTCACTAAACTCTTCATTTTAACTTTATCTAACAGATTAACCCTTCCTCTACTCAATGCACCACACTTACATCTGTATAGCTGGTACTTGGCTGTCTGAGTATAATGGTACTTATCTATAGGTGTGAGTTCATGACTTCCACAGCTAGCACATATAGGTTCTTTAGAATCAAGGTACATACCAACATTAGGATGGTTCTTTATCCAAGGTCTTAACTTAAGATATACTTCTTCAAGTATCTCAGTGTCTTTGATGTTATACATCTCCATGTATCCAAGAGCTTCTTTATCCCCCATCATACACTTAGCCCATAACTCAAAGTCTGTATCCATCTTATGCTCTATACCAAAGTATCCAGCAAGTGCATCTAGCTTATTAGAACTGAATCCAAACTGCTTAGCTGCAACTCTTTTAGTATCAATCACTTGATATGTACTAGGAGGTGGGAACCCTAATAGAATGAATCTACTGTTGCATCTTGGTATATCAAAGTCAATGCCATTGTGTGCAATAATAATATCAGCTTCATCAAATAACTGCCATAGTCTAGCCATGATTCTCTTATCATCTTCCTTCAGAATCTCTTCAGGTGTAAGTACATCATGCATAGTCTCATCTGCATATAACCACTTAGCTGACCAGCTAATACAAAACCACTCTGCAAGAGTCTGTTCCAGATGAATGTTCTGCTTCCATCTTGACCATACATAAGCCTTCATTGGTGAAGTCTCTATATCAAATATAAGTATCTTAGGGAGGTTACTCCTAACCTGTGACTTTAACTTGTATATAGTATCTCTCTTTACCTTAAACAGCTTGGCTAGGTTTCCTGCTCCCATATTCATTAAGTATGGTTTAGCTTTCAACCTATCAAGAATCTCAGTTTCTGTCATACATTTAAGTTTAAGAATGTGTACCCCCTGTAGGAGTCGAACCTACAATGCCTAGAGCCTAAATCTAGTGTGTCTTAACCATTCCACCAAGAGGGCATTGAAAAGGGAAGCACCATATGTATGTGCTATTACTGTTACCTTACAGGGATAACAAACCCTAACTTTCTTTGTTTATAGAAGAGTGGGAGTAGAGAGAATTGAACTCACATAGCCGGAGGCACTGGTTTTACAGACCAGACTAATTCACCACATTAAAGTACTCCCAAATGTTATCCCACTGGGGCTTGAACTCAGAACCCACTGGTTAAAAGCCAGTTACTCTACCTATTGAGCTATGGGATATTATAGTACTGAGGGTAGGACTTGAACCCACTGTCTTGTAGGAATGGAGGGGCTTGAACCCTCATGTAACCTATTACCCTTCCTATAGTGTATAAGACTAAGGGGATACATTCCTATAACTAACTGGCTTGTATTTTCTTGTACTTCTACCAATATTTCTTGCCTTATAAGTATCTAATTGAGAATCACAATTAGGACATACAAGTCTTAAATTAGTCCTTCTATTATTTGTAGCATCTCCATCTATATGGTCTAATATAAAGTGTATCTCCTTACCATTCCATATAGGCTCCATTCCACAAATACTACATTTATTATTTTGTTCATTAAGTATAATTGGTTTCAACCAATCATATTTTATTTCTATTCCAGAATATTTATCTTGGTTATCAAGATATTCTTGATACTTCTCTTTTAATTCATATTCTTTCTGGCACTTAATAGAACAGTACTTTCTGAATACCCCTCTACTTGGAATACTCTTGCCACAATTTATACAATTGTATTTGTGTTTTCCCTTATTCCAAGATGAAGTACTCTTAGTATTTCTAACAGGTAAGAATATTCCAAGTTTTAGTGCATACTTCTTTATATAAGCTATACTACATTCTAACCTTCTCCCTATTTCAACATAAGATAACTTATCTATATTTATCCATTTGTTTAAGGTGTCTTTATCTATATTTACCATAATGTTTATTTTAAAGGGTGTGGCAGGGACTCGAACCCTATCTCTTCATTCACAGTGAAGCACTTTTACCAGATAAGCTAACTACACAGTTGAGATGAAGAGACTTGAACTCTTGACTCCCACCTTATCAGAGTGGTGCTCTAACCAACTGAGCTACATCTCAATACATTTATCAATTACTTGGGTCTCCTGGATTAACTATTCCCAACATAACTCTCTGAGTCTCCACTCTCTCCTGTTCCTTAGTCTCAAACTCTAAGTCAAATAGACCTTCCAAACAAGAGAACTTCATCTTCTTCTCTTTAACTTCCTTCTCCAGACTTCTTACTAACTCTCTAGCTTCATTCAGCTGATCTTCAGTCTCAATAATGTTATTATAAAGGTCAATAACCATCTGTTCAGCTTCAGGTCTGAATAACTCTGAGCTCTTAAAATGAACCTTCTTAATCTTTCTTCTGTCTTCTACTTCTACTAACATAATTTCACTACTTTAAGTTGCTGGAGAGATAGGACTTGAACCTACTATCACCTGTTTAACAGACAGGGGCTATATAACCACTTAAGCTTCTCTCCAATATACAAACAGGGGTGTTATAGCACACCCCCAAAGCTGAAAAATCAAACACTAAATTATAAAAACATGAAATATGTGAGTGGATACCTGTGGGACTTGAACCCCAATGTCTCAGTGCAAGTGAGAAGTGTTAGCCATTTACACTACAGGACCCTTGAGTACTATTGTATTGGGTATGGGATTTGAACCCATGATGACCACCTTGAAAGGGTGGTGACTTAACCTACTTGTCCAACCCAACATAAGAAGCTATACCTATCTTCACAGACCAATATAGCTATGAGTGAAATCCCATTCTTTAACATTATGAAAACAATCAAGTTACCCCAGCTGGACTTGAACCAACAATCTAAGAATCAAAGTCTTATGTGCTAACCAATTACACTATGGGGCAGTGTGGGAGATACAGTTCAAATATACAATTTATGGGTGTCATTTAAGTTCATTGAAATGGGGTCTGTATCTCCCTATATACTATTCTTACTTCTCTGCAAAGGTATGTAAAATACTTGAGATATGCAAATACTTAGTGTTAACAAATGTCAAGTCATTGACTCTCAATGTATTATATACCACCAGAAGTCTCTATTAAGTGGCTTGTCCACTAAAACTATTCTTCAGCATAGTTACTTAGAAGCTAACTTGTTGTTATCAACAGTGAGTCCAGCTAGTTTGTTAGCCCACTTCTCAGTATAGAAGTGATAGTAGTTAGGGTTCTTACATACTGTTCTATGCATAGCTGCATGAATGATTGAGGGTAAACCTATCACTAGTAAATAGAGTGGACCCAATATCTTTGATTGTTTAACATGACCACTTTCATGCTGTATAGTCTTAGCTAAATCACTATATCTCTGGTACACAAAGATATACTTGCCTAGTGTTACTCCACCATTACTTCTCTTCAGATAGCATTCATACTCAGCATCTTCTTGTACTCTACTAATGATGTCCTTACTAATGATGGCTTTGTATCCAAGACCTATTAGGTTCTGTGGTAATTGCCATATCCAGTCACTTACAAACTTCAATACTTTATTCATAGTTCTATATAATTAGACTGCAAAGATATGTAATTTAATCCACAATTCCAAATATAATTGATTTTTTTTTTTTATTCTATTTTCTAGAAGATGCTTTTGGTGTGTAGGTGTGGTTACTAATTAACTCATTGTCCCCCCTTGGTTTTGAGTTTGGGGTTATCCCCCCTGTCATGTTTGAGGGGGATTACTCCATTCATGCATCTGAGTATTAATCATTAAAATTGTCTATTATGAAAGAGTTAAGTACATTGCCTGAAGCACTGCTGACAGCATTAGAGTCATTCTATGATCTACATATTTCTGAGATCATACTATATTCTAGATTCCATGATGTGTGTAGTGATGCTGCATTCTACTATGATGTAGATGTTGATGAGTTAGAGAAGTTAGTTATTCATAGATGGGATATCCACACTAGATAACACCTGCTCATTACTTCTCCCATATACTTGAATCATTAAACTTACATCTTATGAAGACTATTGTTATGTTGTCAGTACTACTGGCTATGGCACTCTGTTTATGCAGTGCTATGAGAGAGGTTCATCACCTCTCTCAAGAGAATAAGTATCTTGAATTCAGACTGGACTCTATAGTTATGGACCTTGGTTGTGATAAGCTATGAACTATTGTGTATTCTTCCCTAAGTCTAGAATTGGAATTGAGATTCCAATCAGAAGTGATGCTAATGTGTATGAGGCTAGCAAATATATAGAGATGCATATGTCTTTCATTAAGGACATGCAGCTTGAATATGATTACGCAGATATGAGTTTAGTTGTTAAATGGGGATATACTATTATCCCTATTCCATAGCTCATTACTCTTCCTAAGTATTTGAATATAAACCAATTAAATTATACAGTTATGAATATCTTTAGTACACTTAAGAGTTATGCAGGTAAATGGAGTTTCAAATCTAGTAGAGAGTTCACTCCAGAGGAGCTTGCTTGTGTTAAGGAAGCAGTTGTTGTTCCATCAGAGTATGGTAACTCATGTTGCTTTCATATGGTTGCTGGTAATGATAAGTATATACCAATGGACAGAGATTCCACTGTTCCTGTTGGTACATTCATTGACCTCTCCAAGGCTAAGTTAGTTACACTTTGCAAGGATGGTGAGGCTGATATTATCAGAGTTTCCATTTAACATCTATTAATAGTGAGGGTTTCACCCCTCACTATTCTTTTTTCTTCCATTTGTATGCAGCAAGAAACTGGACTATTACTAATACTATATATTATATTTATATAATATACTATATATATAGTCCAACTTTTTGTGGAGTGACATTTGAAGAGGTGCTCAAACATCATTTGAAGACACCTCAATTTGTTACTTGAATTGATGTCATTTATGCAATTGTTGGTAGCAACAAATAATCAATCAGGTGTGATTCAAATAGCATATCAACTCATAATTGGTGTTTAATACTAATAAATGTTAATGAGTGAGAGGTATAAATGGGTGTAAATTGACTGTGATTTATGACCTAGTTCAGTGCTTCGCACTGAACCTATTTTAGATGAAAACAACTAGGTGTTTTGAATACCAGTTATCAACAATAGCACCAGAAGAATTATGATATTGGGGAGGTTATTGATAGCTATGTTTTATAATTAACCTCTATTTACTTACTACTTCTGGTGGGTTACATAACAACAAGTAAGCAACAACAACTATAAGCACAGCTCATTACTCCTCCCTTGTCCTTGGTTGATTGGGTTGAGTTATTAGCTATAAGTTAAGAGTATAGCTCATTACTCCTCCTGAGCTCCTGGTGTGCTTGCACACTATAACTAACATATATCATATAACATTTAAAATTTAGCATTATGAACATTTTTAGTAGTTTGAGAACCTATGCAGGTAAGTGGAATTTGAAGAGTACAAGAAAGTTTGAAGCAGAAGAATTGGCTGCTGTATCAAGTGCTCAGGTAGTGGCATCAGAATATGGTAACAGTGCCATGTTTGTGATGGTATCAGGTGGTAACAAGTATATTCCAATGAGCAATGATAGCACATTGGGAGTAGGTGATACCATTGACTTGTCTAAGGCTGAGTTGGTAACTCTAGAGAAGGATGGAGAGAGTGATATTGTGAGAGTGAAGGCTTAATAGCTGAGTATCTGATTGGGTAGAGGAATAACCACATTATTCCCTTACCCTTTCATTTCATTCCAGCAATAAGCAAGAGCAATACATAGTTGTTTATACTGTCAAACATCAATATCATGAGCAATGAAGTACTAATAGTAATAGTCATAATAGCAGGTATTGTACTCTATTGTTGGGAAGAATCAGCTTCAAACAAGTAGCAAAAGAGACAACATTAGACTATTATAATAGCAATTTAGAGATCATTCATCTAGTTTAATTCAAACCTTTAGAGAGCAACAAGAGAACCAATGTTTGTTACAGCCTGCTTGTTTACTGAACAACAGTAAGTAGACAAGATAACATAGGGGGCTAAACCTATGAGATAACTATGTAGATTTGCAGAATATATCAGTTCTGATAATCTGTTATTGATGGATTCAACAGTATATAGTATGCCGTATGAAAGTTAGACAGAGTGAGACAAACATAAGCCTTTATTGCAAAGCAGTTATACATCATCTTCTGTCAACAAGTAAAGGAGAAGGGCTAATTAGCCTAGAGTTACTATGAACTTGAATACTATAATACTATAATAGATTATCAGATAAGGACACAAATAAGAGCCAGGTAGTTCAAAAGGTGAGAACACCACTAATATATGGAGATTGTGAGTTCAACTCTCATACTGGCTCCCAATATGCATGAGGGACCTGATGCACAGGTAGGTGATGTAGAAATACATCTTGGGTGAATTATATTCTTAGGGGCACTATGCTATGAGTGCTGTGTAATGCATATTCATTTAATAAATCATCAAACTAAATACATTATCAAATGAGAAACAGAATTAACAGAGTAGCTATTGCCAGTAGTAATAGCTATTCATTAAGTAAGAAAGCTCACATCAGTATGTTGAAAGAGAACCATGAGAGCAATGCTGCATTGTTCATGAGTATAGCAGGCAAAGAGTTAGATGAACTGACTCAGTTTGAACTTGGAGTACAGAGACAAATAGCTAAATACAAGGAGGAGAAAGCATCATGAAACATATCATCATACTATTATTTAGTCTATTGGTTTTCACATCATGTAGACCAAAAGTAACCTCTCTTCTTAACTACCCCTCTGCTGTTGTAGTGGATAAGGGAAGAGGCTGGACTGCATTCCATGTAGGTATCAGATACAAAGACTCAACTAATACTTATATAGTTGAATACTTCAAGGTATCTAAGTATGAATACATCAAATATAGCATAGGAGATACTATCAAATGAAAACAATGCAAGACTTTAAAAAAGAACATATGTTGAAAGAATACAGTAATCTTGGGGGCTTACTTAAAGGTAAGCTCCAAAACACCAGAGAAGGTGTTGTTATTGCAAGTAGAAGACTACCCTGTGCTACAGTAACTATCATTGAGACAGGCAAGGATAATACAGGCAGGTCTATATTTGCAAGAGTGAGAGATAGAAGAGAACCTATCTTGATTGGTAGCATTGTTAAGTATCAGATGATTAACAATGATGATGCAGTTATCTTAGACTAACAATATACTAGCAGGAGCAATATCATAAGCGTAATTTGATAACTCTTGATTGACAGTCAGCATCTATGCTCCTGCTAGTTTAAACATTATAAGAATATGAATATAGATGATATAGAAAGAGCAGTTGAACTCAAGAGGCAAATGGATAACCTCAAAGATGTCATTAAGGACATAGAAAATGACCCAGATGTTGAGTTGAAGGTTACTAAACCATTCAAATACTCATATGGTGAACTTACACTATGTACTCTGAGTGATGACTGTAAGGCTGCAATCATTGAGCAACTCAAGAAGGAGCTCAATGAGATAGAATGTGAGATCAAAGAGCTATAAGATATAACTATTTGAAAATTTCAATCTGTTGTTGAATTGGTTTGTAACATTTGAAATGTAAGTTTGATGGGCTCAGGCAGTGTGTGAACATAGTCTGAGCTAAATTTTATTAACTCTAAAAACAAGTAATATGGATAAATACATAGGAATAACTATAAGTTATACAGGTATACCTATAACAGTGAATGTAAGGGATGTTAGTACAAGATTCTGCAATAATGCTCCAAGCCATAGGTTAATCATTAGAGAAGAAACTCTAGTTGAAGATGTCCTCAAGGTGTATGATATAATAGCAGTAAGAAGGCATAATAGCTATGAGTGGGCTATAATAACATCAATCATGCCTGAGGCTACTGAAATTGCAACATGTCTACCAGTATCTGGAAAAGTGATCAAGTATGGTGTGCTGGAGAGAACAGGAAGAATCAGTACAATCTGTTTAAATGGTGGTAGACCTAGAGGGCTATATACTATAGTTTCACAAGATAAAATCATTAACAACAATTATATGGAAATGGAAGCAAGAGAAGTAAGTATTACTTTGGAGCAAGCTAGAGAGTGGTACAAGGGTGATAATGCAGCTCTTAAAGCAATAGCATTAAATGCATTTAAGGATTGGGAACTTGAGGAGAAGTTTGAAGATGTAGTGAGGGAACTTGACTATATGTCAATGTGCAGAATGGTCCCTATAGATGATGTAGAACTCATTGGAGCTCTAATCAATCTACGCAAACTTGCTAAGGCACTGAATGGTGATTGGGTAAGAAGGCCTAAAGAGAAAGCTTGGTTCTTCTCAGGTGCAAAGACAGCTGGGGGCTGCATAGAACTTGAGAACTTATATCATATTGAAGCTGACTACCCAACAGTAACATACTTCAAGGATTTGAGAACACTCAATAGAGCTAAAGAAATCATACTCAAAGAGTGGGACAAGTTCAAGGCACTATATATTTGAACTGTTTTGTTTCATAATATAAATTAAGTTAAACACTAGTGATTTCAGTCTGTGAAGATAGGATGAACAACTTCATACAGTATGAGTACTTCAGGTGCAAATTCCTTGATGTAAATCTGGCAATATAGCAGTGCCATGCTGTATGATTTCATGCACCAATAGCTCAGTGGATAGAGCAACTGCCTTCTAAGCAGTAGGTCCTAGGTTCAAATCCTAGTTGGTGTACACTTTGGAACTAATAATAATAGATATGGATGCATTAGAACTTATCAACAAGCATGGATTTAACAGTGAGACAGCTATGGATATTGGCTGTCAGTTAGCTCTTGCCTCTACTGAACTAACAGATGAGGAGTATATTGAATTGCACAATAATATAGTAAAAGCAGTAAGAACATACTGTGAATTACATGGTATTAGTGAGGCAGATTTGGATGATTTCTCAGCAGAAGTAAATGAATATTCAATGAAGTGATGGAAGAACAAAGAGTATCTCTGCAAGTATCTTACTTACTAGCAGAACATGGGTTCTATGACAATAGATCTATCACTGTAATACCCACTCAATCACTAGTACAGAAATGGCTAAGAGAGAAATATGGAATACACCTATGGGTAGAGGTGGATTATGGTGATGACATACAATACTGGATTCATCTGAGAAATGGAGAATATTGTAAGAATAGTGTCTGCAAGTATCTGTTATATACTACATATTACTATTCTTATGAAGAGGCTCTTGAGGCTGGATTAGAAGAAGCATTAAAACTTATATAATATGGGACTATTTACAATACTAACAGCATTGTTGATTACAATGTTAATTATAGGAGGTATAATATACTTCCTATGCCATAGAGGTGAGTATATCAAGCAGAGTGAACCACCTATCAGAGTAGGAGACAAATACACTGATAGCACAGGTAAGACCATTGTAGTGATTACTGTAGATGATCTATATGATAGGATATGGTACTTCAGGTTTACTGAGTGCTATCCTGATGGGTATTTGACTTGGACACATGCCTCAGACTTTAGAAAGAGATTCACTATTAAACTGAATGAAGGTGAGAACAGCTGATGCAATAATTGCAATAATACTTACAGTCATGGTTATAGTATTCATACTTGTCTACTACCACAATATGCTGAAGTATAGGACAGAGATACTTAAACTCAAGACTATGCTGAATGCCTGTAACAAGGAGAGGTCTAGTAAGGTTAAGACAATGTATGATACTAATGTTGATGACTTCCCTATTAAAGAGGGTGACATATGGGCTTTCAAGACTCCTAAAGGTACAATAGTATTCACAGGTACTGTTAAGAGAGTACTTAAAGATATTGGAATGGTTAGTTATTACTCCAGTGTAGATCATGGAGGAACTAATGTGGTTATGAGGACTGTTGAGGACTTCTTGAATGTATTTAATACTAAGTTGAAATGACAAAAACAATGCTTATAATATATCTGATAGGAGTCATATTGAATCCTATCAGTTTCCTGCTATTGTATAAAGCAAAGAGGTGGGATTATACTTGGGGTACATTATTATTTAGTATTTTTATATCATGGCTTTCATGGATACTGGTACTACTTAATATTGTAGAGTGGCTTAAAGATAAAACCTTAATCAAGTTTGACAAATGACTAAGGAAGACTACAGAAGAGTACTAATATTGTGTGCCTATGGGCACCATAAGGTAAGACAGAATAAGTATGGAGTGTGCTGGTGTGTTAGATGTGGATACTTGTTTAGAAACATAGAGTACACACCACTTGAAGAAACTGATAAACTATTAATCAAATAGATATGAAACTAAAGAGACTAGGTAAAGGTGGGAAGGTATTCATGTTAGTAGCTTCCTGTGATGGTATTAACCTTAAAATGATGGCAAAATGTGTAAAGTAATGAGTATAGCTGAAAGGCTAAAAGATGCTCCAAAAGGTACAAGACTGTGATGTACTATACTTGGGGAAGTGGAGTTGGTAGATGTGAATTGGAATAGAGCTGATTATCCTATTAAGGTAGTTAGACCTGACAAAGGTATGGATGAAATCCTTACTAAGGATGGCAGACTATATTCCAGTGCTCTTGAAGCTGATTGTATTCTATTTCCAAGCAAAAACAACAGAGACTGGAGTACATTTGATATTACACCAGTTGATACTCCATGTATGGTTAATAACAGTAATAATGCCAATGATTGGCTGCTTAGATATTATGCTAAAAATGATAGATTATTTGATAGTCAACTTAGATCTAGCGATGTTCCTTCTGTAGAGAGCCCACAATTCACTAGTAGGTGGAAATATGTTGTACCAGTATCTAAGTTTGATTTCACCAACCCAGCAGCAAACTTTGAAAGGAGTATAGTATGAATGTAGCACAGAAATTATTGAATGCACCAAAGGGGACTAAATTATATAGTCCCCTATTTGGTGAGGTGACACTTGTTAGAGTAGACCCAGCAGAAGCATGGAGGGATACTAAAGTAGGAATAGAAGTATTAGTTGTTAATAGAAACACAACTAGAGCCTTTCTGAATGATGGCAGGTACTATGACTATAAAAATAGTGAATGTCTGTTACTCCCTAGCAGAGATATACGTGATTGGTCACTTGTGAAAGTCTTTAGAGAGGATTTGTCTGAAGGTACTCTATGCCTTGTAAGTGATGCAACAGAGTTTATCTCATGTGGTAAGATAAATCCATCTTATGGCAGTATTAGATACTATAGAGGTGAGGGGGCTTGTTCAGGTAGTATGGAAGAGGGTGATACACCATTTCACTGGAAACATATAATTCCTCTGAGTAAAATTGATTTCTATAACCTTGTTTATAAAGAAGAAGATGACTATGGCAGATATATTAATTGAGTTCTTCCTGCTGGGAGTGGTAGGAGGACTGCTGGGACTATTCTATAGGAACTGTCTTAAACCAGAAAACATGATATTCAACTGGTGGTACTACAAGGTACTTAAGCCTTGGGCTGAGGTTGAAGATGACTTGAATGAGAATGAATGTATTAGTATGAAGCCAACTAAGTGGCAGAAGTTCCTAGCATTCATTGCATATCCATTAGGTTATTGTATCTACTGTAGTACTACATGGATAACATTCTTCCTTGTTGCTATATACCTGTCTGCCTGGACTATATTACCAGACTGGCAGACTATAGTAATAGGTACTCTCTTTGCTACTGGTGTACAACACTTAATAGTAGTATGTGCTTGTAGGTGGATCATACATAAACATCCAGATAACTTATGATTTATGTACTAAAGGGATTGCAACTGACAGTTGCATTTATATTAGCTATCATAGCTGGTATATTTGGTGTAGCACTGTTATTCTTGAGTGCTAAGGAGCCATTCTTACCAGCTATACGTGTATTTGATTATGTAATAGATTTATAACTATGTCATATGAATATGGAAAGGGATACATCCCAGAACTGTGGTATTGAACCAGAAGAAGTAACTATAACAGAAGAGGATTTGACCATTGAGCCTATAGTATTAGAGCCAGTGGTCATTGACTTTGATTTAGACTGATAGTAAACTAAAAAAAAGTTATGAAAGAACAAAAGAAGCCTGAATGGGCAATGCAGTTAGTGAATGAGGAGTTAATCAATAAAGGTGTTGAAGCTCTTAGGAAGCCAGGTGAGAGTGAGGACCCTCTTAAGAATCCAGAGTTCTTGGCTGATATCCTTGAAAAGATTAAAGGCAGAACTAATGAAGAGGTAGTTGAGGTACTCAGTATGATGTACACTATCCTTCCCAAGGAAGCTCAAGAGGCTGTAGGTTTTGTCTTCATGCCCCTAGAGGCTAAGGCAGCTATGTTAGTAGCACATCTTGCTAAAAACAATTAAATTGAAACAATGAGTGATGTTAAAGTAAGTCTTACTGTTGCTCTACAAGGTAGAACAATGGTGAGTCAAGAGACAGCTGATGCTCTTGAGAAATTAAGTTCAGCAGGTGGTTATGACAGAACATCAATAGAGGTGTCAGGTCCAGACCACAAAGACAGAGAAGTTATTGTCATCAAGACCAGAAAGAGTATTCCAGCTACTCAGACAATCAACTTGAGTGAAGAAGCATACAACTATATGACTAGTTCAGAAAGTTGTCCATTCTTCCTCAAGCAAAGGCATTGGAATGCCCTCAAGACTAAAGAGAGACTGGCTATTCACATAGAGAGAATTGCACAGCAACTAGGTGGTGTAGTGCTCTCTTGTCAAGTCCTTGAAGACTAACTGATGGGGGGGGGTGATATATGAGATATGCTTACCTTAAAGAGAATAGTGATACATATTATCCTGTAAGTAGATACTTTGGTAGATGTGCTGACTACATTGGAGGAGTAGCAGATATGTTATGTAAGGAGTTCCCTTCCCCTGAATCTGCTATTTACATAGTGGTAAGAGGCACATCAGGCTGTATACTTGCAGGAGCAGTCAGTTATATCCTAAAGAGAAGACACAGAGAAGTATATATTATAGTATCAAGGAAAAGTCAACAGACTCATGGGTATAATATGGATGGTATAGGAAGGTATGACAGTGAGAAGGACATACTTGTAGTTCTTGATGATTTCATCTCTAGTGGTGATACCATAAAGAGAATTGTCAAGGATATACAGGATAGTCTGAGCTCTCCATACCACCTTAATGCTCTATGTGTGAGTACACCTTTAGGAGAAGGTATGCATTACTATAATACTCAGGAGATCAATAGGATCATTGAGATGTTTGATGTTGTCATTTGTAACAAGTATATTAAACAAGGTACATGATATGTTAACCTATAGTATAATATTCCTAATAACAGTATTCTCACTTCTTATAGGGGGCTTGTATAAAAGGTACAAGCCTCAATTTGACCTAGTTAAATCAGGCAACAAGTACATACTGTTTCTATGGTATTACAAGTATGATGACTGGGAAGACAGGGAGAGAGTTTACACAAAACTATTCACAGTATGAGTATCAACTTTAAGTCCAGCAGAGGCTTTAATGGTAAGAAGTCCAGAAGAAGTAAGAAGTTTGGAAGGACATATATAGATAGAAGTGAAGCTACTCACATGTCTATGAGAAGAGGAGACCCTAGAAGAGAGACTCTATTCAGTCATTACTCTTATGGTGCTAATTATAGAGCTGTTAACAAATGGCTGAGGAAGTTCATTGGTAAACCAGTAGACATGGCATTCAAAGAGTTCACTTCTTACTATAACCAGTATAAGCACAATGTGAGTAGTATTGGAGACTTCTATGAACACATAGACAAGAAGGAAGAGGTATTGAAGTGGGGAGGTTACTATGTAACCAATGGGATACTCAATTACAAGGAATATCCCATTAAGAATCCTCCTTACACTGCTAAACATATCAAGTATAATAAGGAGCAGTATTCCACTAATGATGAGATGAGTGCTATCATTAGCAATCTTGACAAAGTTCCTATGCCTTTAATAGGAAAGTTGTTTGTGGTTGTTAATAAGAACCTTTTATATCTTGATGTGTACCTCATCTCCAAGAGTAGATATGAGTCATTGTCTAACCCTTCTCATATCACCTATGGATACTATGGTAAGAGCACTGTTGAATACATCAAGGAGTTCACTACTGTTGAGGTAGTTGGCTATGGCAGAACATATAGAGTACTGACCTACCAATATGAGAGAACAAACCTTAGAATGTATGATTACTACTATTACCTAGTAAAGATAAGGGACATTGAGGAGTACAAGAAAGAGAAGTTTAAACCATAAAAAAAAGATGAAAGAAGCAATTTTACTGACAGATGGTTACAAGTTGGACCACAGAAGACAGTATCCACAAGGTACTGAGTATGTGTATTCAAACTGGACACCAAGAAGCTGTCATTATTTCCCTGAAGCAGAAGAAGGTGCTGTTGTATTTGGGATTCAGTACTTCATTAAGGAGTATCTGATGAAGAGGTTCAAAGAGGACTTCTTTGATATGCCTAAAGAGATGGCTGTTGCTGGATTTGCAAGAAGAGTGAACTCATTCTTAGGACCTAATGAAGTAGGCACTAAGCATATTGAGGAGCTATGGGATTTAGGCTATCTGCCTATCAGAATCAAAGCATTGCCTGAGGGTAGTCTGTGTCCTATCAGAGTACCTGCATTGACCTTCATTAACACTCATCCTGATTTCTTCTGGCTGACTAACTACTTTGAAACTCTCATATCAACTACACTGTGGTTGCCTATGACAAGTGCAACAAGTGCCAGATTGTATAAGAAAGAACTGGTAAGACATGCCAATAAGACTGGATTTAATCCTGATGTTAATCTGGATTTCCTTGTACATGATTTCTCTATGAGAGGAATGGCTGGTGTTGAAGCTGCCATTATGTCAGGTATGGCTCATATGATTGCATTTTGTGGCTCAGAGACTATCCCTGCTATTGAAGCACTGGAAGAGTACTACAATGCAGATGCAGAGAAGGAGTTAATTGCAGCTACTATCCCTGCAACTGAGCATTCAGTGATGTGTGCTGGTGGCAAGGTAGATGAGTTTGAGACATTCAAGAGACTCATTACAGAGATATATCCCAGTGGCTTTGTATCTATTGTATCAGATACATGGGACTACTGGAAAGTGATTGTTGATTACCTGCCTAAACTGAAGGATGAAATCTTAACCAGAGATGGCAGAGTAGTTATCAGACCTGACAGTGGAGACCCTGTTCACATCATTTGTGGATACAAATCTGATGACTTTGATAGTATGACAGAGAGATTTAGATTTATCAATAATGAAGGTGTAGCAGTATATGATGGTACTTATGAGATGTTATGGAATATCTTTGGTGGTACTATCAATGAAAAGGGCTACAAGGTACTCAACCCTAAGATAGGTATTATCTATGGTGACAGTATCACACTGGAAAGACAGAAGGAAATCTATAAGAGACTGGAGGAGAAAGGATTTGCTGCTACTAATCTTGTATTAGGTGTAGGTTCATATACCTATCAGTATAAGAGTAGAGACAGTCTTGGATTTGCTATGAAAGCTACATGGTGTCAGGTTAATGGTGAAGGAAGAGAAATCTTCAAGGACCCAAAGACTGATGATGGTGTAAAGAAGTCTCTCAAAGGTCTTATTATGGTAGGATTGGATGAGTATGGTAATCTTCATGCCTATGACCAAGTATCAAAGGAACTTGAGAAGGAAGGCTATCTTGAAACTGTCTTTGAGGATGGTAAGTTAATCAGAGAGTTCACACTTGAAGAAGTAAGGAGGAATCTGAATACCACTATCCAGTCATGACTATGCCTCTGCAACAATCTGTAGTAACAGATTAGTTAAGGAGTGGAACAAACATGAAGGTAAGCTGATAGTTGCTTTTGACTTTGATAACACAGTCTTTGATTACCACAATGTTGGTTTAGATTGTCATCAGATCATCAGACTATTAGGCAAGTGCTCTGACTTAGGTTTTATAATGGTACTATTCACAGCTAATGAAGATGCTAAGAAGTTAGCATGGATGAAGGAGTACTGTGAACATTATGGAATCAGAGTTGACTATATTAATGAGAGTCCAGTTATGCAGACTAAGAAGCCCTACTATAACATCCTGTTGGATGATAGAGCAGGCTTGGATAGTGCATACACTATACTTGAAGATGCAGTAGATAGAATTGAAATCATAATGATGAACAAATGCAAATCTTAAATTTAGTTAGACCAGAGAAGAGTGATATCAAGTATCACATAAGCAGATTCCCTGATGGGGATGTGAGATTAGAGCTGGAGGGTATAAACAGGAAGGATAATACTATAATTGTCTGTAGAATCAGAAATGCAGAGGAGCTCTACATACTGATGCAGGCAGGTGACATCCTCAATAGACATGAAGTGAGGTTCTCATTGAGAATCTATTATCTCATGGGTATGAGAATGGATAGAGTCATGGACTTCAATATGCCTTTCAACCTGAAGATAGTTGCCAGTATGATTAACAGCATCAATCCAGCTGAAGTGCATACATTTGAACCCCATTCAGATGTGACAACAGAGTTAATTAAGAACTGGCATGGTAACTTGTCTCACCCCATGCCTAACTTCAGTGAGTCTCTGCCTATGTTACCTGATTCAGGTGCAGCAGCAAGATACCAATTCTTGTATGGTACTCCTGTTCTTTCAGGTAATAAGACAAGAGACCCAGAGGGTGGAATCACAGAGTATAGCATTATAAATGAGGAGCTCCTTGCTGATGAGAAGTACAAGGATAGACCTGTCATAGTGCTTGATGACTTATGTGATGGAGGCAGTACATTTGTTGAACTGGCTAAGACTGTTAAGGCTATTGACCCTAACAGGAAACTGTCAATCTGGGTAACTCATATGGTCAACAAACTGGGTATTGAGAGACTAAAGGAATGGTATGATGAAATCTACTTCACCAACTCTTATAAGGACTGGGATGAAGAGATTCCTGACTACATCAAACAAGATCAAATCAGAGTAATCAAAGTGGTATAATCATGAAACAGAGACTAATTAACATCTTACTGATCATAGCTATTGTGTCTTTAGGGGTACTTGTATTCCTGGACCACAAGACTATAGAACAGTGCAAACCTCCAGCATATACTAAGTTGGAGCAACCAGAGTTCCTTGATATGGAACTGAGTGATAGTACATTACTGAAAGCATTGGTTTATTATGAGGTCAAGGAGCCTCTGATAGTATTAGCACAAGCCAAGTTAGAGAGTGCTAATTATAAATCAAGGTTATGTACAGAGAGAAATAATATCTTTGGACTATATAACAGTAAAGCTAAGCAGTATTATAACTTTGACCATTGGACTAACTGTATATTGGCATATAAGAATATGATTGAATACAGACATGAAGATGGAGAAGACTACTATCACTTCTTGCTTAGAATACAGTATGCAGAGGATAGCACATATATCAGTAAGGTTAAATCAATAGTAAGTAAATTACCTCCGTAGGATGACTAGAGAAGAAGTAACTGAAGAGATTCAAGCAATAAAGAATAACAATGTATTACTGGAGTTACCAACAAGCTTTGGAAAGAGCAAGCAGGCATTGGACATCATAACAAGGAAGAATCCAGGCACTATATTAATAGTAGTACCTAGGCTGGTTCTTATCAATAGCTGGAAGGATGAGTTCACTAAATGGGGTCTTGATAGCTGGCTTAGTAAGGTAACATTCAGTACATATGTAGGACTGAGTAAGTTTGAGAATGCAAAGTTTGATATGGCAATCTTTGATGAGTGTCATCATCTTACTGACAGAGCACTAGGTTATGTGGATAGCATGACTATCAAGTATTCCACACTTCTTTCAGCTACTGTTGCCAAGCTTAGAGACTACCTCAAGATGTACTTTGATGACTTATATTGTTATAAGGTAACAGCAAAGGAGGCTATTGATAATAGCATTCTTCCTGACCCCAAAGTATACTTGATAGGTTATAAGCTTGACAATACAGTAAGGTCTGAGTTGTTTGAAATAAAGTCCAGTAAGAAGGGTAAGAGAGTAGTCTGTAATATAGAAGACAAGTGGAAATATCTTAAAGACAAGTCCTATGGTACTGTTATATTGAGAGTAACTCAACAGCAGTATATCATGGAACTTAACTCTAAGATAGAGTACTGGAAGAATATGTACTTCAGAAAGAAGAATGACTCCTTCAAGAACAAATGGCTACAACTGGCTGGAGTAAGACTGAAGGTACTGAGTACATTTAAGAACCCCATTGTCAAGCAACTTCTGGTGAAGTTGAATAAGAACAGGGTACTGACCTTCTGTAATTCTATAGAACAGACTAAGGCACTGGGTGATAACTACATCAATACTGAAAACAAGGATTCTGATTTAGTGCTCAGTAATTTCAACCAGAAGAAGGTTAATCATATAACATCATGTAACATGCTCAATGAGGGTGTAAACTTGGTAGATTGTCAGGTTGGCATCTATGCTAGTGTGAACAGCAGTGATATATTGATTAAACAGAAGCTGGGAAGAATACTGAGACACCCTGACCCTGTACTCATTATCCCCTATTACAAAGGAACAAGAGAAGAAGAGATAGTTGGCAAGATGCTTGAAGACTATAATCCTGAATTGATAACTGAGGTAGATAACTTAAATCAGATAGTAATATGACAATAACAATAAGTGATGAGGTATGCAGCAAGTATGGATTGACTATGGCTGAAGTACTTGCTCTTACTATAGTCAAGTCTGGAGCAGATGTGCCTTTGCTATTTGCTAATCTTGAGGAGAAGAAGGCTTTGGTTAAGGATATGTTTGGCAAGTATCTTGTTACTATGGGGTATGATGAACGTATGTCCAGTGTACTATTGGATTCTGATAAGTACAGACAACCAGAGGATAGAATAGAGCAGCTTGCTCTTAAGATGATGGCTATGTTTCCAGCACAGAAGAAAGCAGGCTCTTCTCAGTATTTCAGAGGTAATAGGAAAGATGTTACACTAAGACTGAAGAAGTTCTTCAAACTGTATGGAAACACATATACAGATGAGCAGATACTAGCTGCAACCAAGCAGTATGTTGACTCTTTCAATGGTAACTACACCTATATGAGAGTCCTCAAGTATTTCATTTGGAAAGATGAAAGAAAGATGGATTCTGAGGGTAATACCTATGTAAGTGAAGTATCTGACTTAGCCTCATATATGGAGAATGAAGCAGCTGCTGTTCTTGATTCTGACTGGACATCAACATTGAAGTAGTATGGCAGTTTATGAGAGAACCCTAGAGGACATTAAAGCCAAGAGGCAGAACCTGTTGAATGGGGGTATTAATAGCATCCCTTCTACCTTCTCTAGGTTTAGAAGTGACTTTATTGGAGTAGAGCAATCTACATACTATTGTGTTACTTCTGCAACTAAAGGAGGAAAGTCTCAGTTTGCATCTTATACCTTTATCTTTGTGCCACTGCTATATGCTTATTATAACAGACAGAAGGTAAGAGTCAAAGTCTTTTATTATGCTCTTGAGGAAACTCCTGAGAGGGTAATGCAGAGATTCATGAGTCATATCTTATTCCACCTGTCAGGTGGTAAGATCAGAGTCTCACCTAGAGACCTGAGAAGTTCTGATAATAGCAAGCCATTAGCACAGGAGATAATAGACCTGCTTGAAAGTCCTGAGTATGCTGCACTATTCAAATTCTTTGAGGATAGTATTGAATTTAGTACCACATCCAATCCTACTGGCATCTATAAAGAGTGCAAAAGGTATGCAGAGGAGAATGGTACAGTTTACACAAGGAAGTCTTCTTATAGAGGTGAGTTGGGTGAGATGGTTGACACCAATAGCTTTGACCATTATGTTCCTAATGACCCTGGAGAGTATAAGATTATCTTCATTGACCATATGGGATTGATAGATACTGAAAGAGGAATGAACCTTAAACAATCAATGGATAAGCTATCAGAGTATCTTGCTAAGTATCTTAGAAATAACTATGGTTTCAGTCCTGTTGTTATACAGCAGCAATCCTTTGAGAATGAGAGTAATGACAACTTCACCAGTGGTAGATTGAGACCTACTGCTCAAGGTCTTGGAGATAGTAAGTATATTGCAAGGGATTGTAATATATTGCTAGGTCTGTTCAGTCCATTCAAGTTTGAACTACAAGACTATAAGAAGTACAACATCAATATCTTTAGAGACAATATAAGGTTCCTTGAAGTACTTCTTAACAGAGATGGTGAGATGGGTGGCTTATGTCCTTTATTCTTTGATGGTGCAGTATGTGACTTTAAGGAACTTCCTCTGCCTCAGGAGACTGAGAAGATAAAGGAAGTCTACAAGTATCTGGATTACATTAGAGGGGAAGAACATGGTAAGCCTGTATTCATGATGACTTCTGGTGGAGTTCATAAAAGGTGGAGTAGAAATTTGCAGAGGTGGAAAAGATTAGTTACCTTTGCACAGTTTAAAAACAAAGAAGAAGTAAATGGCTAAAGTATTAGTATTGGCAAAGAGTGGGTTTGGTAAGACAACTGCTCTATGTGGGAGAAAGAAGTTTGATATTGAAGGGTTAAACCCAAAGGAAACCTTCCTTATTCAATGTGCAAACAGAGAGTTGGCTAACCTTGACTATACACTTATTGATGGTGTGACTAAGGCTGATGACCTGCTGAAGGTTATAGCTAATGGTAACAGACTTCAAGTAGGTAATATAGCTGGTCTTGAGAGGTTCAAGGTAGTTGCAAAGGCTATTGAACTATTGGCTCAATCACCATTCAAGAATATTGTGGTTGATGATTTCAATTACCTCTCTCAGGATTATTATATGGCAAATGCCATGAAGGGTGGATGGGATAGAATGTGTGTCCCTGCATAGAGTAATTTATGTGAAAATAATTGGGTAAAAACGGTGAAGGGTATTGCATATCTCAATATTTATTTGTATATTTGCCAACCAAATATACAATAATTATGAGAGATTTTATTCCTAATAAGAAAGAACACAAGAGTGATTATTTTAAAGTAATAGACTCAGAGGTAAAAGCCTATATTTTAGGCTATATAGTAGCAGATGGTTCTATAGAAGAATCAATAAGAAAAGATAGACCAAGTAAGCTAATAAGACTCAGGTTTGGGTGTGTATCAGAGGATGACGAAATTATAAGATTAATACAGAGAGAAATAGCTCCTAACAATAATCTTAGGTTCTATCAACCCAAAGCTCCTAACAGGAAACCAATTACAATCCTACAGATATGTGATAAGGAGTTGGTTAATGATTTGAGAGCTCTGTATAATATACAACCAAGGAAGACTTATGATGCTAACTTTGAATTTCCTAATATTCCTAAACAGTATGAAAGAGACTTCATAAGAGGTTTCATAGATGGAGATGGGTCTATAGGTGAGAGGCATTTTAGTATGATTTGTAATTCACCTAAGTTTGCAGAACAGGTCAAGGATAGATTCTTAGAGGTAATACCAAACTTAAAATGGGTTATCTATAAGGAAAATAGGAAGATTACTGATTACTGGAGTTTACATTTCAGTTATAGTATTAAAGTAAGGAAACCTATATTTGATTATTTATATAAAGATGCTACAGTGTTCTTAAAAAGAAAAAGGGATAAAGCACTTAATACCGTGCTAAATGCAGTAGATAAAAGAACTGCACAGTGTAACGCATAGATACTGAACCTTCTACAAGTAGAAGAATATAATGTATCCACGAGTATCCAACTCCTGCATAAGTAGGATGAAAATGTATGCTGAACTATACCAACTGTGCAAGAAGGTATAGAACTAAAGGATAAAAAGCCTTTAGGATAACAAATTGACACCAAAGCAGATTGGTTATGGTATGGGACTTATCTTCAATGCATTTGAAGCTATTCCAACCAGAGAGAAGGACCTGTTTGCTCTTGCTCATTATGAGGAGTACAAAGATAAGAATGGTGATTCCATATCTTATAAGTTCAAGACCACTGGTAACATGGTAGCATAACATCTGCCATTATCTATCTAACTGCTGGAACACCCTTAGAGTCCTTTAAACTACAAAGTAACTAGTAATAGTAAGCTTGAATGTTTGAAAATTAAAGGAATTGGGCAATCAGCAGCCAAGGCTCCTATAAAGGAGTAAGGTTCATCGACTATTCCCTGTTGTGGGGAAGTACATTTATGAAGTAATTAATTATATTTGGAAATGGTAGACAATAGGAAGGTTAAAATTTATGTCTTAAAACATCCTGATACACTAGAAGTAAGATATGTTGGCAAAACTGTCAGGTCTTTAAGTAGGAGACTTGGAAATCATATAGCAAATGCTAAAGGTAATAAACACAATAAGCATCTGTCTAACTGGATTTTGAAGATTCTATCTACAGGTAAGAGACCTATTATTGAACTTATAGAGGAGTGTGATAGTGATAATTGGGAGGATAGAGAGAAGTACTGGATTTCTCACTATACTAACCTTATTAACTTAACAGAGGGAGGAGACGGGTGTTTAGGATTTATGCATGATACTGAAACCAGAAAGAAGTGTGGACTTGCCTCTACAGGTAGAAAACATACTAAGGAGTTCAGAGAAAACATGAGTAAGAGACTTAAAAATAAACCCCTTTCTGCTGCTCACAGGTCAAATATAAGTAGAGCTTTGAAGGGAAGAAAACTTTCTGATGATTTCAAGAGAAAGTTATCTGAATCTCATCTAGGCATACCTCAATCTGAGGAATCTAGAAGGAAAAGAAGTGAAACTATAAAGGCTTGGTGGGCTAGAAGGAAGGCTATTGAAGATATAGTCAAATCCTAATAGAAATATTAGGCAGGGCATATGTAGAGTAATTACCTACAATACAAGTATGTCCTTGGTGTAAGATGGGATGGTTATATTACACCAGAAGGTAAGTTTGATATAATCCTGTATGGTAAGGCTGACTGGGATAACACTAACAAAAAAGCTATCAAGCAGTTTGTAACTGACTTTGATGGTGAGTTTCCTGCCAAGGATAGTATTGGTGCATTGGATGAATGTCCTCTGTATATTCCAAATGACTTGGGATATGTGAAGAAGTGTATTGATACTCACTATCATAGACAATGACAAGAGATGAAGTAGTTAAGTTAGTGGTAGATTGTTTCAATGGTGAGATAGGGTTCATTAACCCTTCCATCAAGAAAGATGTCATAATTAACTACTGTGTTGAATGTGGCAAGAATCCACAGATGTCTGTGAAGTTTGTTCAGTTGCTAAGTATGAATGGACCACTGTTGAATCAGTGTTTCCTTGATGCTTTAGAGGTACTGAGCAAAGAACACAATGTCAACATATTGTATGACTTAAGGAAGACACCTAATAGGGTGTTATCAATATTTTAATTATAGAAAACATGAAAGAATTATCAAGATTTGAACTTGCAAACTGCAAGAGAACTGCAAAGAGTGTACAGCAGTTCAGAGTGAAGAAGAACAGACTGGAAGAGAAGATTGCTGTGCTTCAGAAAGAGTTGGATACTATCAATGTAGTCATTGAGAAGTATGAAGCTCCTATCATTGAGTTGACTGGTGGATTCACTTCAGAGCAAGTGCTCAGTGGTGAAATGGACTTGGCTTTAGCAAAGGAACAAGGTGCTGAACTTGCAGAAACTTTGAAGGAAGACGCACCTGTTGAGGAAACTCCAGAGACAGTTGAAGAAGTAACTGAAGAGAAGCCAGAGGCTCCTGCTAATCCATTTGGATTGGAACCTAAAGACATTAATGGTCTCCCATTTGAAGTATAATTGAAAACATTTGTAATATAGTATAACATGAAGAGAATTGATAAAGGTGCAGCTGTAATGATGGCTGTTGCAGGTGGTAGAGAGTCTACAGAGAATACCAGAAAGTTCTATCTGGGAGTGGGTGCTGTGTATGTGACAGCAGTTAATCCTAACATGGCTCAGCTGAATGCATTCTATGGCTCTGACAATGTAACAGAGGAACCTGTGTATATAGGTGAGACTGAAGTTGGAGAGGACAAAGTGAAGACTCCACAAGTGAAGATTGACTTCCTTGTAATCACTGATCCAGCTAAGAACAATGGCATTGAAATGAAGACTAAGATTAGCTTCTACATTGTTGATGCCTTCAGATACAACAAGGACAAGACTAAAGTTCAGGTTGTTGACAAGTATGGTCAGTTTGCATGGCCTACTCTTGAAGAAGCAAGAGCTCATGCTATTCCTCAGTATGCTAATGGTCCTGCTAACCTTGATAAGGATTACAGACCTGCATTCATTGGTGAGGAGTTCCTGACTGACTTCATCAAGAAGTATCTGAACATTCCAAGTCCTTCTTATTCTTATAAGGATCAGAACACTGGTGAACAGATCACTAAGACACTCCCTAACCTTGATGATGCTCTTGCAAGGCTTGATAATATCAAGGACTACTTCAAGGGTGATTTCAAGGAGTTGGAGAATGTGCTGAAACTTCAGCCAAGTAACTTGGTTAAGGCTGCATTTGGTGTGAAGACTACAGATGATAACAAGATGTATCAGACTGTATATACTCAGAAGTTCCTGAAGAATGTAATCACTGATTACAGTAAACTGGATGAAGAGATTCAGAGTAGAAAAGAGAATGGTGCATATGTAACAACTGAGTTTAGTGTTGAACCCCTGCATGAGTACAAAGTAGAGTCTACTGACTTCAGTACACCTGCAAATGACCTGCCATTTGGAGCACCTTCAACACCTGCACAAGGTGGAGCAGCTCCTGCTGGCAATGTACCCTGGCCTTGGGCAAAATAAGTAATAACCTGTAATTGAATTGATATATGGCAATTAGTAGTGGCTTGTCTAGTGTAACCCTAAGTGATATACTCAGTAAAGTAAGTGAGTTTGATATACTCTATCATTATTTTGGTGTGAGTGATATTCCTTGTATTATATCCAGTCCTTTAAGAGTAGATAGAAAACCATCCTTTGGTATCTATAGTACTGATGGTGTCAGAATACACTGGAAGGACTTGGCTAAGAACCTTAGTGGGGGACTTTGGGATATGTTAGGAGAATATTGGGGAGTAAGTTACAAAGAAGTCTTAGACAGGATTTGGGAGGACTTGCCTAATATAGCCACTACTGGTATCAAATCTAATAAGATGAGAGGACCATGTGATACTAGAAACTATAGTGTAGATACCATTCTTGAATGTAAAGTGAGAGATTGGATGAAGCATGATATAGAATACTGGGAATCATTTGGTATATCAATTGACTGGCTCAGATATGCTGATATATATCCTATATCACATAAGATTGTAATTAAGGGTAGTAACAGATATGTGTTTGTTGCAGATAAGTATGCCTATGCTTATGTAGAGAGGAAAGAAGGCAAGGTTACTTTGAAGGTATACCAGCCATTCAATACTAAAGGGTATAAATGGAGTAACAAACATGACAGGTCAGTCATTAGTCTGTGGACTAAAGTACCAGAAGAAGGTGATAGAATAATAATCTGTTCATCTATGAAGGATGCTTTATGTATATGGGCTAATACAGGGATACCATGTATAGCAATTCAAGGAGAAGGTTATGGTATGAGTGATACAGCAGTTAGTGAATTGAGGAGGAGGTATAAAGAGATTTATATACTACTGGATAATGATGAAGCTGGGGTGCAAGACGCACTGAAACTATCAGAGTCTACTGGATTCACTAACTTAGTATTGCCAGACTATGGAGCAAAAGATGTATCTGACTTATTCAAGCTCCTGCAAGATAAGGATAAGTTCAAAGAGGTGATTCTCAGCCTTATAAGTGGAGAGGAAATAACATTAAAAAACATCCCATTTTAAAATTTAAAGATTATGGAAGCTAGAAAAATTACTGTAGTTCTTAACAACAAGTCATCTCAGAAAACAATCATGTCAACAGCAGAAACCCTTGGTCAGCTGAAGAGAGAAATGAATGATGCTGGTATCATGACATCAGGTATGGCATTCTATGAAGGTAGAACCAGAACTGAGCTGAAAGATGATCAGTCAGTGTTGCCAACTAATGTTCCTGTACCTGCTAAAGGCACAACTCCTGCAAGTACAACTAATGAACTGGTGTTCATGTTGACTCCTGAGAACAAGAAGATCAAGAGTGGAGCTCTTGGTGCTGAGAGATCAAGTGTCCTTGCTGAAATCAAAGCAAGGGGTCTTGGCAAAGCAGTTATGGAGAAATTCAAGAAGAATGCAACTCAGGTAAGTACTAAAGAACTTACTGCATTCCTGGAAGAGATAGATAACAAAGAGAACAAACCTAAATCAGCTAAAGCTAATAAGACTAAAGCTGAAGCACTCCCTGTAGATGAGGCTCCTTCTCAGGCTGATATCACTTCTGCTGTTGTTGCTGGGGTTGATATTGAAGCAAGAAAACTTCTGCATGAGTTGATTGAGACTCTGAGAGATGAAGATGAGTTGTATGAAGACTATGGCAGTCTTGCAGACAAAGCAGATGAACTTGCAAATGGTGCTGATGACAGAAATGGTCATGGTGGCTGTGGTGAATCTGAAGCAGCTACTCCTAAAGAAGAAGGCATTTCTTCATCAGAAATTGATGATATGTTCTTATTTGTGAGAGGATAATTTCAAGTAATAACAAGAGGTTGGTGAGTAATCATCAGCCTCTTTTTTTTTGCAAGTAAATGGAAGAAGTAGATAGAAGTGAGATTATCAATAAGCACTATGACAGGCTGATAGAGAAGCCTTTGGAGGTATTTAGAATCTTCTGTGAGTTCTATGGTGAAGAGCTTGTTGATATACAGATGAAGCCAGACAGGGAAGAGTATGCTACTTACTTTGCAAATGGCTATGAAACTGATAACCTAATGCAGTCATATGAAGATGGCACTATCTTAGGCTCTAGTGATCTTAATGCATTCATACTGGTCAGATTCCCTAAGGTTACAATCACTAATGAGTATGACCAATCCATAGATATATGGGAGCTTTATGCTAAAGTCAAAGTTAATGCATTAGGTAGGTTGGTGGGAGCCTTTACTCTTAATAGAGCTGAGTATGATGTACCTCAGATGAACAGCAACTATATGCATAGCCATGTAAGTGATATACCTACTTATGACTTCAAGGAATTTCAGAACCCATGTTTAGGAGAAGGACCTATCAGAGACACCATTCTAACATTAAGAACTGAAGACTTTGATGAACTCAGATGGCAACTATTCTGCTTTGAGTTAAGTAAGTATGTTCAGGTTGAGTCTATTGATGGAGGACCTTATCACAGAATGGAGAGAGTAGGTTCAAAAGAGCTAAGGGTAGGTGAATCTACCTGGAACTTATCTTTAACTGAGGGCAATCTACTCCACTTTAATGCATTCAACAATGCAAGAGTGAAGGAGTTTGTAACATGGCTTATCTCTAGAAACAAACTTAAGTTTGACTTCAATGGCTATCACTATGGAATATCTACTACATTTATTGAATGGGTAGTGTTTATTAGTAATGAGTTCATTGAGTGGTATAACATGAAGTTTGCTGCTGGAGAGGTGAGTGAGACTTATGCTGATCTGTTAAGACAGAACTTGTTAAGGAGAGGTATTATAGAATCAGGTACTTTAAAGTATGATAACTCTACTACACCTGAGGCATATGCAAACTATGAGGGTGCTTATGTATGTACATTTAAAGGTGAGGATGTAAGAATACATATTAAATGGGAAGAGGTGAGAGAAGATAACAATCTTTCTAGTTTTATTAATGTTGTAGTAGCAGAGTGGTTATATAGAACTATCCTGCAAGTAATAAATTTTGAATATGGAAACAGTAATACAGAAACCCAAACTATTGGAGTTTATAAAAAGATCAAGTACATTTAAACTGACTGTAACAGAGGAACTTGAAAGAAAGATAAGATACTATCTTGATAGATTCCCAAACACTGAGTATTCAGGTACTCTGTTCTATAGAGTTACTGGTTCATTTGAGGAGATGAACCTTGAAGTAACTGCATTTGACTTCCTCTTACAGGACATTGGAACCAGTACTTATACTGAGTTTAATATGTCTCCTGATGTAGTTGCATATATGGTTGAAAACCCTGAACTTCTTGATGAGAATGTATATCAGGGATTGATGCACTCTCATCATACTATGGGGGCATTCTTTAGTGGAACTGATGATGCCACTCTTAGAGAAGAAGGAAGTGACAGAACTCACTTCTTATCACTCATCATTGATACTAAAGGTACATACCAAGCAGCTATTACAAGAGTTGTAGAAGAAGAGATGATAGCAACAGGTTCTGCTAAGTTCACTACCTTCAATGAAAAGGAAGCCAATCAGCCAATCAGCTATACATTCAAGAGAAAGAGACTTGAATCCTTCATGCTGAATGTACAGAGACCTCAATTGCCTAATCCCTATCTTGAGCTTAGTCAAAGAATTGAAGAAGTTCAAAGACAGAAGGCAGAAGCAGCTAAGAAGGCTATACCTGCTACTACTTATGGTGGTACTTATGGCAATGGTAGCTATGGGGGATATGCTGGTTATGGGAGGTACAGGGATGATGACCCTTATACATGGCCTGCTGAAAGAAAAATTCCTGCAACTGCTCCTGCATATCAAGCTACTGTTGGAAGGGGTAATGTAGTATCAGTTAAAACAGCAGCTGAGGTAGTACCACCTGTTGAGAAAGAGCAGGAGATTGAAGAAGAACCTCTCTCTGTTGACTACTCTGCCTATGTAATACCAGAAGACATACTCATGAAAGCAGCTAGGGAGTTACTCTCTGGCAGTATAACTGAGACACTTGATGGTACTCTTGAGGAAATATCTGAAGCTATGGTTGAGAAGTACAAAGCAAGATTCCCAGACATAGCATTGTTTGAGGCTTGGGTTGCATCTCATGTAGAGTTCATTGTATATTATACTGAGACTTATTTGAATGTAGATGATGATACTCAGGCAGCTTTGCTGGCTAATGCATTGTCAGATGAACTGGCTAAGTTACCTGCAAATGAGTATGTGTTGTCTATGATTGGTCATCTTGAAAATTATGTGATTTGATATGGAAAGTGAAGATAGTAGAAGAATATCTATTGAAGAGTTTGAAGCAGCATTAGAAGCAGTGTCAGCAGGTCCTTCACCTATTGAGAGATTAGCTATGGAGGCATCTGGAAATGAGGATGAAGAAGTGCCTACTGTTGAGGCTGCTGAGAACCCATATGGTGATGACTTGTTACCTGAGGATATAGCTTCAGTGCTTGATGAAGTATTAGCTGAACTAGATGATGCAGATACTATTCAGCCTGTTGAAGATATCATAACTGAAAGTCCAGTCTCTGAACCTGTTACCACTATCCCTGTTAACCCTAATACTCTTCTGGTGGATGAGTCTACTAGCAGATTTAGTTCTGCTGAGTGGTATGATAAAGTCAGAGAACAGAGAATTGTGTTGGCAGGGTTAGGAGGTATTGGCAGCTATGTTGCATTCCTTCTTAGTAGACTGAAACCAAATGCAATCTATATGTATGACCCTGATATAGTTGAAACTGTTAATATGTCAGGTCAGTTATATAGTAATAACAACATTGGTGATTTTAAGGCTACTGCTATATATAATATGATGCAGTTATACTCAGGTTTCTATAATGGTATTGCAAGAGCTAGAAAATATGAGTCTGCCTCTGTAAAAGAGAATATCATGATATGTGGTTTTGACAACATGGAAGCTAGAAAGGTGTTCTATGAATCTTGGTTATATAGAGTTCAAGAATATGATCAAAGGAATTTGGATGCCAGTCATCTATTATTTATTGATGGTAGATTAGCAGCAGAGGAGTTTCAGGTGTTTGCTATTACTGGAGATAATAAAGAGGCTATGGAAAGGTATGAGGAAGAGTGGTTATTTGCAGATGAAGAAGCTGAGGAAACATTATGTAGTTACAAACAGACTACATTTATGGCTAATATGATTGGCTCTGTTATGGTTAATATATTTGTTAATCATGTAGCTAACCAGTGTGATCCAATCTTCCCAAGAGATGTACCATTTATGACCTCTTATGATGCAAGTACTATGTATTTTAAAGTTGAGAAATAATGACTAAGATAAGTAAATACTTAGAGTATGACTTCCTAGGACCTTTGTGTAGTTCTTTTTACCTACCTGATAATATACGATATTCTCACAGTTTAAATGGGTATGGAGGTGCTATGTTTAATAGAACTCTAATAGCTGACTTGCAGGATAGGGAGAACATTGAGATACCTATCTGCATGAGAAATATGGTAGAGAGAAGGTCTATAAGAGATGTTAGTATGTTTGTATGCAACTTACTGCCTACCCAAATAACTGACAGACCTACCAGAACTGCTGAATCTGCTATAAGAAAGCTTAACACATCTAGTTTTCAGTATGGTCTTAGAGGTGTTAATAACCATAAAGGAGGACCTTATTGGGGAACAACTGGGTTAATGCTTGATAAAGACTTTAATCCATTATATGTGTATGTTCTTAAGGGCAGATATGATGCAGGTATGAATAAGTTCACATATAAGAAAGGAGTGTTGTATGTTAGTACTGATGTAATGCTCAGGGAAGATGATATAATGTACAAAGCTATTAAGAAAAAGGTGATACCTATGATCATAGAGGACCCAAGTAAAGTGATACCTATTGTAACACCTAGATGTGTTGTAGAGAACTTTACAACTGAGGTTGTTGTAAGAGACTTGAGTCACTTTGTACATAAAGTTATGGAACCTGAAGATGAAGACCTTAACATTAGTCTCAATGCTCACCTTAATGAACATATAGATAATGTTCTGGATAACCTGAATCTATGACACTAAATGAATACTTTGGTGGCTGGATGAGAGTTATAAGTGATACTGAATTATATAAGGTGACTAATGCTATAGGCAATATGAAAGTGCCTATATGTCCTAATCTGCCTGATGTATTCAGAGCATTTGAACTGTGTCCATATAATAGCTTGAAGGTAGTTATGATAGGGCAAGACCTTTATCCACAGAAGAATGTGGCAACAGGTGTCTTGTTTGGTAATAGGAAAGAGACAAGTGAAGATAACTTGTCTCCTTCACTAAGAATTGTTAAGGAGGCTAGCATTGATTTTGATATTCCACATAATAGTGTTATCTTTGACCAGACTTTAGAGAGTTGGGCAAAGCAGGGAGTGCTAATGATAAATTCAGCACTGACAGTAGAGATGAATAAGGTTGGTAGTCATACTATGTTATGGAGACCCTTTATAAGCAGTCTTCTTCATAACCTATCAGAGTGGAATAATGGTATTATCTATGTGTTGTTTGGTACACAAACAAGGACATTCAAACCATATATCAATGGTAGATTCAATATCATTCTTGAGGAACAGCATCCAGCCTACTATGCTAGAATAGGAAAGAGGATGCCATCTACAGTCTTTAAAGATGTGAGTAAGTTAACTAAAGACAAATATGGAGAACCAATACAGTGGTTCCAAGAGTACAAATAATAAATAATAAACATTATGGAGAAGTTAGTATTTGGAGCAGGTAGTTATACTTTAGCAGTAGGTGATAAAGTTAAAGCATTGCAGTATCATCCTAAAGAAGGTTTCAGAGAAGTTGAGTTGGAGGTTACAGCTGAGATGCCTGATGCTATTGCTGATGGTGTTAAACATTGCACAGGAGTTGACCTTGTTGGTGGTACTCACACTGACATTGAGTATTACTTAGATCACCTTGCAGAGAGAATTGGTTGGAAGTATGAGAACCTTGACAAGTATATTGCAAACCTCATTGATATCTATCCAGCAGCAGCTTGTAGTATCATTTTGAGAGAGGTTGCTATTGTGCTTGATGAGAAGTACCCAGACCACATTGAGAGAAGCAAGGAGATATGGACTATCAGTATGACTGATGGTGAAATCAAGAAGGTTAAGGACTTGAACAGAATTAAGAACTTCAAGAACTTTGCTGCTTTCAGAACACTTGATGATGCTAAGGCAGCCAAACATATCATGAAGCCATTTATGAAGAAAATGTATGGCAGAAAATAAAAAAGTGAGGAATGCAACTCCCTATGAGTATAATGGTATTCAATTCAAGTCACTTCTTGAGGTAATGGTATATAAGACCTTACTTCAGGAAGGGCTTGAGCCTAAGTATGAAGCTAATACCTATATACTATGGAAGGGGTTCAGACCAACAGTGCCTTTTTATACAAGAAACAAGAAGAAGCAACACGTACTCAACCTGAAGAAGTTGATTGATATAAAGCTGACTCCTGACTTCTATCTAGAATATAAGGGAGTGAAGGTCATCATAGAAGCTAAGGGGAAGGAGAATGATGTATTCCCATATAAGCTCAAACTGCTTAGAGAGTACTTGGAGAAGCAACCAGATAAGGACAGGTACTTATTATTTGAGATATTTACTAAGAAGCAACTGTTGGAAGCTATAACAATAATCAAGGACTATGGTAACAGTAGAGAAGATAAAGGGGTTAGTACATCATCTGCCTGAAGGAGATGACAATTTAGCAGTCAGGTTTATAGATGTCAGGGACTTTGAATCGTTAAAGGAACTTGTAGATTCAGCTATTATCAGAACAAAGAGAAGTGTAGTCAGTATTAACCCTAGTGAGAAGTATGCTAAGGTTGATTTGGATACACTAAGAGAACTCAAAGCATCAGTAGATGAGTATGTAGACCAGCTGGATATACCTAGTGACGCCTATAACTATGATGTTATATTAGGAGCTTATGAAGACTAGAAAGAGTATTATAGATATATCATGGCAAGTCTCTGAGTTAGAATACAGAGCAGACCCAGCTTACAGTTATTCCACATTGTCAAGATTTGATAGAGAGGGATTCAGGAAGCTAGGTAGCCTGTTTGATAAGATAGAATCACCTGCCTTAAGGTTTGGCAGTGCAGTTGATACCATATTGACAGATGGACCAGAAGCATTTAAGCAAAGGTTTATTGTGTGTGAGTTTCCTCAACTGTCAGAGGTACTTGTTGGAATGACTAAGGCTTTGTATAATGCATTCAGTAATGAGTGCAGAAGCATTGATATGATTGCAGATGAGGACATTCTTATGTATGCAATTAACTATCAGCCTAACTGGGGGAATGAAGCCAAGCTTAAGAACATTAGAACAAAGTGTGCTGATTATTATAGTCTGCTGGCATTAGCTGGTGATAAGGAGATACTATCTCAGAAAGACTATGATGATGCAATGAACTGTGTGAATGAACTTAAGAATAACCCCTATACCAAAGGGTACTTCTTTATCAATCCATTTGACAGAAGGTTTGAGAAGGTATTTCAACTTAAGTTCAAGGCTGTATACAATGGCATACCAGTCAGATGTATGTTCGATAAACATTTGGAAATATTAAAAATTATACTTACCTTTGTTGCATGATAACTTAATTAATAATAAATCATGCAGAGAAAGAATATTAAATTAGAGGAAATTGTAGAATTGTATAATACTTATAATAATATAGGTATTATAGCAGAGAAATTAAATTGTTGCACAGCAAATATCAGTAAGAGACTTAGAAAAGCTGGAATTAGTATAAATAGAGACTATAGTAAGAGGAGAAAATCTAGTAGAGAAAAACTTTATGTAGATGAATCTTATTTTAAATCTATAGATACGGAAGATAAGGCTTATTTTCTTGGACTTATGTATGCAGATGGTAGTGTGTCTAAAAACACCTTCTACTTAAAGCTTAAGGATGAA
>OGLI01000279.1_pt1 | contig 49828 bp, 41 predicted proteins | sample 1572661 | NCBI WGS metagenome assembly OGLI01 (sample SAMEA2581901, study PRJEB24529) | metagenome | biome: Human gut stool | place: China | collected 2011 | reverse complement strand
CTTCGTTGACGTAGGCGGGGTTGACGCCCATGAGGGTGGTGCGGTTGCGGATCCATCCCATCTGGTCGCGCAGGGCGTCCTTCTGGGCCGTTCCCAGCGCGTTGACCGTGCTGCCTGCCGCAGCTGCCATGGAACGTGCCGCCCGGGAGGTGTTGCCGGACTGGATGTCGTTTCTGACGGCTTCCCTCAGGTCACCGAGCTGCGTGCCTTTCGGCGCGTTGCCGCGGTTGTTCCAGAGCAGGTTGGCCCCCGCTTCCGAGTTGGCCGTGTTGGCCGCGTCCATAAAGGCGTTCTCCGTCTTGACCATGCCCGTCACCACAATCTTGCCGCCTTCCGTCCGGATGCCGAATTCCTGGTAGTAGAAGTCAAAGTAGCCGGAGGCGTCCACCGTGGCTCCGTTGGCCGAAACCGTTCCGGCTCCCGTCGCGTCCACCAGCGTGAAGTTGAGGTTGGCCGTCGGGTCCGCCGGATCGTCGTAGTCCCCCAGGCTTCCCAGGGAAACGGTAGTTCCGTCCAGATTGACGTCTCCGGCCTGCACGGTGATGACCGGGCTGGAGAAGAGGTCGTCACGGTTGGTGTTGATGACCAGGTCCAGATGGGAGTTTTGCAGGTTGAGTCCGTTGGCGACGGTGAGCGTCGTGTTGACCGCTCCGGTTCCCTCCCCTACCGGACTCAGGCGCACATGGGCGCCGCTTGCCGCCGTGAGGCTCTTATAGGTAACGGAGCCGTTGCCGCCTTCCGCTCCCGTCAGTTCCAGCGTGCCCTTGGTGACGCTGAGGGCCTGCCCGATCGCGCCGTTCCCCTTCAGAACCTGCGTGCCGGTGCCGTTCATGGTGATGCTGCCTTCCCCGCTGAGGGTGCCTTCATACAAGGCATTCCCGGCGGTGGTGATTTCCAGGGCAGACCCGTTGTTCAGCGCGCCGGTTCCCGTCAGGCCGGAGATGGTGTTGGCCGCGTTGCCGAGTTCCAGCATTCCGCTGCCGTCCAGGTCCACCTGCACGCCGTCAAGCTTGGAGGTGCCGTTGAGCGCGAGGGAGGCGGTGTCCGCCACATGGAGCACGCCGGTTCCGGAAACGGTGCTGTTGGAAAGTTCGGAGCCGGCTCCCGTAAGCGTGAGCGTGCCGTTTTTACCGATGGCGAGGTTGCCGCCGTTGCCTTCATCCGTGAGCGTTCCCGCTTGCGTTTTTCCAGTGATGTCCAGGGAGGAAAGGTCTCCGGAGTTGGTGGAGTTGAGCCTGATGGAGCCCAGGTCCGCCGTGCCGGAGAGGATAAGGCTGCCGTCCTGCATGTCCAGCGTGCCGCTGGTGTTCAGGGTTCCGGCGAGTTCCAGGGAGCCTTCTCCCGTTTTGGTAATGTTGGCCGTGCCGCCGTTGATGGTTCCGGAGTACTTCGTATCGGGACCGGACGTATTCGGATCTGTTCCCAGCAGCTCGTTGTTCAGGATGACGGATGCCGTCTTGTCGTTCGTGCTGGTGATGTTGATGACGCCGGAGGCCGCGCCGGAGAGGTTGTTAATCGTCAGGCCGTCAGCCGTATCGTCCACGCCCGGGAGGTTGAGTGCGAGGTTGCCGTCCACGATGACCGCGCGGTACGGGTCGAGTTCGGAGTTGCTGGAGACGGTTTTGTCTTCACTGCCTACCGCGTAGATTTGCGTGGCGTCACCGGTGATGCCGATGGAGCCGCCGTTGATGCCCGTGACGGCAAAGCCGAGGGTTTCCAGCAGCGGGTTGAAGACGGCCGTGCCGTAGCCCAGCGCTCCGTTCGTGAGGTTGAGCCACGCGGTGCGGTCGCCCGCTCCCCAGCCCTGCATGGCATTGATGAGGTCGGCGGAGAGGGTGAGGGTGAGGGTTTCAATTTCCAGCTGGGTGCCGTCCGCGTCAAATTGGATCATGGAGGTGCTTCCGGCCAGGTCCTGTGTTTTGGAGACGTTGCCCGTTCCCACCACCAGGCTGGCACTGTCCAGGCTGGCGGCGCCGTTGAGGCCGCTGATGACCGTTCCGGCGTCCGTCATGCCGATGGTTTTAAGCGAGGAGCCGGAGAGGCCGCCCAGCGAGATGGAAGTGACGCCGGAGGCCGCGTTGACGGTAACGTTTTTGGTTCCTTTGTGGTTGTTTCCTCCCGTGAGGGTGCCTCCGGTGATGTTGAGCGCTCCCTTGTAGCCGTCCGCCGTGAGGGCGAGCGTGCCGGAGGTGAGCGTGACCGTACCCGTGTAGCCTGCGCTGGCGTTGCCGAGCGTGAGTGTGCCCGTGCCGGTTTTCAGGAGGCTGCCAGTGCCGCTGAGCGCGCCGTTGAGGGTGATGCTGCCGCCCGTAGTGTCCACGGTGGCGGTTTTGCCGGAGGCGGCGTTGAGGAGGACGCTGAGGGAGGCGCTCCAGTCCGCCGTGGAGTTGAGCGTGCCTTCTCCCAGGGTGAGAGTGCCGGAGGCGCCGGTGATGTCACCGCCCAGCGTGAGGGTTCCGTTGCCGGCCAGCGTGATGCCGGAGTTGGAGTCGTTTTCCAGGTTGATGCCGCCCAGGACGGCCGTGCCGCCGTTGATGTTGAGGTTGCCGGCCAGGGCTCCCTGGCCGTTGGCCCCGCCCAGCTTGACGCTGGTGCTGGTGAGGGTGACGCCCGTGTTGACGTTGACCGCGGAGGCTTGCGTGTTGCTTCCCATGGTGCCGCCGCCGATTTGAAGCGTGGCGATATCAAGGTCTTTCTTCAAGTCCAGCGTCACGCCGTACGTGACGTCAATGAGGTCGGCATTCAGCGTGCCGTTCACCGTGACGGTGCGGTTGGCCGTGGCCGCTCCGTAGCCGGAGAGGACGATGCTGCCTCCGGCATTGGAGAGCGTGCCGTTGAGCGCGTCATGGCCGTTGGCCGCCTTGACGAGCAGGGAGCCCCCGTCCGTCTTGGCGAGCGTGCCGCTGATGTTTTTGAGTACGCCGGAGAGGGCGATTTCATTGCCTCCGGAGAGCTTGAGGGTGGAGCCGCTGGCCACCGTCACGGTTCCGGAGAGAATCTTGGTATTGGCGATGTTCCCCAGCGCCACGGCTCCATTCCCGGAGATGTTCCAGTTGAGGGACAGGAAGCTGTCCTGCCCGGCCGTGTCCACCGTCAGCGTGGTGCCGGTTCCGGAGGCAGCCAGCTTGACCGCGTCCCCGGCGTTTTTCTGCACCATGGTCTGCGTCAGCGTCACGTTCCCGGAGGCCTGCAGGGTGCCGCCGCCGAAGATGATGGAACCCGTTCCCAGCGCTCCGTCTCCGTTGATGTCCACAATGCCCCCTTCCAGGGACGTGGAGCCTCCGTAGGTGTTCGTGTTGCGGATTTGCAGGGTGCCGTCCCCCCTCTTGGTCAGGATGGTCGTGGCGCCCGTGATGTGCCCGTCTCCCTGGAAGGTGTAGGTGTTGTCCGCGCCGCTGTTGCTGACGACGATGGAGGAGGGAGCCACGTCTCCCGTAATCGTCACGGTTTTGTTGGCTGCCGTGTTGTCAAAGAGCAGGGGCTGCCCGTCCGTGGTCGCCGGCGCGGAGCCGCTTCCGCCGTAGGTCCAGTTGCTCACGTCGCCCGCGCTCCATGTTCCGGCGTCCGCCGTTCCGTTCCAGGTGAGCATGTTCGCGGAGGACTCAATCTTGAGCTGAAGCGTTTTGCCGTCCGCGGAAAGTCCCAGCGTGTAGGTCAGTTCCGGATGGGCGTCATTGATGAGATCTCCGATGTTGAAGGAGCCGAGCGTGAGCGTTCCGCTTCCCACCGTCAGCAGGGAATAGTCTCCCGCGTCGGTGAGCGTGTCGTAGTTGTTGAGGGTGACGTTGTGCGTTCCGGTGAGCGTCAGTCCGCCGGTGAGCGTCACCAGGGCGTTTCCTCCCGCCGTCAGTCCCGTCATGTCAAAGGTGAAGGAGGAGCCCGCAGCCATGGCCATGTCTCCGGTGACGTTGAGGCGCGAGTAGCTGCCCAGCGTCAGGCTGCCGATGGAGCCGCCGTTGCTGGTGATGGCGCCCGTGGAGAGCGCATCCGCCGTGCCGGCTTTCACGTTGACCGCGTTATTCACCGCATAATTGCCGATGTCCAGCGTCGCTCCGGAGGAGATGGAGACCGTGCTGGTCCCGAACGCCGTAGCGCTTCCCGCCGCCAGCGTTCCGGCTTCCGCATTGGTCGTGCCGGCATAGGTATTGGCGCCGCTGAGCGTCACCTTGCCCGGACCCTTCTGGGTGATGGAACCCGTTCCGCCGATGGCGTTGGCCACCGTCTGGTCCGCATCCACCGCATAGGTCAGGAAGGCGTCTCCATTGCCGCCGAGCGTCACCGCTCCGGAACCCAGGGAGCCGGCTCCCGTCAGCAGGATGGTCCCTTCCTTGATCAGGGTCTGGTTGGTATAATCGCTGGCCTTGGTCAGTTGAAGCACGCCGTTCCCCTGCTTTACGAGGTTGGCGCCGTTGCCTTCCTTGGCTACGATTACATCCAGCTTCAAATCTGCCGTATTAGTATCGTCCAGCGCAAAATTCCCGCGCGCTATGTCAAAGATGACCGTGCCGCCGCGGAGGGTCAGGGCATTCGCCTGACCGGTGGAGGGGGCTCCCTCCGCCACAGAGAAGACGCTCATTCCGGTAGCGGACTGCTGCGTCACAATGGTATTGGTGCCGCTGAACAAGTCGAAGCCGTTTAATCCCCCGCCGGGTATATTCAGAATGACCCGGCTGTTGTTGAACACCATTCTGGTATTGGCCATGGTCGTATTGCCGCCGCCGACATTCCAGGTGCCGTTGTTCAGGGTCAGCGTGCCGAAGTTCCCGCTATTATTGTAGCCGAACGGATCGCCCGCCGTAGTATTCAGCGTGCCGCCGTTCACCATCAGGTTGCCGTAAAGGATGGACTCTCCTCCGTTTCCATTCTTGCCGAGGTTCAGGACCGCGCCCTCGCCCACCGTGGTCAGCGCGGTTTTCGTCTGGGCGGTGGAAACCGTCAGGGCCGTTCCGGCTCCCGACACTTCCAGATTGATGCCGGAGCCGTTGGCCAGATTGGTTCCAAGCGTATTGGCGCCTCCGGAAGCAAAGGCGATCGTGCCTCCGTTAATCGTCGGCATCGTGGCTCCCAGAATATCCGCAATTCCGCCCGTTACGCCGATTTCCAGCCGTCCCGTCCTGTCCACGGTCACCGTTCCGGTCCCCAGGGCCATGTTCGCCTTCACGGCAACGGTTCCTTCCTTGATGTTGACCGCGCCGGAATAATCGTTATTGGAGCTGTTGAAGGTCACTTTTCCTTCACCCAGCTTGGTCATGGCGCCGTTTCCGGAAAGCTTGCCTCCGTTGTTGGTCAGCTCCAGGTCCTGCCCTGCCCCGTTGTTGAAATAAATGGCCTTGGCATTCACGTCCCCCGTCAGGGACGCCACTCCCGTGTGCGTACCGTCAAACAGGTAGGTTGTGGTGTTGTCCACGGCGCCGATCGGGTTGCCGTCCCAGACTACCACGCCGTCCGCCATGCTGACGGAAACGGTCACCGTCTTGTCCCCGGTGTTTACGTTGAAGGTTCCCTGGTACAGGCTGGCCAGCGCCCCGGTCAGGGTCATCGTCCCCGCATCCGCGAAGTTGCCGGCCGTCAGGTTGTCCCAGGAAACCAGCGTATAAGTCCCCGCGGTGATATTCCCGTTAATGTCCAGGCTGACGCCCGCATCCGCGCCCAGCGCCAGGTTGCTCACCGTCAGCGTCGCTCCGTCCGCGCTCAGGGCGCTTCCGTCAACGGCCAGTGAAGCGGCGTTCAGCGTTCCGGTCACGTTCTGCTTCCGCAGCGCCGTCACCTTGGCGGTGGAGGCGTTCAGCGTTCCGGCCAGCGCCGTATCCGCATTCAGGTAAAGGTTGGCTCCGGAAAGGTTCAGCGTTCCGGAAAAACCGGAGACGTCCCCGCCCAGCGTCAGGGCTCCCGCATTGTTGCGGGTATTGACAGCCAGCGTGCCCGTTCCGCCCAGGCCGCCGAGCATCTGGAGGCTGTCCCCGCTCGCGATGGCCGCCGTTCCCGTGCCGGACGTTTCCACGGATACCTTGCCGTTGAGGTTCACGTTCACGGTGGCTCCGTTAAAAATGCTCAGCGCCGTGGCCGCATTCGTCCCTTTCAGGGTGATGTCCCCGTCCAGGGAAACTCCCCCCGTGACGGTATTGGAATTCAAGTTGCTGAACGTCACGGTGACGTTTTTCTCACTGCCGCCCAGCGTTACGTTGCCCTGCCCCCACGGGGTCAGGGTCTGGCCGGAGACGATGGAGGCGTCCCCGATATTGTACGTCAGATTGACCAGGTTGCCCGTTCCGGCTATTTCCGTATCCCCGTCATAGGAATTCTTCACCCAGCCCGTTTTAAAACCCCACCTGTTCCCCCCGGCATCGGAAATGATTTTAAGGCCGCCCGTTCCGGTGATGGTGGATGAAACCGCGGTGGCATTTCCATAAATGGCTCCATTCAGGAAAGCAAATCCTCCTGCGGCATCCAGGACGATTTTCATGTCGAAATTCGCGCCGGCGGCATTTCCGTTCCTCAGATGCAGGGTGGAGCCGTTCCCCATGGTAAGAGTACCCGTCCCCGTCACCTTGGTTCTGGCGCCCGCTACGTCCATCACGGTATTTTCCCCCAGCGTAATGTTCAGGTTGGAGCTCCATGTTCCGGTTTCGTCCGCAAGCATCACGGTGCCCTGTTCCACAACCAGCGTTCCTCCTCCTGAAGCGTTGAAGGAATTAAGGCCCAGCGTTAACGTTCCCGTACCCGTCTTGGTGATGGTGCCGTTGATTCCCCCGTTCAGGGTGGAGTCCCCCGCGCCAATGACCAGGGAACCGGGGCCGCTGTTGGTCAATTTGCCTCCATAAGTGCCGGCCCCCAGCAGGAGGCTGCCGCTTCCCGTACGGGTGACGGTCCCCGTCCAGCCGGCCAGTGAAGCCCACGTTACGGCATTCCCGTTCGTGTCCACCAGAATGGAGTTGGAAGCCAGCGCATCCGTCTTGATCTGGCCGGAGACGTCTGCCGTAATGCCCGTGCCGTACTTGAGCGCGCCTCCATTAAAGATGATGCTGCCGGTGCCCAGCGCGGAGGCATGCTGCATTTCCACCGTGCCGCCGCCCAGCAGGACTTCTCCGGAAAAACCGGCGTTGTCCGTGGCGATGGACAAGGTTCCGCTGCCGGTCTTCTGCAGCTTGGAGCTTCCCACCAGGGAACCGGACCCCGTCCACGTGTAACCGGTTGCCTCAGCATTGACGACGATCAGGCCTGGATTCACCTGTCCGGCGATGTTCACGGTCTGCGGTGCATTGCCTGCTACGTCGCCGAAGATGACTCCGTTGCCGTTGGCAAAAGACAATCCCGCATTCCAGGGGGAATTCCCCGTTCCTCCCACCGTCCACGTATTGTCTCCGCCGCCCGTCCAGGTCAGCGACGTGACCTGCGCCACGACGAATTTCAGGGTATTGTCCGTCGTGCTCCAGTTGCCGATGTATTCGGTCCCCAGCAGAATGGTATTGGCCAGATCCCCGGTGATGCCGCCCGTGGCATTAATCAGATTGTACGTGCCCGCGCTCCAGCTCACGCTGTCGCTATTCTCCAGCAGCAGGCTGCCGTTCACCGTCAGGGCGCCGTTCAGGGCCAGCAGGGGATTGCCGTTCACCGTCATGTGAGTGGCGTCAATCCGCACGGCCGCTCCCAGGTTCAGGTTGCCGGTCATCGTATTCTGCCCCCCAAGGGACAGGACGCCGCCGGTCATGGACAGGCCGGCATTGCTGTCCACGGCGGAGACGTCCAGGCCCGCTCCCGCGGACAGGGAAAGCCCGCCGTACCCCGCGGAAATGCCGCCGATGGCCGCATTCCCCGTTACGGAAAGGTTCTTGTTCGTTCCCATTCCGGAGGCATGGCTGACAATGAGGGTGCCCCCTTTCAGTTCCACGCCGCCCGTGAAGGAAGAGGAATTGGCCAGGGTCAGCGTTCCGGAGCCGTCCTTGATCAAACGCCCGGTTCCACGGAATGCATTGTCACTGCCCGTGATCATGTTCCCTGCTCCGGTAATGGTCAGGGCGCCGTTCAGCTGGATATTATGAGTGTTGTCAGCAGTGATGGACATGGTGCTGCCGGCATTCACCACCTCCACGGCGCCGCCGCCCGCGGCGACTGTCAGGCCGTTCCCGAAGGTTCCGTCGCTTTCCTTGGTAATCTCCAGGCGCCCGTTGTTCAAGGTCCAGTACCCCGTATTGACGGCCATGGAACCCAGCCCCGCGCCGTCATAGGCATATTCTCCCACGCGCAGCACGCCGCCGTTGGTGACGGTTACCTTGTAGCGCGTATAATTATCCCCTTTCATGCTGAGGCTGGCTCCCGGAGAGCTCAAATCCAGCGTGGCGTTGTCAATGGTCAGGGTCCTGGTTCCGGAGCCATTCCCCGCTTTCACGGTAGCCGCCGTTTCAATCTTGAACACGCCGCCGCCGGTAATGGTAAGGCTGTTGTCCCCGACGTTGAACGCTCCCTCCGCCTGGGTAAGCGTCTTTCCGGCCTCAATGGTCAGCGTCAGGTCGTTGGCGCCGATGGTCGTAGCCTCATTCCAGGTAACGTCCGTATCAAACGTCTGGTTGGTCGTAATGGTGAGGGGATCAGCCTGAACAGAGGCGGACAACGCAGCGCAGCAGGCAAGAAGAGCGGACAACAAATTGAGGGGCAAATGCAGCTTCATAAAGAAAACAATTAATTATAAATATATTGAGAAAGACGTGGTCTTTTAGCAGAAATGAGACATGCTATTAGGTAGATGAAATATCGGATTTGAAATCCGGTGTCAATCTGGAAGTGCCGTTTCCAAAGCTTTAAATTATTTCCGTTATCTCCATTCTATTCCATGCCCTCATTCAAATTAGCCACATTATTCAAAAAACAAAACCAACAGAATTTAAAATAAACATCTGATCATAAACAAATTATTTCATTTCCACCACTCTCACGACTTCCCTGACGCCCTTCTTGTCCGGATTTCAAATCCGTTCATTTTCTTTCCCTGCATGCAGGGCCTTCAGGCAGCCGGGAAGCCATCCATGAAGGGCACAGTAAAAAACCTCCTAAGGATTTCATCATGAAACCGCTTGTTTCCGGAAATTCCGCCGCGGGAGCAGAAGCGTGAAATCCAGTCAGTCCCATGAAAAACAACATCCTTCCCATAAAAGGCATGCCGGAGCCAGGGACAAATTCCGGGACCGGTCCGGAGGGAGCAAAAGCAGCGCGGGATGTATTCTTTCCTCCTTGCTCCCCGCCCGGCAAGTTGCTAGAATACGTCAAGCAAGTTTTTCCCCTTTTCCCATGGCCATTTTTGGTTCCTCCAATCTATCCGACTCCGGCGACCTGCTGATTTTCAACAAAGTATCTCATAAAACCCTGCTGATGTTCGAAAAGGAACTGGGCAGGGACCGCATGACGTACCTGGTGGAAGAAAGCCTCCCCCCGGATGCGGCCACCGCCGCCCATCTGGAATCCACCAAGGCGGACGGCATCCTGTTCCAGGCCGGGGGCAGCGATCCCATTGCCCTGCGTTCCGCCATCATGGAACGCATCAACGAGGGCAGAAGGGTAGTATTCCTGCCCGGTCCCGTAGCCCACGTGAAAGGCTCCATCAGCCACATTCCCCCACGGGTGATCAAGGCCCTGGAAGCACTCCATATTTCCCCCGTGCCGGTATGCACGGGCTTTTACACCAGCTCCGTGCTGGACGCGGAGGCGGATACGGACGCCCAGGCGGATATCCAGGTGCACATTCTCCCCAAGCTGGCTCCCGGGGCGGAAATGGCGGCGCGCCTCACCTCCGCGTGGCTGGAATGCTCCGCCCAGGCCTATGCCACGCTGCCGCAGTTGCACGGCTCCCTGTCCGCCCTGCTGTTCCGCAGCCTAAAGCTTCATTCCGACTGCCGGGTGATCGACGGCATTGACGATACCACGCTGACCTACGGCCAGCTTCTGGCCATCTCCGTGGCCTTTGCCAAACGGCTGAAAAAGATCACCACGAACCGCCGCGTAGGCATCATTCTGCCGCCCGGCAAGGGAGCGGCAATCGCCAACCTGGGCTGCCTGTTCGCCGGAAAAACGCCGGTGAATTTCAATTATTCCGCCTCGGAAGGGGCCTTTGCCAGCTCCGTGAAGCAATCCGGCGTGGACTGGTTCATCACGGCGGATACCTTCATGCGCAAGCTCCAGAACTTCCCGTGGCCCCCCCAGCGGGACCTGATCCTCATGGAGCGGGAGATTCCGCTGCTCAAGGGCTCCGCCAAACGCTGGGGCGTGGCCATCAAATTCCTTACAGCGGGGTTCATGATTAAAAAGCTGGGGCTGGATGCGCCCACGGGCGCGGATGAAGCCGTGCTGATGTTCACCTCCGGCTCCTCCGGAGAACCGAAAGGCGTGCCGCTGACCCACCACAACATCCTTTCCAACATCTCCCAGTGTTCCTCCCGCATCACGCTGGCGCCGCAAAGCAGATTCCTGGGCAGCCTCCCCGTATTCCACTGCTTCGGCATCACGATCGGGCTGTGGTACCCGATGATCGGCGGGTACGACATGGTCACCTACCCCTCCCCGCTGGAGGCCAAGCGCCTGGGCGCCCTCATCAAGCAGTACGGCATCAGCCTGGTGGTCACCACCCCCACCTTCCTGCGCGGCTTCATGAAGCGCTGCGAGCCGGACACCTTCAAAACCGTGCGCTACCTGATCGTAGGAGCGGAAAAATTGCCGGACGAGCTCTCCGCCGCCTTCCGGGAAAAGTTCGGCACCGTTCCGTGCGAAGGCTACGGCCTGACGGAAGCCTCCCCGGTCTGCTCCGTCAACTTCATTGACCCGGCCCCGTCCAACGCCGCCGGAGACTTCATTCCCGGCATGAAAAAGGGCTCCGTGGGCGCTCTGCTTCCCGGCATCGCCGTACGCATCACCAGCCCGCATACGGGCCGCGTGGTACCCGTGACGACCTCCGGCATGATCTGGCTGAAGGGGCCGAATATCTTCCCCGGCTACCTGGGCGGTCCGGAAGCCGACCGCGACATTTTCGTGGACGGCTGGCTGAAAACCGGAGACATCGGTTCTGCGGACGAATTCGGCTTCCTGAAAATTGAAGGCCGCATCTCCCGCTTCTCCAAGATAGGCGGGGAAATGGTGCCCCATGAAGCCCTGGAAGCCGCTATCATGAACATCTGGAACCTGGACCCGGCGGACGAGGAACGGCGGATAGCCGTCGTCACCATTCCGGACCCCGTGAAGGGGGAGGCCGTGGCCCTGCTCACCACCCTGGTGACGGACTACGTGCACCAGGCGCGCACCCTCATCAGGCACGGCCTGATTGACCAGGGGCTCCCGGCCCTGTGGTGCCCCAAGGAAATCATTCCCGTGGAGCACATTCCGGTGCTGCCCTCCGGCAAGCTGGACATCAAGCAATGCAGGATGCTGGCTTATGAAGCGCTGAACATTCCCTTTGAACCATAACCCATGGAATTCCCGGAGGAAACGCCTGCCGCTCCCAGGCCCATCACGGTCAAACAGCTCGTTTACCGCCTGAGGGATACGGTCAGCATTGCCGTGGGGACCCAGTGGGTGGTGGGAGAGCTCAGCAACGTCAAGCACCATACCAGCGGCCACGTTTACTTCACCCTGAAGGAACAGGGCGCGGAAATCTTCTGCGCCTTTTTCAAGGCTGCGGCTTCCAAATGCCCCGTACGGCTCCAGGAAGGGATGAAGGTCCATGTGCTGGGCAGCGCCACCGTGTACCCGGACCGGGGCCAGCTTCAACTGGTCATCAGGCAGGTGAAAGCCGCCGGCCAGGGAGACCTGCAGGCGCGCTTTCTGGAACTGAAGGAAAAACTCCAGCGGGAGGGGTTGTTTGACGCTGAACGCAAAAAGGGCATCCCCGCCTTTCCCCGCGCCATCGGCATCGTCACCTCCCCTACCGGCGCCGTCATCCAGGATATACGCCATGTGCTGGAACGCCGCGCCCCGTGGGTGAAAGCCTACCTGCTGCCCGTGCGCGTCCAGGGGGCGGGAGCGGAGCATGAAATAGCCGCTGCCGTGCGCGCCTGGTCCGCAGCCCCTCTCAACGGCCTGCCGCCCGTGGACGTGCTCATTGTGGGCCGCGGGGGCGGCTCCATAGAAGACCTGTGGAACTTCAATGAGGAAACGGTAGCGCGCGCGATTTACGAATGCACCGTTCCCGTGATTTCCGCAGTAGGCCACGATACGGACTTCACCATTGCGGACTTTGTGGCGGACCTGCGCGCCCCCACCCCGACCGCGGCCGCGGAGCTGGCTACGCCGGACGGTCCGGAATGGCTCCGCAAGCTGGCTAGAATGGAACAGGCCCTGCACGCCTCCGCACGGCATTCCCTGTTGCGTTCCAAGCTGAGACTGGATGTTTACCTGCGGGGAAAACTGCTGGATGCGGATTCCCTGCTCTCCCCTTACGCCCAGCGCCTGGACGACATGGAAGAAACCCTGCTGAACGCCGCGGCCACGCGCATTTTTCAAAACACGCTCCATATCAACAAACTGGAACATCAGTTACAAATGCGCCATCCCACCCACCGCAACAGGGAGCGCGCGCAGCTTCTGGCCTCCCTCCAGGCCGGACTGGCCCATGCGGCCGCCGTGCGCATGGCGGATTTCTCTTCACAACTGGCTCTTATTCAAGCCCGGCTGGAAGCTCACAGCCCGGAGCAAACGCTGCGCCGCGGATACGCCCTGGTGGAAAACCAGAATAAGCAGCTCATACGGCAAACGAACCAGGTACATGCAGGAGAAAAATTGAAAGTCCGTGTCTCCGACGGCTGTTTTTATGTCAGGGATGACACACCGCAATAGGCTGTCCACAAGAGCCTAGCATTGCATTTTTTGCACTCAATCTAACAAATTGTGTTTTTTCTGGATTTTACAGGAAGTGGAACCTATCCTAATAGAAGCCTGTCACTGCTCCTATTACCCGGTCCCATAACTTCTGTACATATGCCTTGTAAAAACATCACCCGCTACACTTACGAAACGACAGCCTTTCAAGGCTATCGGTTGGCGATCTGTAAGAACAAGCGCTTATTCACTCGTTATTTCTCCGATTCTCAATACGGGGGCGCTGATGCGGCGCTTCAGGAAGCGATGAGAGTGAGAGATAACATTTTCACACTTTTTGAACAGGGGAACCTTACGGTTAGCCAAATTTTCGCAAAATATACCGTGCGTTCCCGCCGTCAGTCCGCCGCTGACCGCCGTGAAAAAATGATCCACGGAAAAAGGGCTCTCGGCCACGTGCGGCAGAAAGCCAAAGTCCGCAGCTGAGGAATCTGCGGAAGCTGTTTTTTCAGCTTCCCCGGAGCCTTGAATCATACCGGAAACGTTGCATCCGGTACAGGTGGCGCATACTCCTATCACATCAAAAAGCCGTTCTCCGTCCGGAAAGCGGGAATACCGCAGCATGCGCGGCGGAGAAAGCGGCAATCTGTACCAAAACGCCCCCTTTCCGCCATCCGCGCCCGGGAAAGCCAAGAGCGGCCCGGCAAAGCAATTCCGGCACTAATGCGGCTGTGCCGGATAAGCCGATCAAAGGCCTGCGGCACGCTGCCAAGGCATTCTTCCGCCGTCTGTCGCCCGCGGCGCTTCCCGCGGAGGGGCGCGCGGGTCAGCCTGCTGAAAAGGGCTTCAATTATCTGCGGCGGCGGCGCGAAGCAGGCTTTTCCGGTTCTTCCGCCGGGGCTTCCCCTATCTTCGCCAGCACCCGCCGGGCCTCTGTGGTCCGGTTCTGCTTGAGACACACGTCAGCCCAGCTCCGGTGAATTTTGTTGTAAAGGTCTCCGGACTGGATGGAGGCCAGATTATTCTGGAGCTTCGCCTTGTCTTCCGGACTCAGCGCATCCCATTCTTCAACCAGCTTTCCATACTGGGCTTCCGACAGGGGCCACTGTTCTCTGCCCGCGCTTATCTCAGCCTGAAGATTCAGAATGACCGGCTGGAGGGCCTGGACAAACGTGGTGTTCTCACGGGCCACCTTCATCGCCTGGTCCAGATATTTCATCGCCTGGTCATAATCCCGCGCTTTCAGGAAGGCGGCGGCGATGTTCACGTCCTCATAAGCCCGTTTCACCAGAGCCTCCGCCTGGCCGTACTTCTCAAGCTGGGAACGCAGAGCCTCAATGTCCTGGCTCAGGCTGGAACCGCTCAGAATGCGCGGGGCATCCACGCCCAGGGTCATCGCTGTCCCTTCCGCACGGGACAGCAGGCGGGAAGCCTCCTTCAAATCCCCCATCTGCATCCTTACCCGCGCCAGGGCAAGCATCGTTTCCGGCGTGCAGTCCATCTCCGTTTCCGCGGCGCGAAAGCAGATCAGGGCGGCTTCCAACTGGTCAGCCATGGCTTTCAGCTCCGCCTGGGAATACTTACGGCGCGCATTGAGCGGCATATTCAGCTCGTTCAGGATGATTCGGCCCATATCCGGACTGGCGGTCAGGCGGAATTTGGTGAGCAGTTCCCGGGCAATGGCGCTTCCTGTGCCGCCGGGCTGCCCCGTAGTCTTGTCCGGCAGAGTATCCTGAAGCAGCAGAATCTTCACCATGCTCTTCACGTCCTCCGGCTTTTTCAGCATGCTCCTCATGACAGGGGAGGCGGCCTGCTTGCACAACGCGGAAAAACGCTCAAACCTGGCCTGGTCATACGCATAGTGGGCCAGCGGTTCCAGGCATGCCAGACGGATGGATACCTGCTCCTCCGGCGTATTTTTCAAAATCACTTCATAAAGCTTCTCCGCCGTGGCGTCATGCTTGCGGCCTGCAAACTCCCGCGCCCAGTTCAGGCTGACGCCCAGCAGGCGGTTCCTGTCCTCCGCCGGCATGGAGGCGGAATCGGCCAGCTTCTTTTCCAGCAGGGCCGCCAGCATCGGTTCGGATTCCTTCAGCATGCCGCGCCTGTCCATTTCCACCGCCAGCAGCCACGCAAAGGAATCCCGCGCTTCCGGGGAATTCATCCATTCCACCTGCTTGTCCACGGAGGAAGCCATCTGCGCCAGCTCCGCGTCGGAACCGTTCCAGGAGGCCAGCATGCCCTGCAAATGGCCCATGGCCTGCGTCTGGCTGTGCACCTCGTGAATGGTCGGCTTGAACCACCCTTCAATCGTGGGCCAGTACTGAATGTAGCCGAACCAGAGCCCCCCCAGCAGCACCAGAAAGAGAACCGGCTTCCAATAAGACTTCTTCTTGCGTGAGGGGCGGTAGGGCTTGTTGGAAAAATGGCGCTCGGAACTCATGCAGGCATTGAGCCAAAAAGGCGGCACAAATCAAGCAAAATAAACACCTCGCAACGTCTTACGAGGACCGCCCGAAGCCTACCGCCGGGAGGATCTGGCGTTCCCGGACGGCCTGCGCCCGGGAGAGGCCATGCGCACGCGGGGAAAACCGGATTCCTTCCAGCAGGCATCCGCCTTTTCCTTCATTCCCAGTTCATCGTAACAGCGGCCAAGCTGTTTGTAATTCTCCGACCGCTGTTCCCCCTCCAGCATGGGGAGCACCGCTTCAAAAGTTTCCACGGCCTCCTTCCACTGCTCTCCGTCGCACAGGGCGTATGCCTTGCACAAATAGGACTGCACCAGCAGACTTCTGCGCTCCGGCCCCTCCCCGCATTTCAGCAGGGAATCCACTGCTCCGGCATAGGCGTGCAGGGCGCTTTCCCGGTCCCCCGCCATATCGCTGGCGAGCCCCAGGGAATAATAAACCCGGCCCAGGGACAGGACGTCCGAGGCAAAGTGGGATTCCCGCAGTTGAAGGGCTTTTTGCAGGTTTTCCCTGGCCTTGTCCCCCTCCCCGGCATCCAGCCACGCTTTGCCCAGCCCTTCCAGGGACTGGGCGGAAATGACGGGGGAAGCCGCGCTGTTGGCAATCGCCTTCAGGAAATCCGCGCGGGCTTCCGGAGCGGCCTTGCGCATGATGTTCACCCACCCCCTCTGATCGTACAGCCCGGCCCAGAATGCATGGTCCGCCGGCAGCACGCCGCGGGCGGCGCCCTCCGCCTGGTAAAGATAAGCCAGGGCTTCCTCATAATTCCCCTGCTCCGTGGAAATGCGCGCCAGCCCGCGCAGGGCGTTAAGGCAGTCATTCAACAAGTAGGAGGCGTTCTCCGAACCGGTAAGGCCCTTTAAAAACAATTCCCGCGCCTCATCCTTCCTGCCGGCCTCCAGCATGGCTTCTCCCATGCTGATGCTCGCCAGGGCCAGGTCACCGGTCGTCTTGTCCGGCTGGGGGCACAGGGCCAGGGCCTTCTTGAAATAGGCGCGCGATTCCGGAATGCGCCCCGTGGCGCGCGCCAGCCGGCCCTGGGCGGCCATAAGCCTGGACCGGACCGGGAGGGCGTCCGTCCCCAGATGGGCGGCGGCGTCCACCGCGCGCTGGAGCAGCACGTTCGCCTCCTCATTCCTGTTCAGCATCTGGTCAATGGAACTCATGGTCTGGAGGGCCCGCACCAGCGGCTCGGCCATTCCCTCCTTCTCATACCCCTCCACGGCGGTTTTCAAATAACCGTAGGCCGGGGAATACTGGTGCTCCGCCAGAAGGGCCTTGGCCACGGCGTCCGCGCGGGGGGCCCACACCCGGTAGCGCCCGGAGGCATATCCGGCGTCAATCAATTCCCTGGCCGCAGGAAGGGCGCGGTCCACGCCGTCCCGGCTGATCAGCTCACGGGTGAGGCCCCAGGCCGTCTCCGTCCGCAACTCCGGATCCCTGATCCATGCCAGGCGTTCCTCCCGGTTGTCCAGAATGCCGGCCAGGCTCTCGCGTGAAGCGAAAACATCCGCCATGAAGCGGGATAAATTCTGCATGGCCTTTTCATCGCTCTTCTGCACCACCACCGGCGGTGTGGTCAGCATCCCTTCATCATAACCGATGCGGTACGCCATATGGTACGTCAGGAACTCCAGCAGCATCACGAGCGCGCACAAGCACAGGGCAATCAGCCACTTGGTGCGCGGAGACAGGGGTTTCAAAGGAGAAGGGGCCTGCATAACAAGTGCATAACGTTACCCGGCGCTCCCTGAATTTCAAGCTTTTTGCATGGGGAGGAAATCTCCGCTGCACCTGAAGGCGAACAAACCAGCCGACGACAACCGTTTCCCCGCCAGTCCCCGGGACCGGCCCGGGAAAGCTTTTTCCTGCCTTTTTCCCACTTTCCGGCCCTTCTCTCCGCCTTCCGCCGGGCGCTTTTCTCCGGGCCATGCGCGGCAATTTACGTCAGCCGTTCCTGCGCTTCCGTTCGGACGCCCGGTACAACTGCCAGGCATTCCATAAATTATGCCACAGCACGTAAAACGTAGGCCCCAGCGCGGCGATGGGGCTGGCATACGTCAGCGCCAGGTAAATGGACAGCGTGGTATTCTTCTGCCCCAGGGCCTGGCTGCACTCCGCGGCACGGGTACGCCCCCCCAGCAAATGCCCCAGCCCGAAGTTGATCCCGCACACCAGCAGGGAAACTGCGCCGATCTGTTCCAGCACGCGCTCCGAAATGCCGTCACGGGAGGAAATATCATAAGAGGCGTTCGCCGCGATCAAAACCAGAATCACCACCCAGATGCCGAAGGTGACGTCCTTCAGCTTCCGCGGCCACGCAATGGCCCGCGGATAAAAACGCCGCGCCGCCAGGGCCAGAACCAGCGGCAGCAGCATCACCAGGGAAATATTCTGGGCCACGTTCAGGTAAATCTCAAAGCCGCCCTGCCCCACGACCGCCGGCAGAATGAAAGGCAGCAGGGCGCAAATAATGCCGTTAAGCAGCAGGAGGGCCGTCAGCATGAACTCCACGCTGCCGCCCAGCAGCCCCATCACCACGGGAGCCGCCGTGGCCGTGGGCATGATGCCCACGAAGAAAGCGGCCTCCGCCAGGTACCCGTCTCCGAAAACGAGGCGGCACGCGCCCCAGGCCGCCAGGGCCACGAGCAGGTTGGCCCCTACCAGGAGCCAGTGCGCGCGCTCCGGCTTCATCCGTTTGAAGCGGATGCCCAGAAACGTCACAAACAGCATCACGATCAGCATCCACTTGAACGTCCAGCTATACACGTGCAGGCCGGGCATCATGTACCCCGCAATAAAAGCCGCCACGATGGCAAACGTGCGGATGAGGGACTTGAACATGTGGAATGCGGACGGCAGTGAAAAGGTTATGCTGGTTTTTCACACAAATGGATCAGGCCGTCCACCTGGCGGACAATCAGCTCAAACAAATCCTGCACGCTGCCCTTGGGAACCCGGTTGTTCTCCATCAGCTCCATAATCATCCGCAAACGGGTCAGCAGGCCGATCATGATGCTTTCAATAGCCAGCACCGTCCAGAAAACCTGGTACGTGGAAGCGCCCGGAAACATGGTGCGGATGCAGTCATGCAGCCGCCGGCGTATGGGGGAATACACCTCCTTGATATACTCCACCGCTATCTCCGGCGTCTGCACGTGGCAAATGGCCAGCAGGCGCAGGTAATGGGGGAAATTGCCCAGTTCTTCCAGCTTCACATGCAGGAGGCCGTGGAAGGAAGGGTAAACATAGGCGTGGGCCAGCGCCCGCACCGTGCCTTTCTCCATGGCCTCATTCATCATGGAAATCCGGAAATCCCGCGCCTGCGGCGCATACTTCATCATGACCGCCTTCCAAAGCCCTTCCTTGCCGCCAAAATAATAATTGGCGGAGGCGATGTTGACGGATGCCTGCTGGGAAATCATGCGCATGGAAGTGCCTGTATAGCCGTGCTCGGCAAACAGGCACTCCGCCGCGTCCAGCAATCGTTCCTTGGTTCCTTGCTGTCGTTTCATGGGGGGTGGGGGAAGTTTGGAATTACCGGTCAACGCGGGCGGCGCGGACCTGGATGGAATGGTTGTGGGCGTCCAGCCCCTCCACTCTGGCGAACTCCGCCACGTACGGAGCGGACTTGAGCACGGCCTCCCGGTTCATCCGCACCACGCTGGTGCGCCGCTGGAACTGGTCCGCCCGCAGGCCGGAAAACGACTTGCCGGCCCCGCCGGTCGGCAGGGTGTGGCTGGGGCCTGCCAGGAAATCCCCGCAGGCCACCGTGGAAAAAGCGCCGGCATAAATGGCGCCCGCCGTCCGGATGCCGTCCAGCACGGCGTCTTCATCCCGCGTGACGAGCACCAGATGCTCCGGAGCGAAGGCGTTCACCAGGTCCACCCCCTCCTGGATGGAGGAAACCAGAAAACCGTAAGCGTGCTTGTCCAGCACCTCCCGGATGATGGAACCGCGGCTCAGCAGGGCGGCCTGGCGTTCCACCTCCGCTTCCACTTGTTCCAATAACGCCTCCGACGTGGTAACGAACACCACCACGCTGTCCGGACCGTGTTCCCCCTGCGCCAGCAGGTCGGCGGCCAGGAACTCCGCGTCTGCGGTCTCATCCGCCAGCACCATCACCTCACTGGGTCCGGGGAGCAGGTCGATGGCGACGGCTCCCACCAGCTGGCGCTTGGCCTCCACCACAAAACGGTTGCCGGGGCCGAAAATCTTCTCAACCGGCTTCACGCTCTCCGTTCCCACCGCAAGGGCGGCAATCGCCTGCGCTCCGCCTATCTTGACAATCTCCGTAGCGCCGGAAGCCTTCAATGCATATAAAAGAGCGGGATTCACCCGCCCGTCCGGCCCGCAGGGCGTAGCGGCCACAATCTCCCGCACGCCGGCGGCCTGGGCAAAACCGCCCGTCATGATGGACGTGGACACCAGGGGAGCCTTCCCGCCTGGAATATAAATGCCCACGCGGTCATACGGAAGGAAGCGTTCCGCCACCTCCACACCCTGGGCGTTCACGCCGGACCAGTCCTGCCTGCGGCTGCGGTCTGAAAAATAATGGATGTTGGCCAGGGAGGCGGCAATGGCCTCTTTCACGGAATCCTCCACGGCGGCTTCCGCCCCCGCCAGCTCCGCCTCCGTCACGAACAGGGAGGAAGGATCCAGATGCACCCTGTCAAACCTGGCGGCATAATCAAAAAGGGCCTCGTCCCCGCGCGCGGAAACGTCCTGGATAATAGCGTTAACGGTATCCCTTACGGAATCCTCCGGGAGAGCGCGGCGGTTCATCCGGCTCTTCATTTCGTCAAAGCAGGTGTCGGAAGGACGGTAAATTTTCATAAAAGATATAATACGGAAAAATGAGAAGGAAGTTTCACAATCTTTAAGCATGCAGTCAAGCCTTCTGTCCTCTTTGATTTCCAAAGGCACTCCATGAATCTCCCGGACAAAAAATCAAAAGACCAAACCATTCTCCCTTGACCGGCACAAAAAACAGGCATAGCCTTTCTTTCGCAAACATTTGGCCGAACGGCCCACTGTCATGAACATTCACGAATATCAAGCAAAACAACTCTTTGAGCGCTTTGGCGTGGCTACCCCCAGGGGCATTGCCGCCGCCACTGCTCAGGAAGCAGCACAAATAGCCCGGAACATGGGCGTTTCCCAATACGTAGTTAAGGCACAGGTACACGCTGGCGGCCGTGGCAAAGGCACCTTCAAAAACGGCTTCAAGGGCGGCGTGCATGTCGTTGACTCCGTGGAGGAAGTGGAAGACGTAGCCGGCAAGATGCTCAACCAGGTTCTGGTCACCAAGCAAACCGGGGAAACCGGCAAGCTGGTCAGCAAGATCATGGTGGCGGAAGCCGTGGACCTGAAAAAGGAATGCTACTTCGCCATTCTCCAGGACCGCGCCCGTGAATGCCCCGTCATCGTAGCCAGCACGGAAGGCGGCATGGACATTGAAGAAGTGGCCGCCACCCGTCCGGAAGCCATCATCCGCGAACACATTGACCCGGCCCTGGGCATCCTCCCCTTCCAGGCGCTCAAGATCGCCGTGGCCCTGGGCCTGACCGGTCCCCTGCTGCGCCAGGCCACCAAGCTCATCACCAACGTTTACAAGCTCTTCACCGCGCTGGACTGCTCCTTGGTGGAAATCAACCCCCTCGTCGTCACCACGGACGACCGCGTGTGCGCCCTGGACGCCAAATTCAACTTTGACGACAACGCCCTGTACCGCCACCCGGAAATCATGGAAATGCGGGATGAAACGGAAGAAGACCCCCGTGAAGTGGAAGCCGGCAAATATGACCTGAACTACATCGGCCTGGACGGCAACATCGGCTGCATGGTAAACGGCGCCGGGCTGGCCATGGCCACGATGGACATCATCAAATACTACGGCGGCGAACCCGCCAACTTCCTGGACGTGGGCGGCTCCGCCACAGAGGAAATGGTAACCAACGCGTTCCGCATCCTCACCAGCGACAAGAATGTGAAGGCACTTCTGGTCAACATCTTCGGCGGCATCATGCGCTGCGACGTCATCGCCCAGGGCATTGTGGCCGCGGCGAAAAACATTGACATGAAAATCCCGCTCGTCGTCCGCCTGGAAGGCACCAACGTGGAAATCGGCAAGAAAATCCTCGCAGACAGCGGCATTGCCATCATCCCTGCCGACAACCTGGACGAAGCAGCCCAGAAAGCGGTCGCAGCAGTCAAATAACCCTCACTATTTATTACGACAATGACATCTCTCATTGACAAAAACACCCGTCTGGTTGTGCAAGGCATCACCGGCAGCGCCGGCGCGTTCCACGCCAAAAACTGCATGGACTTCGGCACCAACGTGGTCGCCGGCGTGACCCCCGGCAAGGGCGGCCAGCTCTTTGAAGGCAAGGTCCCCGTCTTCGACACCGTGGCGGAAGCCAAAAAAGCCACGGACTGCAACGCCTCCATGATCTTTGTGCCGCCGCCCTTCGCCGCGGACGCCATTATGGAAGCCGCTGACGCTGGCGTAAAGCTCATCGTCTGCATCACGGAAGGCATCCCGGTGCAGGACATGCAGAAGGTGAAAGCCTTCCTGAAGGACAAGGACGTGACCCTCATCGGCCCGAACTGCCCCGGCATCGTCAACCCGGCCGCCAACTGCAAGATCGGCATCATGCCGGCCTACATCTTCAAGCCCGGCAGAATCGGCATCGTCTCCCGTTCCGGCACGCTCACCTATGAAGCCGTCTGGCAGGTCACCAACATGGGCCTGGGCCAGAGCATGTGCATCGGCATCGGCGGCGACCCCGTCCACGGCATGACCCAGCAGCAGGCCGTTCAATTCTTCACGGAAGACCCCAACACGGACGCCTTCATCATGATCGGTGAAATCGGCGGTTCGGAAGAAGAAGAAGCCGCCGAATGGATCAGGAACAACTGCAAAAAGCCCGTCGCCGCCTTCATCGCAGGAGCCACGGCTCCCAAGGGACGCCGCATGGGCCACGCAGGCGCCATCGTGGCCGGAGGCAAAGGCACCGCCGCCGCCAAGCAGGAAGCCCTGAAGGAAGCCGGCATCGTGGTCGCCAAGACGCCCGCCCAGATGGGCGCCGCTCTGGCGGAAGCCATGAAAAACAAGGGAATGTAAGCCCTCATTTACACACTCCCAATCAAATCCTAAAGCGCCTCCTGTTCAGGAGGCGCTTTTTCTTGGAAGGACACGGCATCAATCCCATGATGCTGATTGGACCTGGATATAAGAAGACAGACATCTTTCAGGTATCTAAACAGGAGAAGCTTTCTAGTAATGCACAGAAACATTCCTATTATGTATTTTCCATATTACAAATTCACTTATATAATAATTATAATAAATATCATTATTAAAAATTAAATCATTTTTCTTTACAAAAGATTCAATTTAAAATACGTATTTTAGCATATTTATGAAATATCTCTCTCATCTTGTTTGCTTTTTAGGAATTCTGTACAGTTGCAACAATTTATTAGCAAACGATAATAATGACGATCTTGAAGAAACGGAGCAAGAAGCTTCTGCTTCTCTTAAGATCAAATCTCAAACACAATTATGTTCAGCAGATTATTATATTAAGAAAGGATTAGATAAGGAAGAAGATCGAAAAAGAACAGATATCGGTATCGGAGAAAAAATCACATTTTTACTTGTTGGAAAACCTAAAGGCGGCATCAAGGAACTTACTTGGAATATTAAAGGAAACGGCTTCGAAGAAACAAAGGCCGACTTATTAAAAGGATCACAAAAGATTAGTCTAATTGCAAAAAAATCATTAACAAAAGATACGAACGTTCAAATTGTTGCCCAAACCAGTGAAGGGAAGGAAGCAAAGATTTCAATTAATATCAAAGTTCCTACAAAGATAGAGGCAAAGAAATTTAGTGGAGAAATTGAAACAGAAGATGGCAACGATAAAGTTGATACCAAAAAAATTAAATTCCCGAAAGGAAAGTATGGTCTCATAGGATTCATTGAATTAACCTTATTGCCCACTAATGTAAGTTTTAAAAAAATTAACGCTGTTGAGCGAGACGGAGGTCTTGAATGGCCTGAGAGAGACAATAATTCAAAAAAACCGGTACTAGCATCAGCACATACAGGACACGGAGTTAATAAAATTGTTAGAATAAGAGATAAAAATAATCTTTATGACATGGTTGCTGAAACAGGAGATACAGTAGTTAACCTTAACGCAATTCGCAAGTCGGGAGTGAATCCACAAAATTTCTGGTGGATATGTAAAAAATATATTAATTTAAAAGAAGAAAATAAAGATACCATTTCATTAGGGAAAACAAACCAAATATTCAATATAGAAGCAATAAAAATGTCTATAACTATAACTATTGTAAAATTTGGATTAGAATTTAAAAGAAACTCTGATGAAGGTGAAATTTTATGAAAGTACTATCATTTATGTATATATCTATCATTAGTCTACTCATTTCGTTGTGTCCTATTGTTATGGCTGATTCTTCTCTGAAAAGTCCTGCCTGCTTAGATCAATTTAAACAACCATCTGCCACTATCCAGAAACTTTCGGATTTGCTAGAATATCAGCATTTTAAATCCTTTTATAAAAATGCCGAAAAACATACATTTACCTTCGGTTTAACGACGCAAAATAATATTAATACTGAATTGAGCGACAAAATATGGCATTGTTATCTTGTCGCCTCAGCTCCGTTATTTTCCTTTAAAACATATCAGAAAACCGAACCGGAAGTTGAGATTGATGAAATGGCCGATATCAATCAAAAATCCGAGATTTGTCTATTCCTCGATAAATATATAAGACTTATTAAGAATTCGAATGATATGAAAGAATCTTCTAAAAAACAGATTATCCATCATATATTTTTGCCTTATTATGCAAAAATATTAAAACAATTCAAAGAATCAAAAGAACATAATCCCTACAGAATCACGGAATATAAAGAAACAAACGGAGAATCTAAAAACTTAAAAGAAAATAAAACTATTTATATTGAATCTCAAGAACAAATTTCAGAGCTTTGGAATTTTCTCAACGAAGTTGCTGATGGTGAATCATTTATTAACTCTAGAAATCAAGTAATCGAAGACGAAACTAAAGACCTGGAAAAATCTTTTATGGAAATTCTTGTTTCCATCTTTCCTGGTAAATATTCCAAAGTCGAAGAGTTCCTTCTTCAAGCCGGCTATACCAAAGAGGAAATTCCTAATTTGATTGATCGCACCGTCGGCAGGAACAATAAAACTGACTTTCTCTACAAAGGAAAGCATCGCCTTGCACATGACCGGCTTCTTAAGAAAAAGAAATAACTTCTCTCTTTCCGAAACAATGCATTGCCGCAAGCACACAAAGAACATTCACAAACGGACATGAAATATCCGTCATCTTAGGACATTCCTACAAGCACAGTTTTAATGCAGCAATTGCCGCCACGGCAGTACATGTACTCAAGGAACAGGGCCACACCATCCGCTTTCATGACCTCTGCCGGGAGCACTCCAACCCCGTTCGGCCGGACATGGAACTGGTCAGCGACATCCCGGGAAAACGCCTGGACAGCTCTCCATCAGCCGGAAACCAGGGAAGTTGACGGCATTGTCATCATCCATCCTAACTGGTGGGGACAGCCCCGGCTTTTAAAGACTGCATCTTCGCTTTCTGCAGCGTGCATGTTTTTGAAAGAAAAATGTTCTGCATCCTTGTAGCCAGCACTCCGGACATCCGTGCCAAATGACTTGACGAAGTGCGGGAAACGGTATGCACCCTCTTTCCCCCTGAGAGAGAACCCCGGTAAGAGCCCGCTTCGTGCCAAGATGAGCGAGCATGGGAATTCATGAAAGCCACGGACTACTCCCCTACCGTAAACCCGGCGGGAAGGAAACTAGTTTCCCTTTAAAGCAATTACGGCCAAATTGATTTTCATACTCCCCCGTTAGGAAGGATTTCCCTTAAGGAAGTCCTTCCGGATATCGATCCTTGATAAGCTTTGGCAAAGGGAAAGATACAACGTAAATGCCGCCAAGGAGCAAATCCACATACCTCAGTGGATGGCACAACTCAATCTTGAGACGTGGCATGTAATACAGCACTTTTTCTCCTCGTCATTGCAAATGATCCCTCTCAGAGAAAAAAGCTTTTCTTTCCCTACGTCAAAAAAGTCAAGAAGATAAATAGGAATCTTTCCTTGATTTTTAAACATAAAACTGGCCAAAGCATCCGGAGACAGGGTCCTCCCACCGTTCTCCCTGCATGGAAAGTGCAATGGGACTATCCGGAACAACCCTGTTTTTTCCGCTTGTCCCATACCACAGGAACGGTGTTCCGCTCCCGTAAGAGAGGACAAGGTAAAATGCCCACAATAAAAAAGAATGGTTTTCATAAAGAGGATACATTATCCATTTTTAATAAAAGCTTCACAGAGAAAATCAATCAATAAAAAACCATATTCGCTGCAGCAAATAATGGAAAGGGACAGCATCGCCATTTTTTAATCCTCCCCCATTAATAATTTCAGAACAATCAGGCTTCTTTCATGCTCACCTCATTCCCCGGCCTTGCCATTCATACGCTGGAAGAACTCCGGCAGAGATAGCTTGCTGAACTGTATCTCCATGCAACTCTCCCTTGCCAGTTTCTAAACCAGTGCAGCCAGGCATTTGACTAAAAGGCAAATGATCCTTTCTCTCTTCTTGCAACACCTGCCAAAAAAGCAAAAAAGAGCCTGTATCGTTAAAATACAGACTCTTAAGAAGAAAAATGTTTTGGCGGAGCGGGAGGGATTATATTTATTGATTATAAATATACTTATGAATATAATGTTCAGCTTTTTGTACAGTTCCTTTCCTACCCTCAGGGTCATGTTGTTGATATCAACAAGATGATCAATTTTCTTTCTGGTGAAAACGGCAGCGGAATAAGGCATCCATGACGCGGGCCCGGTTTGCTTTTGGAATATGGGGAGGACGGGGGCTTCCCACGGTTACAACGTCAAACCCAACATATTTTTCCGGGGCGACCGAAATGCTGAACCAGTTCCATGCCGACCAGCGGCCAGCCCTGTTTTGGGGCGTCCAGGGGGGGATAATTCTCCCCTTGCCGACCCCAAAAAGTTCAATGACTGTGTGCCCGATGGTAAGATCCTCCGGAGCGTTGTCCGGCAGATCTGCTTGCATCAGCACTTCCGCGGCTCGTTTGGCGGCCAGTCCGGTCATGGCATAACACAGACCGTAGAATTGCCGGCTATCTGCTCCCGAGGCGCACCAATGCGCCCCCGTTTCAGACATGTCCCTGATCCATGCTCCGTTGAGCAGCGCCGTATCCGAATCGATTTTGACGACGATGTCATCGTCCGCCGCTTCGCTGGACAGCATGGAGATAATGCCCTGGACGCATTCCGGGCCGCGCAGGTTGCCGTGGCGCGGGAAGCTGGTTTGACGATACCGCGCTCCGGCTTCCAGAAGCGCCTTTCTGGTGCGTTCCGGTACTGGGTCGGCCTCATCGTCCGCCACGGTAATGACGGCATCAGGGAGGGCTGCCAAGGCGCACCGGACGCAGGCTTGCGCCTCATCAGCGTCTCCGGCATAGGTGAATAGATAGATTCTGATCATCGTATTGTCTGGTTAAGCTGGTCCGTAGGGGTAGAAGGTTCCTCCGAAGACCGGAATCTGGATCATGCCCAGGGCGTATTGCGTAACCTGGTCTTCGTTGATGTCGGCAACCTGGAAAGCATAGTCAAAGTTGACGCCGGGCTTTTCCTGGGCGAGCATGATCGGGTACACCGTTCCCGGTATGCCTGACATTTCCGCGCTGGTTAACTTGGCGTCCTGGTCGAAGTGGACATTTATCCAGACCTCACCGCTGATCATCGGGAGTTTCACCCAGGAGGATCCGGAGCCGCCGTCTCCGGTCGGGTAGAATCCCAAGAGAGAGCCGTTGAGGTAGAGAGCGCCCGGTTTGATGCGAGCATCGGTGATGTTGCCCTCTGTGTCTTTGGTCAAGCGAACTTGGAAGCCGTATTCCGGCGCAGGAGCTTCAGACCCGGTGGCAGTCGTAATCTGCTGTCCAATGGTCGGAGATTCCGGCTTGGGGTCGTAGGTCAGGTCAATTGGTTCCGGCGCTCCCTGCATGTTTTCCAACGCGGAAGAGGATTCGGAATCACGGTTGACGCGTTTCAATTCGATAAACTCATCGATTCCCAACTGAAGAGGCGCACCGTAAGACAACTCAATCACATTAGTCTGCAAGTCACGGCTTACAGTCTGCACCATGGTATTGATGGTTTCCCATTCCGGATTGCCGCCAAGCAAGGAAACACGGCGCCCCATGTATTGCCAGTATTGAGCCCCCCCGCGAGCCGCAAAGGAGATAGAGCCGTCATAGGGAAGTTCCTGCATGGATTCCCAGACCGTCCTTGCTATGTCGGCATAAGGTATTCCGTCATTGGGCGCCTCAGAGGGGCCGTCTTCATCGTTTGACGGCTGCTCACCGTTATAAATGCCGTCAATCGGATAGGTAGCATTGGGGCGGTCGAGTGTCACCAGGTCCACGGAAAATTCCTGCCAGAAACAAGGCGTGTCTCCTCCTCCAATTACTCCGATGTTCTTAAATTTTTCTCTCCACTTGGCCGGGGCATTTTCCGGAATGGCTAGACGCTGCTTGATGGTGGTATTGCACCATTTAGGGCGCAGGGATTTTGTGTGAATCTGCCCGTCTGTAAGTTCGTATGCGGTTGCCGTGGTATCGTACCCCTTGGGTTTTTCCTCTTCTGTGCCTTCCCATGCCTTGGGAGTGACGACCCGGTCGGAATAGGTCACAAGCTGCCCTGCCGGAATGTCTTTCATCCACGGGAAATGGTGTGCCCAAAAGCTGTTGATCATGTCCGCAGCGTCAATGCGGCGCCCTTTGACAATCATCTTCTGATAAGCCAAGCTGCCGGATCTGGAAGTCTTTACGGGCTGGGGTTCGGAAGCGGAACCGCCTGACTCATTGTAATTGGAGAAATAAAAGTCAGAGGAGACGCGATAGACGATCGAATGCGGCAGCGTAGGGTCGCCGTCCGACGGGTACTTGGAAAGGTAGGAGACGCGATAGCCTGAACTGCCGGTAGATTCTGCCACAATCGCAACACAGGGGGGAACAAGGTCGCCTCGCGGTGACAGTGATACGTCTATGCTTTTGACTGTGGCGGAGGGTTGCAGCGGCAGGGAAATAGGTTCAAGGGCGTCGTAGTCCGTGATGATGAGCTTGGGCCGTTCTCCCGTGTAGTCATAATAACTGACCATACGCGGAGACCAGCGCCGGATGGACTGCAGCAGACTTTGAAGAGTGTCGCAGGACGCATTCCACGGTATCAACTGCTTGTCGTCTCTGATGCGCAGCTCATAGCTGGCTGGGTGGTGCTTTGCCATGTCAAGCACGCTGGACAAAGCGCCGCTCAGGTTGACCTTGGGAATAATACCCTCTACGCCTTTACGGGGGAAAAGCCCGAACGTCGGCTGCCATCCATTTTCCAAGGCATAGCAATTAGCGAGGTAATACCAGGGGTCGGAAAAAACAATCCTCCAGGACCGCTGGCTGCCGCTGTATACTTTTTCAATATTGGACACCAGCCCCACTAGGATGACTTGTCCGTTTTGGGAGATGGTGACGGTATCGAATTGCTTGTACGGCAAAGTTTCCCCAAGCGTCCTGACGGGGTAAACTGCCGTAATGGTGGACGTGGAGAAGCTCTGTTGATCGTGCGTGAGGCTTGATGGCTTGAGAGCCAGCAAGTCATCTATGGTGATGTTATGGTTCCTGCTGCTTGAATATGGTTAGGTTGATATTTATTTTTTGTCGGCGATCTGCTGAAGCAACGTCAGCACTTTCGCAAACCAAAAACACAGGAGGCAAGAGAAAGCCCCAGAAATCAGGTAAATGAAACATAAGGCCTGTTGCCCATCATCTGCGGTAGAGTAAAACAGCACAATCCCAGCAAGTAAAGCTATTACGCCAACAACACGGAATATCCCCTCTATTGTGATTTTTAGAGGCTCTTGATCGTTCAGTTCTTGGATTTCTTTCCAAGAAGGATTTTTTCTGGAATCTCTAAGAGAGCATTCAATAAAGCTCTTCTTTGGTTTGCACTCCGTTTCTTTTTTTTCTGCTTTTCTTTTTTCTGACTCATCTAAGAGAACTTCAATAAAGCTCTTCTTTGGTTTGCGCTCCGTTTCTTTTTCTTCTGCTTTTCTGTTGGTGTTTTTGGTCAGATGATAAACCCTTCCAAATGGCATCCACTCTTGACCGCCTTCAGGGAAAACAAGTGTTTCTGATAAGATTTCCCCTTCCTTGTATAAGGCCTCAAGTTCTTCAAAAGAGTAGGGGCCCTCGGCGTTGTTTGAGTTGGAAGCAACGTAATAATTAGCCATAGTGGTATGGTGCTATAAACTGGCGTGGGTGCAAGTCTAAAAGCTGTTAATGGCCTCCGGCAAGCCTGTTTATCCCTGTTTGCAATCTTCCGTTGCCCTTCTGCACTATCTTCAAGATTTCCTCGAATTTAGCATCTACATATTTTTTTGTATCCACTTGCACGGCATTGACATTCGCGGCCTGTGCTGTTGCTATGGTTTTCAAATAATCCATTAATTTTTTTGTGTATTGTCCACTTTCTCTCAATGCGTTTTCCATAACGTCAAACGCGCCTTGAAGCTCGCTGGGGTCGATTTCCGTATCTGTTGCCGAAATGCTTTCTGCAATGCGTTTCTTCCCTGCATTCAAAGCTTCGCGGGCAGCTGCGATCCGGGGACGTTGCTGGGCGGTAGGATGCTCGGGAACGCCTTCAAGAGTAATGCTGCGGATCATTGCCTGCTGCCTCTCGGCAGTCTGCTTTTTAGCCTCCTTTTCGGCCTGCTCACGAGCCTTCTTTATTTTTTCTTCATTTCTTCGGGCTTCCTCTGCTTCTTCTCTGTCTCTTTGCAAGTTAAATGATTTAACCTTGCCGGCGTCTATTTGATTTTGAAGAGCATCGGTTTGCTCCATATTTTTGATGGACGCCTCAGCGGAAGCCATCGCATCACCCAATGAACCAGCTTTCTCCCTTAAAACATCAAATTGTTTTTTCGCAGCATCCGTATTTTTTTTAAACTCTTCTACCGCAGTTGAGGCTTGCTTGAAACGACTATTCACATCTGATCCTTGTCCATAGTCTAGTTCAATATTTACGCCGCCTTCTCTCAGCACAGCCTGAAGGGATCCCAATTGATCGTTTGCCTGATTAGCCTCTTCCCTCGCTGTTTTGATTAATTCAACAAGCTTCTCCTGCTTCGCAATTAAATCATCAATTTCTTTTTTCGCCTGTATGGAGTTTGAATTTTCATAACCACCAGTTTGTCTCAAAGCCGCGTTATACTCTTTATTTTTCTCCCATATTTCCCCGCGTAAATCTGGAAGTTGACTTTCTGCAGTGTCGATCCTCCGTTGAGCACGTTCTTGCTGCTGTAAAAGTCCAAGAATATTTTGAGGAGAAGGAAGGTTCCCTTGTTTAAACTGCATATCAAAAGCATGAGCTTCGGCGGCATCTCGGGCCTTGACTGCCTCCGCAAGCTGTTTTCCAATATCCATATAATTAGCCTGCTCCACGCCTAAATCACTCTGGCGGATTTTCTGGTCCAGATTCTGATCAACCATCATCAGGCCGTAATCGCGTTGCCTCTTGGAGATTCTTCCTTCCTGGTAGTCCACTTCCAAATTGACGCGGTCAAGCTCTGCCTGACGTGTATCAATTCCCTTCTGACGGGCCGCTTCCTCTCGTCTCAGGCGAATTTGCTTTTCAAGCTCTTCCGTCTGATATTCAAATTCCCGGGTAATGCCCTTTACATAGTTTTGATACTCTTCATTGACGGTCTTGGTGCGTTCTTCCTTGTTGAATTCCTGCAAGGCCTGATAGCTTTCCCGGATTGACTGACGATAGGCTTCGGCAACCTCTTTGCTCTGCTCCTTCATTTTTTTGGCAAGATCGTCTGTCTTGTCCGCACTATCGGAAAGCCACTCGTAGAGCTTCGCGCCTGCAAGCGTGGCAAGGGAGAGAGCGCCGGCCAGGCCCGCCCCGCCACCGAAGCCTATCACCAGTCCCGGGATGTTGTTCAGGATGCCCTTGATGCCATATTGGACGTCATCCATGAAGTAGGCAACCTGCAGCATCCCCTGCCCCATGTTCTTGATGCTCTTGGTCGCCCTCTGGCTGTCTTTGTCCAATTGCTCCGTGGACTTGTTGAGGGAGTCGATTTTCTGCTTGGCTTCTTCCACGCCTTTTCCGTCCAGCGTGGACTTGAGTTTGATTTCGATTTCTTTCTTGGTAGCCATGGTGATATTGGTGGGGGGGGTTATCGTTGAGTGTTGGCTTCTTCGATGGCGAAAGCAGGCAGCTTCCCGTCCGCGAGGCTGGCGCGGGCGTCGTCCACGCGTTTTTGGAAGTATTCAAGCATCATCATATCGCGGAAGATGATGCCGAAGGCTTCGGAGGGGTTGACGCCGGCTTGTCCGGCAGCGGCAAAGACGCTTTCCCGCAAGGCTCGCGTCGCCTGGTCCAGGGAGGGGTTCTTGAGGCAGGCTTCGGCGAATTCTCCGAAAAGCCGTTCCATTCCGTTTTCAGGTTGAGTGGATTGGTCAGTCATGATTGGTGGTATGTTAAAAAGGTGTTGTTATCCGATGTATTCGATGTCCAGTGACATGGCCGGCATCACGGCAGGCGTGGTGATTGCAGCCGGATAAGGCAGGTAGGCGATGCCGCCCCAATCGTAGGCCGTGATATTCTCAATTTTGGTGTATACGACGGCGCCGGGCTGGAAGATGAGCTGCATCCCGGCTTCCACCTTGGGCGGCGCCGGGAAGGTGAATGTCGCCTGCTGGCTGGCGGCGTCATTAACCGCGGCGTTACTGGTAGCCAGCAGCGTTGTGGTGGACCCATCCTCATTGAGGACGTACAAGGAAAGGGCAGCGCTGATATTGTTGGCGCTCCCGCGGGCCACGGTGACGGATTTGATGGAGGCTGCCGGCGGCGGATCACCGTCTACCTGTTCTCCCCACTTCATGCGGTATTGCCGCCAGTTAAACGTTCCCAAGGCGGCAATCTTGGCAGTATCTCCTTCCAGGAAGACGGGAGAGCCCACCGTTTTCTCCTGGGGCGTGGCTGCCGCCTGGGTGATCTCAATGAGAGGAGCGATTCCGGTTCCGTCCTGGGAAACTGTCAGATAAATGCTTTTTTCTTCCGTAGTTTCGTTGGGAGGCACTGTAACCCGGAAGGAGCCATTGTTTCCGTTGATGATGTTGGAGATGGAGATGCCGTCGTTCTCAAAGGCTTTCCAGCCCTGCCCGATTTCGCCCGGGTTGAAGTAGGAGACGACGGAGAACGCATATTGTCCGCCGGCAGCCGGGACGGAAACCGAGGAAGGAGCCACGGAGAACACCCAGGCTGAATTGTCGGGAACCCGGTCCGTGAGCGTCATGTTGATGGATACCAGCAGACACAAATAACCGTCTTCCGGCGACGGAGGAGGAATGAAGTTCTCCGTTTCAAATTGGTAGCCGGCAAGGACGGACGTGAATCTCCATTGAGGCTGGTCGGCAAACTGCATGTACAGAGTGCCGTTCTGGTTGGTTGCCATCCAGACAGTCAGGTTTTCCTGATACCTGGCCATGTCTTCGTAGTCCTTAAACCATCGGTAAAAGGCAAAGGTGCGGTGTTCTACGGCAGACCCCAATCCTTCCGCAAAAGCCCTCGTGCCGTCCACCAGGGACGTTTCAAAGACTTCCATGTCTCCGCCGAACCGGGGAGGCTCCGGCGTGGCATCCCAGAGGTTGAGGAGTTGGAGCGTGTTTCCGGCTCCGGAAACGTACCATGCGGAGTATGGGGCCTCATAGATCATGATCGTCTACAGCTTGGAATAGGCCTTCACTCCTTCCGCAATGGCTTCCGCAATGGCTTCGGGATGGTCCTTCATAAGGGCGGCATTTTCAGGATTGGTGATAAAGCCGCATTCGCACAGCACCCACGGGCAGCGCGTCCTTTTCAGGACGGCCAGCCCCGGACGGGACTGCACGGTGTTGGCCCGTCCTGGGAGCAGCCGGGCAAGAGGTTCCGCGACGCACATGGCAAGCCGGCTTCCCTTAACGCTCCCGGGATAGAAGCACACATGGGCGCCGTGAGCTTGCACATTATCCGATGAGTCACAATGCAGGGAAATCCCGAAGTCGTAGCCGCCTTCGTTGGCGGCCTTGATGGTGGCGTTCAGGTCGTCCGTGTTGTTCCGGGTCGGAAAGTCAATTACATCCACCTGGGCGCCCAGCTTTCTGAGCATAGGCGCGAGGCGTTCCGCAATCGTCGCTGCTACGGCGTGTTCTTCAAGCCTGTTTCCACGGGCTCCGGTGTTGTTGGCATGGCCTATATCAATGGCTATTTTCCTGGGTATTCTCCTTTAATTGATTGGTTATTAATATGTATGAACTTGTAAGAAAAACTTTACAGTTGACTATTTTTCAAGCTTCCGCTCGATATTCTCTATTCTGATGGCAAGAAGCTGAATAGCCTTTGCCGTCTCTACCTGGGCCTGCGTCTGCATCGTCATCAGATCGCAAAGTCGGTCGTTGTGATGTCCCATGACATCTCCGATGTACCAGCAGGCCGCGCCACAAATGCCCAGCGAGAGCATGACGCAGGCCCAGGCGGGGAAAGCCTTGGCGAAATCGAAGAAACGTGCCGGTACTTCGGAGAGTTTGCACATGGTCTTATTTCTTGGTGGCTTGAACTACGGGCGGCGTATCCGTGGCGGGCTGGGCCTGGCTGTAGGACAGGTGGCCCGGCTCGATGATCAGGCAGGAACCGTCCTTGCAGACCTCCGTGCGGTCCGGGGTAATGTCCACGTTATGCCCGCAGCCGGAGAGGGACATTCCCAAGCCGCCAAGGATGGCCCCGGCAATAACTGCTCCGGCGGTATACAGGGCCTTTTCCCACCAGCTAGACTTGCCGGCAGCCTTAATACCGAGGTAGTCCCGGACATCCCCCAGCGCATGCCTGCCAATAATAGGCAGGGCTTGCTGCGCCAATCGCACAAACGCTGCCCGCTGCGGATCGGTTAATTCTTTCCAGGACTTCCAGCCGCCGCCGTTATCCTCGGAAACCACCTCATAAAAATCCTTGGCGATAGCCTCGGAATGATTGCATTGATCATTAGTAGTCATATGATTATGTTGTTATTGGTGAAGTATTTGAAAAACGACACAGCCGCGGAATCCGTGATGATGAATTCCGGGTAGTCCGAAGCCGTGAATGTCCGGCGGCCCCCATCCGCATTAACGGCCTCAACCGTAAGGATCACCGCCTCTGTGGACTGGTAATTGTCTGCATCTCCAGTCGGCGCCTGGAATACCCAGTTGCACCGCACCCAAACCTGCGCCGCTTGCCAGTCCTCGTCCATGCCGGCGATCGCGGCCACCGCTGCTTTCAAGGCCGGGGCTTGGTCGGCGGGTATATCCGCTTGTGTATAGCAGAGGGAGAGTACAAAGCCGTTATTGTCGGGAAATCTGGCGGTCATAACAAATTCGTTCCACCGTCCAGGCTCAGGGAACTGTAAATGTATCTCTTTCATGGTGTTATTGTGCTAATTGGTTGATTTCTACAACAGCGGCCTCGGCGTAATGGTGGCCGACAAACGCCCACACTTGCCGGGGTTGCCCGGTCGTGTTGGCCGCCAGCGTCAGGACAACCTGGCCGCCGGACCCTATTTCTTCAGAGGATTGCGTGCACCACACAGCGGCGGGGTCATGTCCGCACATGGTATCGTTCAGCACATAGATAGCTTCGGAGAGGGTGGAAGACGCCGTCAATGTCACCTCGCCGCCAGAGGCCGGAACTTCCTGCGCAGAAGCCGTTACTTCTGGAACTGGTTTAGGCGTCACACCCTCCATTACCGTGTCCTTCATGAGGCCCCAGGAATTGGTTATGCCCAGTGAGGGTACATTGTCTATCCTTATCCCTCCCATACGGAGGCCCGCCTGATAAGTCCCGCTGACTTCGTGTGCTTTGAATTTGGTTGTAAGGCATGCTGTGTTGCCGGCGCCCCAAAAGGAGGAAGCCATATCCATTACATATTGCTTGTCCACAAACAAAGCCCAGCGATTGTAAATCTCCTGGTCATCGGGGTTGGGTGGCGTCATGGCCGCGGAGACGTAGGTAAAAGCCGGAGCCAATGCCCAAACATAATGGGAATCTACCTTGAGGGGTCCATAAAACGTTCCTCTTATCAAGGCCGACTTATTGCTCCCCAGATACCCCATAGGGTAGGTAGTGATCTGATACGCCGGCACATTGTCGCCCCCTCTCGCTCCATTGACTGTATTGTTTTGAGGGTATCTGTAATTTGCATTATCCCAGGCATAATCCACCCAGTGCACAGGATGTGCATAGCAGGACGCCAGCGGATCGGCAGTCGTAGCGTACCCTTGGGCAGTGCTGCCCAAGAGGACCGACACCTTGTCAGAGCCAAGTATCCGCCAGACGCAAGCGGCAGCATATTCGTTATTTCTATTGTTGCCCATGTAATTGGCAAATTTCCATGATCCCGTGGATTTGCCGATAACAGAAACACCCCCTGCCGCCGTCATGGTTAACACCATATCGCACAAGTCGTTATTAAATACTCCCTTCTTCAGGGAGGCGTTAGCGGTAGCAATTGCGTAGCTTGTGCTCAACGACTGGGCTTCCGCCAAGGCAGTCACCCATGACGGAATGACGGATTCCAGAAAATAATTGGTGCGGCTCCATTGGCCGGCAGCCGTCATGGTTATCATTCCCTCATAGGAAATGGCATTCTGCCCTGTGGCGGGCAGCGGCACACGGACTCCTTCGATTGCGGTGATCGTGGCGTCGTAGGTCTGCGGCTGCGTCCAGTTATAAGAACCGTCCGGATTAACATCCCCCGTATCTCCTTTCTCGCCACGGGGCCCTTGGGGCCCCTCCGGCCCCTCGGGTCCTTGCGGGCCGGCAGGACCCTGCGGTCCGGTTTCTCCAATGTCGCCTCTTGGTCCCTGTTCTCCGGTCGCTCCCTGAGGACCTTGAGGTCCTGCGTCGCCCCTGGGACCCTGGGGGCCTTCGGGGCCGGTTTCGCCCGGTTCCCCCTGCGGGCCTGGTGGGCCTTCGGGGCCGGCGTCTCCTTTGGGGATGGTAAACGACAACAGATAAGAGCCCGCTTCCGAGCCTTTCACGGCTTCCGCTGCGGCAGGAGTGCCAGGTTCGCCGGTAGTGACCCGGTCCACCGAAAGATTGAAATTCTCGGCGTACTTCTTGGCCTGCTCCGCGTACCAGGCGGCGCTTGACGCATTATCAAGCACCACCTGCACGCATCCGCTTCCTTCCGGCAGCTGCACGACGACCGCACCCGCTACCGCCTGCTGCTCGTCCGGCAAGTCCGGCGTCACCCGGCCTGAGGAAACAAAGCATCCATAGAGAAGCGGGCTTTCCTCATTGCCGTCATCCATGAAGACATCGTAGGACCACATGCCCGCGGGCACCGAGGCCCACGAAATCACGCCGTTGCCCTCGTCGTCACGGGAAAAGCCGAACTCGGCGATACCCGTCTTGAGGCGAACGGCTCCGCGCAGGGTGACGCCGCCCATATCGACGGGATCCCCCTGGAAATCCACCACGCGCACTACCAGTGACTGGTTGAGCCCCGTGACTGTCCGTATATCGTATTTGCCTGCCTGCTGCCTGGGAAAAAAAGGGGATGCGGGGGCGCGCGGCCCCCTGGTGAAACACGTCAGGAGCCCGGGACCGGCGTCACGTCCTGCACATTGGAGGGCGTGAACTGGTACTGGCCGCGGTAATCCATTTCGAACTCGAACTGGGGCGAAGCAATCGCCGTGGTGTGCTCGGGGTCCTGCAGCAGGCGCAAAGCGCCATGCGCGGTTCCGACCAAATAGATCGTACCCACGTCATTCTGATACCAGAAATGAAGATACCCTTCGATCTTGTTGTCGCCTCCGTGTCCGACGGTGGTCGATTCCTCGCCGTTGGCGGGGGCGGCTCCCAGAGCGAACGCCAGTTGGAAATATTCCGGGGACATGTCCGGCGTGGTGAACGTCAACCGCTTGCCGGTCGTGGTGTTCTTTCGCTGCTGCCGGTAGCCGAGATTGCCGCCGTAAAAGCGCGTTACTTCCCCTTCGACCTGTGTGGCGACGGACTGGAACGCGCCCAAAAGCCCGAAACTCACCCAGGGCTGTTCAGGCCCGGCTGTCGGATCGGCGGGCGGAGCCGTGGGAGGCGTCGGAAACTGGTCCGGTCCGGTGACGTAGGAAACTCCCCCGTCTTCGGTCACCTTGATGCCGTCGGGGAGGAAAATCGCCAGAACGCCGGTAATCTGCGGCGTGACGTTGCGGTTAGAAAAGGTGGGATCGTATGTAGTAGCCCTGATGCTGGAAATGATTAGTAAATGATGGATGCCTTGCCGTCGGCTTCCAGTTTATCGGCGAGTTCTTTTGTAGCACGGATGCGCGCCCCTTTCAAGAAGGTTGAGCGCCCTATCCTCACTTCTTTGGCGAGGATGAGGATATTCGTGTCGATGACGGCGGCCTGCTCCGTCTTCTTCTCCGGTTCGGTGTTGGATGTAGTTGCTTTGCTCATTTGATGTCAACAAGGTTGAGGGTTGCCAGAGCTTCCGCGACGGGCGCGGGAAGTTCCGGGGTATCGGTTTTCATGGAGAGGCTGAGAATCAGCCCTCCGTCCAGTTCGGCGCGGGTGCGAATGACCCGCACGGCCTTCTTGTCAGTGGTTTTCTTCTTTTCGTTCGGCGTTGCCGACGTTTTGTCGGCGGTTTCGCGGGGATCGTCCGGCTTGGGGACGCTCTTCCGCACGGCCTTCTTGTCAGTTGTGGGTGTGTTCATCGAATTTCGGATGGTTTCTTATGTTGATGTTGACCGGGACACGGTAATCCACGGTCAAAACGTTCATTTGGCGTTCCTCTCCGTCAATGCGGGCGGAGGAAGCGAAGCGGCCCTTGACCTTTCCTTTCATGGAGGCGGAAGCGGCAAAGGGAAAAGGGTTCCAGTCCCAAAGGGTTTCCTCAATCAGGTCGCCCAGGGCGCGCAGATAGTAATCCGGCGTCAGGCATTCTTTCGGGAACAGGGATGCGTTGTGATAAATGGCGGCGATGATGAAATACTGCCGCCACATGGTCGGGACGGCGGTCTGGCCGTGCCCGTCCTGGTATTCGGCAGCTTCGCCGGGACACACCAGAACAACGCCGTTGTTTCCCATGGCCGACATGATGATATCATTGGCGGCGTACTGGGGGTCGAAGGGCCGTTCAAAGATGTGGCAGTTCAGCGCTCCCAGGCTCTTGAGGCGTTCAATGATGCGCCGGCACATGGTTTGGTCGATGGATGGGATCATGATGCGTTTCCGATGTTGGCGAGGTAAGTTTCCGCGGCGCGCTGCGCCATCCGGTCCATCGTCGGGAGAATGCCCGGCGTTGGCGGGATCGTGACTTCACGGCACAGCACGTAGAGCACGTCGCCGGTTCTGGCTCCCTGCCGGAACAGCTTGCGGGCCGCTTTCTTTCCGGTGGAGGACTGGGCCGTCTTGAGAATCAGGACGCCGGTTACATTTCCATTCCGTCCTCCGTTTTTGGAGGGGATGAATTGCAAATCGTCTTTGCGGAAGCCTGCGCTGTAAATGCTTCGGGTCCCTCCATGCCCTCGTGGCGCGTTGATGGTGGGGATGGCGAGGTTCTGAATCGGCTTGCCGGTGACTTCCGAAGTGCGTCCGGTGGGCCGCAGCGGGCCGCCCAGGTAGCCCTGCGTGCCTATCCAGTGCAGGCCGATGCCGCGCCAGGCAATGGAGACGCTGACGCCTTCGGCGGTTTCTTCCATGCTGGTGGCGTCCGCCGCGGCGTCGTAGTAGTCCTTGCCCTGTTGGCGCAAGGTTTGCTGAATCATCAGACTGAGGGCAACGCCCGCCTTGCGGATGGCGGTCTTGTGCAGGGCGGCGGACGGCGCCATGCCGGCAAACGCGCGGTCAATCGCGGATTGGTCGATGTGGACGGTTACAGCCATTTGACGGGTAAAACGTAAGGGGTTGACAGTTCCACATTGAGGGCTCCGGCGACGTCTTCCACTTTCCTGACGTGCCCGGAGGTAATGGGATAGGTGAATTCTCCCTCTTCCTTCTGAGAAACGGGGATATACTGAAGGGAGGACGCGGAAGCCACGTCCGCGGGCCGCGCGTACCAGACGCCTTCCGGCTCGGAAGCCAGACGGTCCAGCAGGCGGTCGAGGTAAAGTGATGCCAGCGTTCCGGCCACGGCTCCCCCGGCTGCCGCCAGACGGAACGCCTGGGCCTGACGCAAGGGGATCTCTTCCGGGAAATCCCCGGACAGGACTTCCGCCAGTTCCGCGTCCGTGTAAGGGCGCGTCCCGTTCGGGTCGGTATAGGTAAAGGTGGTATTGCCGTCGTTCTCTTGCGTGACACGCACGGCTTCTTTCAGGATGCGGCGGATCTTGTTCTTGTTGGATTCCGTCACGCCTTTGGCGTTGCTTTCCAATGTGGCGTTGAAGCTGGCAGGAGCAGGACGGACGCGCGACACGTCCAGCCCGGCCGCGCGGGCTTCTTCGGCGCCCACGGGGGCGATGTTCATGCCGGACAGGTAGTCAAAGGGCGGGTAAGGCGTGCCGAACCGCGAGAGACGCACCCAAATATCGGAGGACGCCAGCGCATAGCCGACGATCTCGCCGCGGATGAAGCCGGATGATACCGCTTCCGTGGCTTCTTCTTCTAATCCGGCTCTGGCCCGGTTCCAGCGTTCGGCCCAGTAGCGGGGATCTTCCCGGCCCTGGGAGCGGTAAAATTTGAAGGCGGCCGTGCTGTCGTCCTGTGTCCAGTTGTACCAGTTCCGATACCCGTGGGCCATGGCCGCGTTGGTTTCCATGACGACCTGGATGCGGAGCCAGGAGGACAAATCCTGAATGCCGCCCTGCCCTGTCTCCGGAGGACGATAGCCTTGCTGGCGCAGGGTTTCACGGATGGCCTGCTGCGCTTCCTCGTAGCTCAAGGCGCCGGTGGCGACCTTGCCGGCCTTATCCTCAAAGTCGGACAGGATGACGCCGGGTTCCACCCCGGACACGAAAAAGGCGCGCTCGGCGTAGTCGTTGGCGATCATCTCCATCTGGGCGGCGGTCATCATCGGTAGGTGCTTCTCATGGGGTTGAACCAGGGGCGGCGCGTGTAGCGCGGCATCATGTAGGCGGGATCCGCGGGTGCGGAGCCGTCCACGCTTTCCGGCAGCATTTCCCCGCGTGCATAGCGGGACAACATCTCATCAGCCGATTCGGCTGCCTTCTGGCGCGTTTCGGTCAGGTTGATCTGGTAGCGCAGGTAGAGCTGCCGGATGATCAGCGGCCACGCCAGGGAGCGCATGCTCTGCGGGATGTCGTACATCCCGCTGTTTTGGAGCGATTGCCGCAGGGCGAGGTTGTTGGCCAGCGCCCCGCGGATGGCCATGCAGACATCGTTGACCGCCTCCATCATGACGTCCCGGTAGTCCAGGCTGCGCTGTTCCCCGGCTTTCACCAGGGCGTCGCGTTCTGCGGTGTTGAGGCCGAGCAGTCGGTCGGCTTCATCCGTAGTGATGGTGGACCAGGCGGGAAAGGCAGACATGATGGAGGCGGGTTGGCGCGGGTTAAGCCGTGGCCGTCGCGTCGATGCGGACGATGGCGGACGGGTTGGTCAGCTTGGTCAGCGAGTAGACACGGTTGGTTACCAGCGTCAGAGCGGGAGTCGGCTTGTATTCCGTGATGACTTCGCGACGGAGCTTGCCGGACAAACCAAACGTCTTGATGGCAGAGGCGTCGAACTGCGTCGGGGAGTCTTCCTTGTACAGGACATAGACTTCGTTCTCCATGATGGTCTTGGCGTCGCCGGAAGCGTCGCGGTAGGGCATGGCTGCGATGTAAATATCCCTGATAGGCCGAATCAGCGCATTGCGGAGCAGGTCTTCGTTGAAAAGGCCGACACTGTTGAATGACACCACCTGTCTGGCAATGGGGTTGGCTCGCAGGAGCTGCCAGGCGTTGATGCCAAAGACGATGGTATTCGGCATGCGTCCGGTAGCCGCATTGATGGACAGGATTGCCTTGTCGAGGTCCGCCAGCGGGTTCTTCTGTTCGTTGGCCCAGTCCCCGTACCCGGCTGCGGCAGGCAGCTGGCTGGTGATGAGCTTGGCGCGTTCATACTCATACGAGGTCACGAACTGTGATTCGATGAGCTTGTATTCCGCCAGGGTGATAGCCTGCGCCTTTTCACGGTTGACGCCCAGCAAGGCATCCGGAATCGGCAAGGTCAAGCCGTAACCCTGAAGGGTGTCGGTTTCGTTCCTGCCGCGCAGGATGGTCTGGCGGGGAGGTTCGCCCGGTCCCACCTGGATTGGCTGGACCGTGAATGCCGAATCCGTGTCCCAGACCTTGTACTGGAAGTTAAGGTCGTAGACCGGGACGATCGGCGCGATGCGGCTGATAATGGAGTTCTCTTCGGTATTCCCGGAGCCGGCTGAGTAGGCGGTCAGGACATCGGTGAACTGGACGGCTGAGCAAAATGGAGTAGCCCTTGTTTTTTGGTCTTTCTATTGGTTGGGGTTGATGTTACGCAGCCGCGACCTGGTAGGAGGGGACGAAGCCGATTTCCACCATGCCTTGTTCCCACTGGGCGTGAATCACGCGGGCATAGACGGTTTCACCGCTGGCGGCGGCCTTCCATGCTCCGTTGGCCGTGATGGTGAGGGGCGTTCCGGCGTTGATCGTGCCTGGCGTGTCGGAAAGAGCCGCCTTGATCAGGCCGGCATACATTCCGACGAGGGCGGCGACGCAGGTTCCCTGGTTGGGCTGCCCTTGCAGGACTACGCCGAGCAGTTGCGTCTGCGTAGGGATGGCGGACAACGGCGTCCCGATAAACTCGGGGATGTCCGGGTTGGCGGTCAGCGCTACGACGGTTCCTTCCTGTCCGCACAGGTCAACACCCTCCGGGGTGTTGAAATAGACGATGGCGCTTTTCTGGGTTACATTGAGTGATGGCATTGGTTTGTATCAGGTTGGGGTTATCGTTCGGAGGTTACAATGTAGCCTTCTTCGGTGGCTTTCTGGAAGGCATCGTACCGCTTCATGCCGCCCTTCATCAATTCGTCCACGCGGTTCTGGAATCCGTCGATGGATTCCTTTTTGCGGAACGGATTGGGCGGCGCCTGGGTGGCGCGGCGGTTCAAGGACGTTCTTCCAGCTGGATTTCGGCGGCTTTCATCAACAACGTCATGCGGCGGCTTTGACTTCGCGGACCGATTGAGAGCCTTGACAAAGGCGCCCAGTGCGGCGGGGCTTTCCCGGAGAGAGTTTTTCAGCTCTTCCCGGCGTTCTTCCGTGAATTCCTTGCGTTCTTCCTCGTCCAGCTCGTTTTCGTACGTGCTGACGGCGTCGTCCACTTCGGCGTTCACGTGGTCTTTCTCTCGCTTTTCCAGCGAGAGCAGTTCATCGAGGCGTCCGAGGATATCCCTGCTCATGTCGTCGGTGCCGTCAAATTCGACATCCAGCTTGTCAAGCAGGGAATCGAACAGGGCCCGCTGGGCCTTGTCCATTTCCTTGGACGGATATTCTCTGTCGTCGTTTTCCATATTGGTTTCTGGGTTGTTTTCCCCCTGTTCGGGGCTTTGTTGTTCGCCCCCGGCCTCTGTGGAGGCGGGGGAAGTCTGTCGGTTGACCAGAGGGCGCTTGCCCTTGATGCGGGGCCGGTTGGTCAGGGCGAAGCCTGTCAGCTTGGCAGGGCGGTAAATGCCGTCGTTAAAGGTCATGCCCTCTCCATATTCAGTGGAGGATTGCGTATATTCTTTGTCGGCCAACATTTGCTGCCCGCGCGGTGTCCATTCGATGAAGCCGTACAGCTCCAACGCGCCGGAAGGATCGCGGTAGGTGTCCAGCCGCTTGAGCCATCCGAGGGCGCGAGTGTCGCGTGAAAGGTCATGGCTCAAGTGGTCGCCGTCAATGAGCATGCCGGGCCCGTCAAAGGTGCGGGAGTTGAATTCGTCCACCATGGACTTGATTGCCTGCTCGTCTATGCGGAGCACCGCAGGCCCCTCGCCGTAGTCGACCTCATGATCTCCGCTTTTCTCGACGTGGAACCAGCCGTTGGCGGGATTGGACAGGTCATTGATTTGTTTGGTACTGATCATCGCTAAATCCTTTCATGAGCCCGGTATAAATGAGCTGCTGCAGCTGTTCGTAGGCGTCGGGCGGGATGTGTGCGCCTTCCGGTTCCCGGTTGACGGCAGCCGCTGCGGGAGCGGTTTCCCTTGTGTCTTCGATGGACATGCCGATCTTTTCCTCGATTTCGGTTTTCTCGGGACGGACGCCTCCATCCGCAAGAGTGGCAATTTCCTCGGCCTTCTGCAGCGGCGTCTGAACGGTGTCAAAGGTGATTTGGAGGCGGGCCAGTGGTTCGCCGTCTCCCAGTACCAGCGGGCTGATGGAGGCGTTAAAAGCTTCCGCCACCTTGGAGCACACGGCGGAGACTACCGAGTTCCAGCTGTCCGTATGCGCAGACCCGGCCAGAGTGCCGGAACCTGATTCATTCAAGACGGTCAGCGTTCCTGCCATGACAAAGCGCACCTGGTCCTTGTCGGCCATGTTGATGCGGGAGAGGAAATAGTTTTCATTGATGGAGGATGCCTTGAGGGGTTCTGCTGTACAGCTGGGAGGCAGGACGACGGATGCGCCAGACTTGAGCTCTTCGCAGGCGCGCTCAAGTGCGTCCATGACAGCGGCGCTTGCCTCCTTGGGGGCTGTGATAATAGCCGGGGCGGAGCCGTAACGGTCCATGTGGTTGTCCCAGATCATCTTGGCGTGGTTGCGCTCAAAGGATGCGCGGGAAGCAGGGAACAGGATGGGGTAACGGTGCTCCATCACGACGAGAGTTTCGTCTTCCACGCTTTCCCCGATATCGACGCCGATATAACAGTGGGGGTTAAATTGCCACTCATTAAGTTCCCCGGGCCGCACCCAGTAACGCTGGGGAATGAATTCAAACCTCCGGCCCCAGGCGTCCTCAATATATTGGAGGTGGGCGTAGCCGTAGAACAGAGCGGAGGCCAGATGCCCGAAGGACTGCTGAAGTCCGTTGACGGAGTTGTAGAATTCTTCCAGGGCGTTTTTCTGCTGCTGGGCTTCCGGGCTGTCGTCCGCGGCGTCAATCTTCCAGCCCTGCATGGAAACGCTTTCAATTAACCGGGAGTAGAGCATGCCCAGAAGTCCGTCCGAGTAGATAACCTCGTCCCAGATGAGCATTTGCCGCGCAAAGGCGCCGCGTCTAGCTTCGTTGCGTGCATCGATAAGTGTTTGCAAGCCAGCGCCCTGAAGAGGGTCCCAGTATTCAAACCATTGAGGGCGGCCAGGAATGCGGCTCCGGTCCGTCAAGGCTTGCCGGGCGAGGTCTGTTTCCAGTTCCTTGATTCTGGTCTCCTGTTGGGCGACCAGCTTCGGAGCGTTGAGGATATTTCGGACAGCGTTAAACCTGCGGCGGGAGGAAAGAAAAAGGTTGGTTGCAGGGGGAGGAGTTGGACCTCCGACATGAGGACAGGAACCTCATATGATACCGTTTCACCACCCTGCGGTTGAATATACATCAACACATATAGATATGTTGATATATTGTCAACCCTAATATCTGCCAATGGAGCGTTTTTGTGCCGGATGTCTGGCATACCACGCTCCAAGCTCCCGGACAAGCCCGCTGTGCCGGCGCGCGTGCCAGGCCATGACGAGCGCATCAGCACGGTCGGGAGAGCGGACGCCGCGCTTCGCCATGTCCTCCTTACTCTCGATTTTGACGCGGCCAATTGCGTCCGTCTGGACGCGCGGCGCGACAAGCTGCTCAATGGTGTCCTCATCAATGTCGAGGATGAGCTCTTTTTCCTCGATCGCACGTGCCAATGCTCTCCATGCCTGGGCGCGGATGTTGACAAAGGCCTGCGTATCGTCGGCGGGAAATCCGCCCCGGTAGGAGTGCACCGGGAAGCCCTCGGCGCGGAAGTCGTCAATGAGGGGGAGTCCAAGGCCGTCTCCATCCGCGAAAATGCGGTCGGCTGGAATGCCGAGTTCGGCGGCCTTGCGGCGGAACCGTCCGCGCGCTCCTACGGTGTCCGGGTCTGCCCAGTGGTCCGCGATGAAGAACCGGTTGCCCTGCCCGGCAGCAAAGACGTTTTCATCGCCTCCGGCGGCGAAGTCAAAGCCGCCGCAGGTCTCCCCGGTGTCCAAAAAGGGAGGCGGATTGTTAAGCAGCTCCATGAGGGCGCGGCGGGAAATGACGGATTGCCCGTCAAGGTCCGTGAATTCTCCGAGGATGGCGGAGCGATAGAAGGAGGATTGCTCGCCGTATTCTTTTTTGATGCGGGCAGCCTTGCCTGGGTCGTTGATTTCAATGTGGGGGCAGTCCTCGTACTTGACGCGGATTTTGTAGTAGAGGGAGGAATTTTTGTGGAAGCAGTCGTAGAAGGTGCCGGAGTCAGCTCCAGGTGACGATGTGATGAACGCATGAAAGAGCGTGCAGCGGGAAACCGCGGTAAAGATGGGGTCCGGGATGGTCTTGGCTTCGTCGAGGACGTAAAAGACCGGGTCCACGTCGGGCGATATTTTCGGGTGCCATCCTTCCGCGCGTCCGGCGTTGTCGGTGGAGAATCCCACGGCAAAACCTCCTTCAGGGGTACGGATTTCCGTCTTGTTGAACGTCCAGCCGGCGAAGAAGGGGTTGTCCATGTAGCGGCGCAGCGACGGGAAGAGCTGCTTTTCCACTTGCATCCACGAAGAGGACGTGACGGGAACCTGTCCCCGCGGAAAACAGGTGAGAAAGTACAGGATGGCCGGCGCAATGCAGTTGCTTGTCTTGCCTGATCCGTTGGGGGCTACCAGAGCCACGCTTTTTCCGCCCAGGGCAATCTTGCCAAGGGATAGCGCCTTGATGGCCTCCACCTGCCAGGGATAGGGATCCAGGCGGAGGATGTGGCGAAGGAAGAAGCTAACGGGGAGGTATGGCCTGATGTCTAGGGATTGAGCTTGCCAGCGATGGTTTCCAGCGCGGTTTTCTCGTCTTCCTGGAGCCGGGCAAGCTGCTCGGGGTCCAGAGTGATCTTGCGTTCCAATGGAGCGCCTGGAACGCCCGCTACATCCTGCCGGACTCGGTCGCCGAATTTCTCGGGGGCGAAGCGGGCGGCCACTTTCAGCCGCGTTTCAATGGCGAGCTTCTTCGCGGCGACGGAGGCAGAGCCACATTCAGGGTCGAGCGCAACCTGAGCAGCGGCATCTGACAAAGACTGGCACTCGTCAAGCAGTGCTTCCGACTGCGCTTCCCGTGCGCGTTGAATGAGTTTGGAAAACTCCGGCTTGGTTTCACGCCAATTCCAAACCGTCCAAACCTCCGGCATGTGATCGTCCGAGCAGATGGACTTCATCGTTTCCCCAGCAGCCAGCCTGGAGGCTATCTCGGCGGCTAGTGCCTCCGTATAGAGGCTGGGCCGTCCTATTTTCTTGTTGGTGGTAGGTGATTGTTTCTTTTTCCTGCGGGTGCACCATAAGAGATTTTGCTCCCGTAAATCAAGCATGTTGTTTGTTCTTGTCTCTCCATAAGCAAAAGGGCGGCCGCCGAAGCAGCCGCCCTCTTGTAAGGAATTGGACGATACACGGCCAAAGGGAGAATTCCCTAAACAGGCAGTTTTTCAATCCACGCCCCGAAGGGCGGCATCTGAAAGAACATTCAGAATACCTTCTTTTCCCACATTTTTTGAAGCCGAGCAAAGTTTTTTTTGCACATGCTGCATTTTCCTCTTGCACTACTAAACATTGTTTAGTAAATTAACCTTGTTGACGGGAGGTAAGGAACCCAGAGACTGAACAACTGAAAGAACAAAATCATGGAAATCACCAACACCAAAAACTTGACGGCGGAACAGATTGTCCGGGCACTCAATTCTAAAGGCTATCTCTACTATGGCGAATCTGCCCGCGTCTGGAACGGCAACACGCAATCCCGAATCTACTTTGGCCGTGATTTTGTTACTATCCTCCCGGACGGAACCATCACCAACGACAAAAGCGGCAAGCGGACACTCACCATTGGAGACGAAGCCGTCGAAGCCATCCGAGACATTGTAACCCCTTCCGCCTCTGCGGAAGAGCCGCAGGAAAAACCTGCCGGAGAATCAGCCACCATCAACACCACAACAACCCGCGGAACGGAAGTAGCAATCACTCTCACGGCAGATACAATCACCGCTGAACTCACAATTCCTCCTTTTGGCAAATTCACCACGGAAGCGGACATTGCACCCCTGAAGGGGCAATTTGCCCTGCGCGGCAAGGTTCCGACCGGGGAAAACTTGTTTATCACCGTTGCAGAAGACGTCATCACGGACATCATTGCCAAACGTCAGCAGCTTTTCCAAAAACAAGAAGAAAGGCTTTTCCCCGGAATTTCTGAACTCCGGGAAATAACCGCGCGTTGGAACAAGGCATGGGATAAAAACCGCCGGGCATGGGACAACATCGAAAACAACCCTGCGTATAGCCCCATCAACACCGCAGCCATTGAATCCGAGTTAAACGCCGCCCGCGCCAAATACCCCCGCGCCGCACTGGCCCTAAACGCAACAAGCTATACCCTGGCGAGCCATCACAGCAAAATAGCCGCAGGAAAAAAAGCCCTGGAACTCTTGAAAAATGGCGGAAGCTTGGAAGAAGCTCAATCAATTCTTGACAACTGGCTCCCTCAAGAGGCCATGTGGGACTAAACAGAAAACAAAATCATGACTATCCAAGAATTCCTCGACTGGATTTACAAGACCTATGAATTAAAAAATCCTTATGATGCGGTAAAAAAGGCTATGGAGCTTTTAAAGGTTACGGAAATGAGTATCTATCATTGGAAAAATGGAAAAAGGAAGCTACAGCCTTATATGCAGCAGTTAATCGCTGTGACGATTGAAAACCATGATTTGAAAAAAAGTTGTCGGGAAAGTAATTTTCTCTTGCGTCACTAAACATTGTTTAGTATATTGGTCTTGTTGACGGAAGGTAAGGATCCGGAAACAGAACAACAAACTGAAAGAACAAAACAATGAATCAATACACCTACATCACCACCGCTTACGGACCAGCTAAAACTCACGCCTCCCTTAATGATGCCGTTGAATGGATTGTTGAATATCTGATGACTGACAAGGCACGCTGCTTTTCTCCTCAGCTCTGGATCATCGATGAAAAGGGGGACATGATCGGAGACATTTATTTTTCCGGAAAAGACTGCAAAATCATGATTGGCAATAACTCTCCTCTGGTGATTGATGCCTGCTCAATGCTGCGTAATGCCGTGGTAGCTCAACATTGTTTGATTGCCTAACCCCAGCCCCCGCCCGGATTTCCGGGCGGCTTTTTTATGGCACGCAAAACACTGAAAGAAAAACTTATGCGTGTGAAGACACGCGGAAAAGCCGTCAAAATCCTCACGGAATGGAAGGAAAGTTATGAACGCCAGTTCCGGGAGCTCATCAAAGAAATGGAACGCGCCACAGCCCGCGGAGATCTCCGCACCATTGGCTATTGCATAGGCCAGCTTGACGGCATGCAGAAAAAGCTGCTGCACGGTGTTGACGTCATCGCAAAGTACCTCATTCAGCCGGACTTGCCAGCCCTTGACCCTAATGACCCTTCGCCACTGTGGGAGGAAGAAAGCCTATAGGGCCCTATACGAGATTCCAGGGGGTATACGAGATTCCAGGGCTATTCCCGGAGGTTGTAGTTGATCTCCCTATAGGACTGCCAATCACACGTGATGATGGTGCCGCATAGATGGATGCGGGAAACAACGGCCGGGCCTAAATGAGCTTCCAGGGCGGCGGGGCTGTAGTTGGCAATGATGATGGTCGGCTTGCCGTTCTGGTGCCGGTAGTCAATGAGCCGTTCCAGCGCCGGGCCTGTAAAGTCCGTGTCCTTTACCTCGTGATACTCGTCCAGGGCCAGCAGATACGGCGCCTTGTAGCGAGCCATGACGGACGATTCAGAGCCGCCGCCGTTGAACGTCTCCCGCAGGGCCATCGTGTAATCATAGGCCTTGGAGTAGAGGACGCACTTCTTGCGCCGGAATATGTCAACGGGTGTTACCATTTTTATTCGCCATTGTCGCCCCGGAACAGGGGCAAGTCATCCGTTTTTGCGGGATATGTGATTTCAGCTTCTCCGGGAATATCCTGATCATAAATTCCAAGGCGTTTGTTGTAACGTAGAAGGAGCAATGCGCGGCGCTGGGCTTCCATGTAATCGTGTGTTTCCAGCCCGATGCAAATTCTCATTCTCTTGCGCTTGGGTCCCAAATAGAGGGACATTCTCAAGGCATGAGCTCCGCAGGGTTGAGTGATGATGTCTAGTTTTTTCATGATTTGCTGGTGGTTGTAGATTCTTCTTCGTATTTCGTAAGTTCCGCGATCCAACGGAACGGAATATGCC
>OGLI01000272.1_pt1 | contig 50816 bp, 66 predicted proteins | sample 1572661 | NCBI WGS metagenome assembly OGLI01 (sample SAMEA2581901, study PRJEB24529) | metagenome | biome: Human gut stool | place: China | collected 2011 | reverse complement strand
ATTTGTTTCTCTCGTCTTTCGGCATTCTTGTGAGGTTAATTCTCTCGGAGCCGGTCCAAAGATACACATAGTCACAGTGACCCATCCAACTGCGTTGGCATTCTTGCCGATAGTCATTTGCCTCAGTGTAGCTTGCAAATCCGGCTTTATAGTCGTATTCGCTGTCGTCTCTTTCAACGTACAAATAAACTGTCTTCTTCATATTATTCTGGTATTACTGTTATTGTCCACTCAAAACCTGTCATTCTCTCGAGACGCTCCTGTTCATGCTCAGCCGACTTCTGACTCTTGCAAATAGTCGGACAATAGCCTTTGCGGTATCTCTTGGGCTGCACTTTCCACGTTCTCAAGTCAGTGCTCTCCTGTATCATGCCGTGTATTCTCTCGGCCCACATGGCTCTGTCTTGTTCGCCTCTCCCGGTTTGAGCTATTATTGAGCTCTCCCGGTCTGTGCTGTCGATTGTTACTATGTTGCCGTACTTGCTATAAGTTATCTGGCAACTCAGTTCCGTAGCCTTGTCAATTAAGGCTTTCCACTGTTTGTCGGAGTACTCACTCCTGTAATAGTTCTTTGTCATAACTGTAATTTTTAGATTTGTTATAGTGCCCGGCAGGAGAGTCGAACTCCTGTACGTCCAACCCGGGCGAACGGCTATCCGCTTAGCGGATATTTATGCCGTTCTCGTCTACGGTAATTACCTCAACCAGTATTGCCTTGCCAGGTATTTCTCTTGTCTCGGTAATTTTCTTGCCGTCCTCTTCACGCTCTACTGTCTCCTTTTTCGGTTTGTCCTCTTTGTAGATGCAGTAGGTATGTTCATAGTAGCCGCGCAAGTCGTCGCGTTTTGCTGCGTCCTTGATACATTCGAGGATATTTTTTTCGGCATAGTAGTGGCATTCACTGGCAAACATTCTCTCGCCGGTTATTTCCTCGCTGTCAATTCTTACTTCTCCTGTTTCCAACATACTGTTTGGAATGTTCGTCAATACGAAACGATAATTTCTGTTTACTTTCATTGCTGTAATGTTTTATCGTTATTACTTATTTTATCTATGCAAATATACTAATTATATTTGAACCGGAAAAACTTTTGAGCAACTTTTTGTGTTAAATTTTGTTTGTTATCTCAGTTGTTTCGTTCGTTATTTCCGATATGCAAATATACAAATAATATACGAAACACGAAACTTTTTGGCATATTTTTTTCAGGCTATTTTGTGGGTGCTAAAAAAATAACATAGAAAAATTCTCAGGTTTAAGTTGTGTTAAATCGGATGGTTGTTAACCACATTTAACATTCTGGCAGTTAGCCAAGTAGCACGTACAGTAAATCTCGATATGGTGAAATATAGCGAGTTAGGAAATGTTAAATTTACGTTAAGAATTGTGGCACATTAGCTCAAAGGTGCTGAGCCGGCTCTGGCCAGAATGATTGTGGTACCAGAGTGGCTCCGTGGCTCAATCTAACATTTCCTAACCTGTTCTGAGCCTCTCAGCCATATAAACTATCATTGCAAGGATTTGAACGCGATACGGGTCACGAGATTAAGCCAAACAGGCTCAGAGCCATTCAATTCATTTGTTAAAGCCTGTTAACGTGCCGGCTCAGAGGCTCGCAGACCAATTGTTAAAACATGTTGGTGCGAGTTAGGCCCCTGGCACGGTGCCGGCGTGCCCCCTATATATAGTATATAGAGCCATGTCCATAGGCAGAAAAATTTTTTGGCTTCAAATCATTCTCGCAAATTGCCACCAAATCAAAATTCGCAAAGACCATCATTCAGGCATTCTCGCAAAAAGGCTGTAAACAAGAGAAACAAGAGAAACAATTGATTGTTTCTTGATAAGTGATTGATTTTCAATGAGTTAGATATATTATAAACAAATAAACAATAATTATCTAGGTAGACCGTAAAATATGATTTGATAGTATTTTATAGAGCTAATAATAGGCTTGTCAGAAACTATCAAACTAAAAATAGGATGTATAGGGAGATTGGATTTTTATTTATTTTGTTTATTTCATTCTAACTTATTGAAAATCAACAGCTTGCGCAATAAACAAAAAATAAACATAGGGTAAACATAAACTATCTTGTATTTATTTTCTATTCTCGCAAGAAAAATTACCAAAATGATATTTTTAACAATTGAAATATATATCGTTTGAATTATATTTTGTATATTTGCACTATAAAATAAAAATTCGCAGCTATGCTAGAAATATGCAATAAAAAAATCGAGGTCGATAGCCCTGATAACCTCACATCTAAATTCGCGATATTTATCGTTGAATTTGAATATGATAATAGGGTGTATGTAGGCCACACAATTATGCTATCAGTAAAAACAGAATTAAGAAAATTTATAAATTCTGTATTAGACGATAGCATAAAACAAAATGTACTTCTAAAAGAGTCAATGAAATATAGTAACACCCTATATGTATCTATAAAAGAGCCAAGCGAATATACATTAGATGCTTTATTTAAGCTTAAGTATAAAACTATATTATTAAATAGCTGCTATGAGCCTTATGGCTTTAATAAAATATATATGGCAGGCAATAAGTATGAAGAAGAAAAGAAGTATATAAGACTTGTGCGCGACCAAATAGGAGATAAATACGAAAAAGTAGTATTAGCTTCTAATGCAAGACCTATAAAAGAATATGCTTATGAAAAAGGCAAAGGCTATACAGAAGTGGCAGAATGGCCTTCTATTACAGCCGCGGCAAGACACTATAGCTTAAATGCCAGTAATATAGCCGCATGCTGTAGTGGCAGATTAAATACAGCTTATAAACGCTTATGGAGATATTCAGATTAAAAAGAAATTGATATGAAAACAGATAAAATAGCACAGAAATTAGCAGATATATTGCCAAACAGGCCAGTAGTTCCTGGAATGTCTAATCCAGACACATCCAAGCTTGTAGAACAAGAGGCCACGCGCATTAAATCAAAACAAGATGCAAAGGAATTGGCTCGTATTAAGTATCTTGAAAAGCAGAAGCTTAAAAATCTTCAAGTTAAACAAGAAAAGCGCCAATCATTAGCAGAAGAACTCGGTGTGGAAGAAATACCAGATGGCCAAACTGAGCTTCAAGCCAAACGCATCGTAGAGCAGCAAAAACGAGTTGAGGCTATTGAGGCACTTGAGGCTCAGACTGTAGAGCCGCTTAAAGCAACTGAGTTAGCAGAACGCCATGACTCGGGCAGAGGTTCATATTCATCAGCTATACGCTCAGCACTTCAGTTACAAGGAGCATCAAGGCCTGAAATAACAAAGCTTCTTACTAGCCTTAATATCAATTTAAGTGTTCAGCTTACAAAGCAAGACACGGCTAATTTATTGGCTTGTTTGTTAACATGCAATAACTCGCAGCTACAGGCTTTAATGACTAATAAAAAAGTGCCAGTTGTAATAAAGACTGTAATTAAGCGCCTTATTGAAGACGAAAAGCTAGGTAACATTGAAACTATAGAAAAATTATGGGATAGAATATTCGGTAAAGGACCTATGCAGCTTAATCTACCTGAGCAGCAACAACTCCAAACAGGAATAATACCAAATCAACCGGTGTCAAGAGAAGCATATATTTTGATACGTGATACTTTAATTAAATAATAGAACGCGCGCACGCGCATTACCTTTAAAATTTATATCTTATGTGGTTATTAGAAAGCAATAGAGAAAAACATTTTAAGTATGCAATTCCTGCAGCATTCCTATTTACTATATTGTTCGCTGCTGGACTAGCAATTGGTATGGAGTTTAAAGATAGGTCCTATGGAAACAAGTTTGATTGGCTAGATGTAATTGCCACACTACTTGGCGGTCTTATAGGACAAGTACTTCAAATTTTACTTATTCGGTTGATATGGACTCACTAAAAACAATGCAAGAAAGAGCCTTAAATACTACTAAGGCCAGAACTGTAAATCCTGTAGAAATGTTACGTCTTGAGGCTCTTACGTCATTTGAAAAGTATACTAAACTAATGTTTAAATGTCAATATAAACGTTCATTTATAGTAGCAGAGCATCATAAGAAAATGTTCGAAGTATTACAAGATGTTGTAGATGGTAAAATTACCAGATTGATTATCAATATCGCTCCTAGGTACGGGAAAACTGAGCTTGTTATAAAATCATTTATCTCATGGGCCTTCGCCTTGAACCCGAGGTGCAGATTTTTACACTTGTCTTATTCAGATATACTTGTGAATGACAATTCAGATACTGTACGTAATATAATGAGTGAAGAATTATATAAAACACTCTTTCCTAATTCAGCTCTTGCATCCGAGAAAGGTTCAGCTAAGAGATGGAAAACTAAAGCTGGTGGAGAGCTCTATGCAGTGTCAACACAAGGCCAGGTCACAGGTTTTGGTGCTGGAGCAGTAGATGAAGAAATAGATAAAATGGATGGAGGTAATGATATATTTGTATTTGATGACCACACAAATGAAATGCTTAAAATGATAGATGCTAAAACCAATATATTTCAAGGCGCAATTGTAATCGATGACCCCCTGAAAGCCGACGATGCAGCATCTGACCTTATACGAGAGCGCATAAACCAACGTTTTGAAAATACAATACGTAATCGTGTTAACTCACGCAGGACACCTATCATTATCATAATGCAAAGATTACACGAGCATGACCTCTGTGGCTATTTGCAAGAGATAGAGCCAGATACATGGACTGTTTTATCACTTCCAGTTATACAAACAGACCCTGAAACAGGAGAAGAACATGCTCTTTGGCCAATGAAGCACAATCTTGAGGAGCTATATAAACTACGAGAGATTAACCCGGTAGTATTTGAGACGCAGTATATGCAAAATCCAATTCCTACTGAGGGCCTTATGTATCACGAGTTTAGAACATATCAAAATATAGAATTGCCATCAGGCTCTAAAGCTAATCAAAGATGGTGTTACGTTGATACAGCTGATACTGGCTCTGATTATTTATGTGCAATTTGCTTTATAAATACTCCAGAAATGCTATATGTAATTGATGTGCTATACACACAACTGCCCATGGAAAAAACTGAAGTAATGTTGGCTAAAATGCTCACAGAAAATAGTATAACAGAATGTCTGATAGAGTCCAATAATGGTGGTAGGCAGTTTGCTAGAAATGTAAAGCGTATTACAAGAGCTACTTTGCATAATTTCAAAACAGCCATAAATACTTTTACACAGACAAAAAATAAAGCTGCTCGTATTTTTTCAAATTCAGCTCTTGTTAACTCAGATGTAGCGTTTCCAGAAAATTGGGATAAAAAATGGCGTGAATTCTATAATGCTATTACAACTTATCGTAAAGATAATAAGCGAAGGGCTGCTCATGATGATGCACCAGATGCATTAACTGGAGTAGTAGAAATGCATAGTAGAAAAGCTGGAAGGAAGAAAATATCATTGAGAAACTAGTATGGAAAAGATGATAAGCCCGAATGGAGTTAAGGCAAACATGTGTTGTGCAAGCTGTTTATATAATAAATGGCTATATTACACTGGAGCGCCTAAAGTTACAAGATGGTGTGCTAAAAAAGATAAAGCCATAATTAACGGCAGAAATAAGTGTAGCTATTATGTAATGGATGAATTTTTCCAAAAAAGAGGCTATAAGGTGATAAAAGATTAAATTCTCGCATTATTCTCGTAATTTCTAGGCTTTTAATTATATATAAATGATTAAATCATAAGCCTTGAATAAATATAATGCGAGAATATGAGATAAAAAATACCTCTATAAAAAATGTTAAAAGCAGTACAACTTATAAAGAAATTTAGTATATTTGCACTGTTGAGAAGTCAATTCGAAGCAAAAATACAGGTAATTCGATGCAAGTTAAGGGTAGCTGCTCGGTAGTATTAACATTAAAAACATAAATAATATGGGATTAAACTGTGGATGCCCTGCCGGTGCTCATATCGCCGACCTTGAGATTACTGAATGCAAGGAGAGTATGGGGCAAGTTCAAAAAGCTGCATTCCAGCGCATCTATAAGACAGCTGGAACGAAGAACTCTGTCACTGACCCGACTAAGAAAGCATCATTTTCTACCTTGTTTTCTGCGGCTGATGGTTCTAAAATGACAGTTTCTCCGTATATTCAAGGACCTACTTCTGAGCCTGGTGCAGCTCGTACATTCGGCGGTGGTAACCAGACACTTGGAGGTATTGAGATTACAATTGGTCGTGAGCCGACAACGTTCTCTGCCACTATCTATCAGGAAAGTCAGAAGACAATTGCACAGCTGAAACAGTACATGTGTGAAGAGATTGGTGTTTGGCTGATTGATGAAAATGGTAATATCGGCTGTTTGGTAGATGACCAGGATAAGCCTACAGCATACTTCCCAATTCCTATTGGTAAGTTCTTTGTTGGTGACAAGAAGCTTGGTGGTTTTGAAGAGCCGGACAGCAATACCATTGAATGGTCATTCTATCCTAACTGGAGTGATAACTTCTACATCATTAAGCGTGAAACGTTGGACTTCAATCCTCTTACAGATTGGGTTAATGCTGCTTCTGCTGGGGCTTAAAACTTTCAGTTATGAGAAAGAAAAAAGAACAAACAGTAACATTGGTTGTGCCTAAGTACAATATGAGGCAGGAGTTTGGCATTCAGCATGCCGAACGCCTGCTTGATATGGGCACAGCCATAAATGGTGGATGGGAATTACCTAAAGATAGCAATTATACTTACGACGAAGAAAATGGCCTTAGAATTAAATCAGATAAAGCAGATTCTGCAAAAGCCGACTAAACGTCAGACTATTCAGAAAGCTGTAAACATGCAGCGTCGTCTTAGATTTCATACTGAGACGAATGTTGCTGTATCTGATATTAACCAACCTACGACTATATTCCTTGATTGGGTAAGACAGTTGCTTCCGAAGGATAAATTCAACATATTCCTTCATCTGTTCAAATTTCCGTTGCCTACACCTGCTGTAGTTGAGGACGTCTATAGAGAACTCGAAAGGGTTTTCTATAGCCGTAACTCATCAAGCTCATACCAGTTTACAGACTCAGAGCTTGCAGAGGATTGGTCTCAGTATAAAAAGAATAACCTCAATGAGCCAGAGGTGTGGAAGACAACTGGATGGAAGAGAATGCAGGTATCGCCAAATAGTATTTTGGTAGTAGACCTTCCTCAAGTACAAACATCTTTGCGCCCAGAGCCGTATTTTTATTGGCTTGAGATTGATGCCGTAATTGATTACCAGACTTTTAGACTTGATGAAAATCAGTTTGAGTGGCTTATTTTCAAACAGCCGGAACATCGAATAGCTGTATTTGATGATACTTCTATAAGAGTATATCAGCTGAATGAGAAAAATGAAATTCAGTCACTTATTTCAGAGGCAAAGCACGATTTAGAATATTGCCCAGCTCGGTTCTTTTGGTCAACACAACTCAATGAGAAAAATAAAGACCTTAAGAAAAATCCAATTACAAAAGAGCTGTCAAATCTTGATTGGTATTTGTTCTTCTCTATTTCGAAGCAGCATTTAGACTTGTATGCACCTTATCCTATATATAGTGCGTATGAAGCTGATTGTAATTTTGAGAATAATGAGACTGGTGATTACTGCGATGGAGGTTTTCTACGCAATGCAAAAGGCGAGTATAAAATTCTCAATGATGGAACAGTTGAAAAGTGTCCTTGCTGTAGCGAAAAGCGTATAGCTGGTCCTGGTTCATTCTTAGAAGTTCCTATACCAAATCAATCTGAAGGTGTCGCAGATATGCGTAATCCTGTTCAGATAACTACTATCGATAAAGACTCACTTGACTATAATGTCAATGAGTGCGCAAGGCTTAAAAATGAAATTGTAATTTCTGTTGTTGGTTCAGGTGGTACTGTAAGTGAAAAAGAAGCTATCAATGAAACTCAGGTAACTGCTAACTTTGAAAGCAAAACCTCAGTTCTCAATGCCTTAAAGACCAATTTTGAATTGGCACAGAAATTTGTCGAAGATACTGTTTGCAAACTCAGGTATGGAGGTGCTTTCATATCATCTTCTGTAAACTGGGGTACAGAGTTTTACGTTTTCACAGTAACAGAGCTATATTCTAAGTATAAACAAGCGAAGGAGAATGGTGCATCTAACTCAGAACTAGATGCTATATCGCAACAAATTCTTGAAGTTGAGTATCGCAATAATCCTTTGGTACTTCAGAGAATGCTCATCTTAAAGCAATTGGAGCCATATCCACATAAAACGCTGGATGAAGTGTTAAAATTGTATGAAAAAGAGTTATTAAATGAAAATTTGGTAAAGCTTAAAATAAATTTTAGTACTTTAGTCGAAAAATTTGAACGTGAGAACATTAACATAATTGAGTTTGCTTCAAATAAGCCAATGAGAGAAAAAATAGATATTATAAACAAAAAACTTTTGGAATATGTTACAGAAATTGGAACTTCAGCAACTACAGGCACTCAGTCTTGAGGATGTTAAGTCTTATAAGAAAAAGGCCATAGAGCGTAAAGCAGAACTAGAAGCTGCTAAAGCTAAAGGCGGAAAAGCTTGGACAAGCGACTTACAGGAAGAGCTTGACGAGGTAGTTCTTTTCCTAGTAGATGTTGATGATGTTATCGAAGAAAAATCATCGGCATCGAAAACACAGGCTAAGAGTGGTTATACTCCTAAGCCGGGTACTGAGAAGATGGTGCACTTGTCAATTGTGCGCGGTCGTAGGTTTAATCCAATGACCGGTAAAGAAGAGTCACCAGCATATACTCAAATATTCACATTCGCAGAGTGGCAGCTTTTCAAGAAAACATATAAAGGCCTTGGTTATACCATTATGGCGGCTTTACATGACCCGTATGGAGATGCTGCAGAGTTAGTACAAAAGTAATTAACAATAAAAACAAAGCTATATGTTAACAATTGAGATGCTACGACAGAGTTCAGCTTTAATAGGTCTTACAGATGACCAGCTGAATGCAATTGCTGAGATGTCAAGAAATGATGAGAATACCGTTATAGGTACTAAAATCGGCGCATTGCACGGTCAGTATGACACTGATATTCTTGGCATTACAGGCATTAAAAAGAAAGATGGTGAAAAAAGTTACGACTATGCTAAGCGCGTACTTGGCGAGTACAAAACTAAAGCAGAGTCTGTGAAAACAATTCAAACTCAGCTTACTGCTGCTCAGGCACAGGTTGCAGAGCTCCAGTCTAAACTTGAAAAAGGAACTGGCGATGAAACTTTGAAACAACAGCTGAAAGATGCTAAAGCCCAAGTAACTCAGCTTCAAACTCAACTTCAGACAAAGGAAACTGAGTTCAATACCAAAAAGGCAGAGTTTGATAAAACTATTAAGGACACGCATGTAGATTATGCTTTTCAAGCTGCTACAGCAGGTCTTAAGTTTAAGAGTGGTATTACTGAGCCTATTCAGAAGACGCTGCTCAACGCTGCAAAAGCAGAAGTCCTTGCAAAAGGTACTCCTGATTTCATAGAGGACGGCCAAGGAGGAAAGAAACTTGTTATTCGTGGTGCAGATGGTAATATCCTTAACAATCCGAAGAACAATCTTAATCCTTATACGATGCAAGAGCTTGTAATGGAAACATCGCTTAAAGATGTAATCGATACAGGTCGTCAGCAGGCAGGCGGTGGAACAGGAGGCTTTGGGTCTGGTTCAGGCGGAACAGGTGGAACACTTGATTTGTCTGGCATCAAGAGCCAAGTTGAAGCCGATAAAGCCATTGAGGCACATCTGCTTGCAAATGGTTTGACCCGCGACTCACAGAAATTTGCAGACCAGTCAATGCAACTGAGAACTGAAAACAATGTGGCAAGTTTGCCTATTAGATAAAACGGCACATCCTAAGAGATAAACGAAAAAAATGCTATAAGGCGTAAAAGGGTAATGCACCATAATAGCATAATTATTAACAATTAAAAACTTAAAAGTTATGAGTCTAGTTTTAACACGTATCCAGAACATTCGTGCGAACTCTAACCTTGATAAGTTTGAGTATCGCCCCAGTAGGTACGGTGCGCTGAACGCTTTTATGGTGCAGTCTGAAGACCCTACTGGCATCCTCACTGAGGAACTGAAGCAAAAAGCAAGGACCTCCATCGGTAACACGCTGGAAACTCCGGTAATTGACTACGATGCTGATATTACTATCGGTAGTACTCGCACCTTGACAATCGCCGACAGTGAAAACACTTCTAAGATGGTTCAAATCACATTTGCCACTTATGCGTGGGGATTTACTATTGCTCCGGCAATGTACATGAACAACGAAATTGGCATTCAGAAGGACTTTGAGACCAAGATGATGAAGTACATCTATGCTTTTGCGAAAAAGCTTGATGAAGCTGCTCTTACTGCTCTCGCAGCCAACAAAACACAGGTTTTGAAAAATCCGCTGCTGTATAACTGGTCTGCTAATGCCATCAATGCAAAGTGGACTGAACGCGAAAACGCATTTGGTGACCTCGAGGTTATGATGGGAGCAAATGACTTCTATGGTCAGTTGCACATTGTAGGTGACCCCGGTGTTGAGTCTATTATGCGTAAACTGCAGCAACACGGCCTTTACAATGATGTAAACAAGCAGAATGAATTCGGCACAAAGATTGTTCATTTGACGAACAATATTGCAGCTGCTGAAAACAAGTATGCTCAGGGTTATGCTGTAAATGCCGGCTCTCTTGGAATGTTGACCCGCTTCGAGCGTGACTGCTTGCTTGGAACTGTTTCCGGTGACGGCCATGAGTGGGGTATTGCTACTTTGCCTTTGCTGAACATGCCTGTTGGTACATATTTCTACGATTCTGTAGGTGATTACAATACTATTGCAGGAACCGCTACTGCTGATATGACTCGTACGCGCAAAGAGCACTATGGTTTTGCTGTTGACGTGGCCTTCTTGACTGCACATAACAGTGCACCTAGCACTTTGGCAAGTCCTATTCTGGCATTCAACGTATCAAGCGAGGATGCTGTTTATGCTAAGCCAGTTGTAGTAGTTAACTCTGAAAAAAGTCCAGTTAATACTAAAACAGTAGTTTAAGTTTAACGAATACCGATAGCAAATCTTTGAGTTGTTATTAGCTTTGGTAGGAGGCACACTGAGCCACTAGGCGATAGTGGCCTCCTATTTTTCATTAAAAATTAAGAATTATGGTTAGAGCCAACGATATACAAGAAAAACTGTTACACCTTATTGGATGGGAGCAGAATTATGATACATCAGACTTAAAAATATCTGATGCTTTAACCGTGAGTGAAAGTGGCTTATATTTTCAACAAATTCATCCTTTGCTGACTTTGCAGAATATGTCATGTATTGCTCCGGACTTTAAGAATATCACTTTTCCAGAATACAATTCTGAAAAGGAATATAGCAAAGGCAATGTAGTTGATTATCAAGGAACACGATATAAAGCGCTTCAAAAAGCACAAGGAAAACAGCCCGATATTGAGTCTGAGTATTGGGTTGAAACCAATTTATTTTCTGAATGGCTCGAGAGCAAAACAAAAGCAAGTATTCAAAAAGCTATTACTAGATACTGTAATGAAAAAACGGTAGAAGGAACAAATAAGCCATTATGCGAAAGTCGTACTTTGTTTGATGGAACAGGTAGATTAGTAGATGCTGTAAAGAATAAGAAAAACTTAGTTGGCTTTGAAATTGTACCAGTAAGAGCAAAAGGTGTAACCACAAAGATAAATAAAATATGCCTTCAGTTTACTAAAGCTGGAGAATATACTTTGTATCTTATGCATTCAAGTATGGATGCTCCAGTAAAGATTATAAAGCTTAATAAGATACGAGATAATAGTGCTGAATGGTTTACAGTCGATGACCTCTATTTGCCATATCAAAGTGAAGATAATGATGCAGGAGGAAGTTGGTATTTATGCTATTTTCAGTCTGAACTTCCAGAGGGAAGTCAAGCTATTAGAAAAAATAAAGACTGGTCAAAAGAGCCTTGCGGTTCATGCTCACGTAGAGAATTACTTGCTTGGATGGCATGGTCTAAGTATCTTGAAATTCATCCATTTTTTGTAAATGAAGAACTTGTAGATGCAGTTAATTTCAATGATGACTTTAACGAAGATTTTGCAAAGTGCCCACTTCACCTATGGGATGTTGAAAATAATCAATATACTTATGATAACAACTACGGATTAAATTTAGAAGTTACTGTAAGCTGTGATATTACAGATTTTATAATTGAACAGAGAATGATGTTCCAAGATGTCATAGCTAAGCAGGTAGCTGTAGATATGTTACGCGAGTTTGCATATAACTCTAACGTAAGGACAAATAGGCATTCAATTAATGCTTCTCGACTTGATATATTATATGAAGTAGATGGTGACTCTTCTTCTATGAAAAAATCAGGTTTAAGTTATCAGCTAGATATGGCTTTCAAGGCCATTAAGCTAAGTACTTCTGAAATTGATAGAGTATGTTTGCCATGTCGAAACAATGGCATTAAATATAGAACTGTATAAGTATGGCTGTAAAACGATATAACGCGACACTCCGCAATCTGGAATATAGGTTGCGAAGTTTTAAGGATAGCTTGCCTATGCTATTAGAAGATATTGTGCGTGACAAAGAAGACGTAATAGTATCAGCTATAGCAGATGACCAGTTATATCGTCGTGGTATCAACGGTAGAGGTGAAAAGATAATGGATTATATGCCATACAAGCCTAAAACCATACAAATAAAAAAGAAAAAAGGTCAGCCTACTACAAGGGTCACATTACGAGATACAGGTGCTTTTCATGAGTCTATGTTTGTAGTATTTGACTCAGAAGGTTTTTATGTGACTGCGAGTGATGAAAAAACACCTGAACTTATTGAGAAATATGGTGAAGAGATTTTTCGCTTAACAGATAAAAATTTTACCAGAATAATTCGTTCTCACATAAGAAAAGAATTAGTTAAACGATTAAAACAGGCAATAAGGAAATGAAGGAAAACTCAGTACAAATAAGATTTAAGGAAGACCCTGTATTGCTTGATAAGATATTACAGGATATGCAAAAGTCACTTATGAACAGACTTAAGTGGCTTAATTGTGCATTTGGTAGAGCATATAAGCTTGTAGAACATAGGCCAGATGGTAATAAGTTTATATATCCTGCGATGTATAACGGCAATGGAGAATATGTGTCACTTTTACCGAATGATAACTTTGGCAATTTTTCATGGTTTGATATTTATGACCCACAAAAGATTACTGAAGTAGTTCAATCATTGCCACAATATACTTTCAGCGGGGCCATTATATTCTGGTATGACCTCAGTAGCATTTATGAAGATGAAACTGTTATGCATACAGAAGAAGTAAAAGATGAAATTATGCGGGTATTAACTACTCCAGGTCTTATTACTACAACTGGTAAGCTTGTTATAAATGATATATATGAGCGCTTTGAAAATATATACAAAGGTTATTCAATAGAGAAAATCTATAATAACTATACTTATAAAGGAGAAGGTATACAAGATATTGATAAACAATTCTTCATGTACCCTTATGCAGGAATACGAATTGAATTTACTTTAACAACTAGAGAATTATGTCAACGGTATATTTTATAACAATGCTTTCGGCTTTAATATATATAGCCTTAGCAGCAGCATTTGCTATTTTGCTAATTGGAAAACTCGGTGTGCGCAATGAGATAATTACCAGAGCTCCTAAGCTTATTTCTCAATTATTCGATTGTGACTTTTGCTTAAGCTTTTGGACGTCGCTTATTCTCGCTATCATTCTCGCTATTTTCTTTAATGAGATGAGTATTATACTTATTCCTATCATATCAACCCCTATAACGCGAATTTTAATATGAAAAACCTGATAGTAAATAAAAAAGTCGTACGGGTATATGACAGCATAGATGAAATGCCTATTGTAAATTTTCAGAAGTACAATAAGTATTTGCTTATAGACTCTGGAATTGGCTCAGATGCAGACGATATTGATGCCCATATAACCCGTGTTGCTAAATTCATTAAAAGCAATAATGCCAAAAAAGCTTTGCAAGAACTGCAAAACATGAGGCAAAATATGTATATGGTGAACAACGAAATTTCACCGAGGTACTTAGCTTTTGCAGCTCTTATTCATAGCATAGACGGTGAAGAAGTTAATGATTTGTCAGATGATGGACTTAAAAACATATTGGCCAGGCTTAAAGAAATAAAGCATTCAAAGATTATAGACTTTTTGACTTGGCTTAAAAAAAAAGTAACCACCGAACTTGAAATGTACTTTCCAGGAGATTTTGTAAATCCAAAGGAAAAAGATGCATACGATAAGTTAAAGCAAAGAACACTTCTTGTGTTGGACTCTATGATAAATGACACAGATAACTCTGAACAGATAGAAACCATAGATATGATAATGCTTAATATGCATTCTCCAAAATCATACATAGGAAGTGAGTCTGTTGAGATAAAATATGATAAGCAATTTGAAAGTACTTGTCTTTTGATAGCTCAAAAAACAAGCATGGACGCTAAAAAGATGACAGTACTTCAATTCTATAATGCTGTTGATAATATAAAACAGCAATTAGAAGCAGAAAGCAAGAGTGTTAAACGGCATAAAAGGAAATAATTATGGCTGAAGACGATAAGATAAAATATAGCGACATAATTGAGCCGGATGACTCAATTGAAAAGCTTGTCAAGCAACTTGGCGAGCTCAATCAGTCATACGAGACAATGGTAAATGCTATCAGGGCAGGTGCAGATAGGATTGTGCATTCTATTAAATCTGCTAGTGGAGCTACAAGTGAAGGGCGTAAAGCTATTGATGAAGCAACAGCATCTACGTCAAGACTTGAAAGAGCTCAGAATGAGCTTAAATTAGCTTTATCTGATACGGGTAAACAGATTGCTTGGCTTAAAGCACAAACTTCAGATGCTAATAGAGCAACTGTAGAACAGCAGCGTTATATCCAGCAAGCTATATCTTCTTATGACCGTCTTAAGTCTGACCTAAAGCAAACAGTTGAGCTATATAAATCTTTAACTGCAGCTGAAAGAGCAGATAGCGAAATGGGGCAACAGCTACTCAATGATATTCTTAATTTGAAAAATCAGATTAAGGCCCTTGATGACCAAATGAAGCCTCATATCCAAACTCTGTCTGAAGTAGAAAAGGCAGAGCAAAGATTAGCTTATTTACAGTCAGATGAAGGTAAAAGATTACTTGAGTTAAAAGCTAAGATTGCTGAGCTTACTTCTGCTAGAAAACAGCAGAAAGCTACAGTAGACCCATTAGCTCAAGCTCAAGAGAAACTTGCTTATGCTCAGTCAGAAGAAAACCAGCAACTTAAACTCTATTCAACTCAAATACGAGAAGCAAATCAGATTGCTCAATTACAGGCTACAATTGCTAATTCTGCAGAAGGTTCTTATAATAGACTTTCAGCTCAATATGCATTAAATAAAATACGACTTAATCAGATGTCTGCAGCTGAGAGAGAAGCTACTGACTCTGGTAAAAAGCTTGAAGCTGAAACAAATGCAATTTATCAGCAGATGATAAAATTGCAAGAAGCGACAGGTAATTATAGATTGTCTGTAGGTCATTACCAAAAAACATGGGATGGCTTAGGCATTTCTATTTCTCAAGTAGTACGAGAATTACCTGCTGCAGCTGTATCACTTAATACATTCTTCTTAGGTATATCGAATAATATACCTATGGTAGTTGATGAAATTAACAGACTAAGAAAGAAAAATGAATTACTGAGAGCAGAAGGTAAAGAAACTGTAAGTGTAACAAAGTCAATTGTAAAATCACTGTTTAGTTGGAATACAGCACTAGTAGTTTTACTTACTGTATTCTCTATGTACGGTAAAGAAATCATTACATGGATTGATAGGACGTTTGCAGGGAGAGATGCAGCTAAATCTTTTGAAGATGCTTTAGAGGACTTAAATGATGAACTAGGAAAAGGGTCTACAGGGTCTTATGGCCAGCAGATAGCAGTATTAAGAAGATTATCTGAAAATTGGAAAGATTTAGGGGATAATATAAAAGCACAAACACAGTGGATTAAAGATAATGAAAAAGAGTTCAGTAAATTAGGCATCACCATTGATAGTATAAATGACGCCAATAATGCTTTTGTAGATAATACTGAATCTGTAGTGGCCGCATATAAAGCAAGAGCTAAAGCAGAAGCTGCGCTGAATGTTGTGTCCCAGCAATACCAAAAACTATTAGTTGCAGAAAATAAAGCTGAACTTGAAAAAGTGCGTGAGTACGGCTTTTTCGACAAAACTATAAATTACTTTAAAGCTTTATGGGGCAGCATTTCTGGACCAGACTCTGATTTGTCACTTGAAACTAGATTAAAAAAGCAGAGACAGAGAAATGTAGAAAGTTTACAAAAAGATGCAGATGTTCTTGAAAAAGAAGTTGAAAGCTATTTCAACGTATGGAAATTTTATGAAGACCAAGCAGATGCTCTATTTAAAGAAATTGGCTTAGAAGAATCTCACAAAAAAGATAAAAAAGGTCGTACACCAAGAGACGCTGATGACCGCCTAAATAACCTGGCATTAGCAGCCGAAAAAGCATATCAAAAGAGCCGTACAGAGATTGAGATGGATGAAAATAAGAAGCGCAGAGCTGAAGCCTTTGCATCATTCAATCAAGAAATAGCTGATTTAAACAATAAATATTCTAGAATCCAAAAAATACTGAATGGTCAAGATGAAAAATATAAAAAGCTTACAGAAAGCCAAAAAGAAACAGCTATCAAAGCGCTAGATGATATAGAAAATGCTATAAAGAACAAGCAAAAAGGCTTAACTCTAAGTCTAGATTTGCTCAATATAGATGTAGAAATACAAAAAGCTGAACAGCTATTAGAGTTGTTAGAATTAGAAGGTGAAGTATCAAAAAAAGGTTCTTATGAGGAACTCAGCAATTCATTAAAGCGATTAGATGTAGAAAGACAAATAGCATTGCTTAAGAATGCTCAGTTACCAGAAGCTAAAAGACAACCTACAAGCGCTATAAATGCATCTTTTGATAAACAAAAAGCTATTACTGTTGGTAGTTTTAATATGTCAAGCTTCGATGAGCAACAAGCTCTTGATGAAGCTGTATTTAATGAAGTTAAGCGCAGTGAAACTGAGATAACCCGATTTAAGCTTGAACAAGAAAAAGCTAGATGGCAAGAACAAATACGTTTAGCAGAAGCTGGTGGACTAGATTGGAGTCAAGCTCAGATTGATGCTGCTAAAGCCACGGTTAAAGGCATCGACCGTGAATTATCAGAGCTTGATGACTTTATTAAAAACATCGGTAAAAAAGGTTTAGGCGGTACTTTGCTTGAGAAACTTGGCTTTGATGATGACCAGATTGATGCCCTAAAAGATGCTGTAAATATAGTAATAGAACAGCTTCAATCCATTATGGATGCCGAAGTTGAATTAGCTGAACAGGCTGTAGAAGCAGCTGAAGCTCGAGTAGAGGCCGCACAAAAAGCTTATGATGCAGAGGTTGAAGCTCGTAATAATGGATATGCTAATAATGTAGCTACAGCTAAAAAGGAACTTGAACAAGAAAAGAAAAGACAACAAGAAAAGCAAAAAATGCTTGAAGCTGCTCAAAAGCGTCAAGAAAATCTAAATACTGTAATTCAAGCATCTTCACTTGTTACAGCATCTGCTAACTTATGGAGCTCATTCTCCTCGATACCTATTGTAGGTCCAGCTCTTGCACTAGCTGCGATTGCTACAATGTGGACCTCATTTGCTGTAGCCAAAGTTAAAGCAAAGCAAGTAACTGCGAGCCAATCTGAAGAATATGGTGAAGGTGGTCTTGAGTTCTTGGAAGGAGGCTCACATGCTTCTGGTAATGACATTGATTTGGGCACAAACAATAGTAAAGGCAAGAGAATGAGAGCTGAAGGTGGTGAAGCACTTGCTATTATTAACAAAAAGCGTACAAGGAAATATCGTAAAATATTGCCTGATGTTATTGACAGCTTTAACAAAGGTACATTTGAAGATAAGTATTTGAATGCTTTTGCTAATTCAGATGGTCTAAGCATAGCTCTTAATGCTAATGGCAATATAGATTTATCTAAAATAGAAGATGATGTGCGAAGTATAAGAAAGCAAAATGAAGTCAAGTATTATGCAATGCCTGATGGAACTGTAGTTATGCAATGCAAGAATGTTAAACGTATAATTAAAAATTAAAAAGCTTATGATGCCTCCTAAGTATAATTTCTATATTCAGATAAATGGTGAGGATAGAATAAAAGTAAATCCTCATTATAAAGACCTTAGTAAAAAATATACAAAAGAAAGTGGCCAGGAATTTTTTAGAATATCATTAGACGGCAAAATAAATCTATTCGGCCAAGACTATGAGCTTATAGCAAATTCAGGTCTAGAAGACCAGCTTATTTTTATCATTGACAAGTATAATAGAATTTCTGGAAAATGGATTGAGTACTATAAAGGTGAGTTTAACAAAACAGACTGTAAGCTTGATTATGACAAAAAGAAATGTGAGCTCAAAACTACTGCTATAGATGATTATAGTGAGGTTATGAATAAGTATGAAAATACTTATGACCTTATAAAGCTTGCTCCAGAAATAACAAGAATAGACTTGCATAAGCGCCCGTTAATGCAAGTCTATGTTCGTGGTGCTAATTCCATTACTAACTTCTTTGGAGGAACATACTGGGAAGACGATGTAAATAGTGCTATTGATAGCCATGATGACCTTATCAATAAATACTACTTTTCTTATATAAAAGCAGGAAATGAATTTTATGTAAGAGGAGCTGGTATTTCTGGTGTTAATGGAGTATATGCTGGTACAAATGGATATTGGAGTTGTTGGAATGGTTATACCTGTTATATGGGGACAGATACCCCGTTGACAAAGGCTTATATCTATATTAAACGTAATAACGATGACACAGTACTTTATCGATCTGTAAAACGGTGGATGTTTACAAATGCCGGTAATTGCTATATAGGGCGCGAGAATATAGAAATGGTAAATGTAAGTAATCCTTCTGATAAATTTACTATTGAAAGCCCATTTGTATATCATATATATATGCGCCTACTTTGTGATGTAGATACAGTAAAAGACTCAGAGGGTGTAAAGAACACTTATGATTTACCACCTGATGACTTTGTTACTGATAATAGAAATTATAAAAAGTGTATTGGATTAAGAAGCGGACTATTTTTCTGTACTTCTAGAGCAGTAGACGAACCAACTAAATATGGTCTAAATGATTACAACCAGTATTTTACAAATCAGTTTATTCCTAGTAATGCTTATATAGGTCGTGCTTTGCCCATTAGTAAGAACTCATGGGCAAATGCATCATTGTGGTATGTTTATGATAGCTATTATGAATATTTTGAAAAGATATTAAGAAAGCAGTATACACTAAAAGATAGTTATTCTATCGGTGCAGCAATAAAGGCTATTCTTAAAAAAATAGACCCAACAATATCGCATGAACCTACTGTTGAATATAGCCAATTCCTATATGGAAATGATAATCCTCTTGGATTGGCTAAATTCTATGTATATATAACGCAAAAAACAAATATCCTTAAAGGCAATTATAGCCAGCCTGCTCAGAAAGCTGAAACTTCACTTGAGGAACTAATGAAAATGCTGCGTGATTGCTTTAGATGTTACTGGTATATTGAGAATAATAAATTCAAAATTGAGCATATATACTTTTTCATGAATGGCGGAAGTTATTCAAGCCAATCAAGCTATCAACTTGATTTTACTGCACTTACTGACCAATTTAACAAAAAGCTGTCATCCTATTTTCAATCAGAAGTAGAATTTGAAAAATCAGACTTAAATCAACGGTATGAATTTGGGTGGATGGATGATGTAACAGACCTATTTGGTGGAGTTGCTATAAATGTAAAGTCTCAGTATATACAAAAAGATAAAACAGAAGAAATAAATATTGGGCAGTTTTCATCTGATGTAGATTTCATGCTATTTAATCCTAGTAACTTTTCAGACGATGGATTTGCTTTACTTTGTCCTATAATACCAAATTTGGTCAGAACTTCAGAAGTTACACACAATACGTATATAACTGATAGAGGTGGAATCTACGATATATCAGGTTGGAATATGATTACAGCCAAAGTAAATCCTGGGTCTGTACTTAGAATTTATAGTCCTAATTATATTGCAGGAAGCGTTGGAGCTCTTGGATATAGTAGCCAAAAGATGGTTACATTTGGGCAAGTACCTTATGTAGATATGCAAAATCTTCCGTCTGATGAAAATGGGTATAAAGTATTTAATATCCCCTTAGGCATAGAGTATATTTATATAAATATAAAAACCAGTTCTGAAGATTTTACATACTCTATGAAACTCTACGTGGATAATATGTTCCAATTACCTATAATTACAATAGAAGATTTGATAGATGAAAATGGAGATATTTATAAAGCGATTGCTCAAAATTGGTATGCTTCGTGGATTTATCTGCAAAATCTATATATGTATGATATGCCAGCTCAAAATATAGAGTCCAATGTTGTTGGAACTTTGTATGCTCGAGATGTAAAAAAATGTATGAAGCACACGATAGAATTTCCATCTGAAGAAGATTTAGATGAATTGGAACTCGTTAAAACAGCGTTTGGAAATGGCAAAATAGATGAAATGTCATTTAATATAAATACCAGGCAAGCAAAAGTTAATTTGCTATATAGGCCTCAATAAAATTGTGTGTTAAAAATTATTAAGAAAATTTCTTATATAGATTTTTATTTGTAAATTAGCAGTATGAAGTTAGTGAATAATAACATATCGCCATTGCCTTTTTACGATAATCTTGCACTGCAAAATCACCGTAAAGATTATGCTTTTGGCCAGGTTTATCCGCTAATAACCTATAAGAATATGTTATTGCCTTTTCAAGTAGTTCTTGCTAGTGGGACAGCTATAAGCTGGGTGAGATTATATAATTTCAATACAGGAGCATATACCGCTATAACAACAAACATGAAAGAAAATGGCCTGACTATCAAGTCATATACCGGCTTCAAACTTCTTAAATATCCCGGTATTCTTCCTATAGTTGAAATAAAGCATGAAGGTTTATATTATCTAGCTATTTCAATATCAGGCTTAGGAACTATATACTCTGACATATTTACTGTAACTAATAAGGTAGACGATTATCTGCTTCTTGAGTATTACAACTCATATAACTTTGAGCTTAAAAATGGTATAGTAGATTTTTCTGATAATTTCAAATTTAGGTGCTACTTGAATACACAAATCGGTAAACCTGAATATGATTTTGAGGAAGAAGCCACAGAGCGAATGGGTTATACTTTTATTGAAAGCCAAGTAAGCAAAAAGATTTATAAGTTTACATTTGTAGCTCCTGAATATCTATGTGATGCACTTAGAATTGTAAGATTATGTGAAAACAAACAAATTACAAGCAAATTGCAGACTTACGATTTGACAACATTTAGTATGGAGCCTGAATGGGAAGACCAAGGAGATTTAGCTGCAGTTGAATGTGAATTTGAAACTGATACTGTTATAGCTAATATAGGTGGGTATGAGCCTAAATTGGTGGGAGGTGATTTTAATAATGATTACAATAACGATTATAAAACAGAGTAAAAATGGCTAATTGGAGTACTTTAAAAGCAGCAATCGCTAGTATAATAAAAACTAATGGTAATCAAGAGATTACTGGACAGCTTATGCAGAATATACTCAACAATATAGTAAGTTCTGTAGGAGAAAATTCTACATTTGCTGGAATCGCTACTCCTATCACTAATCCTGGAGTTCCTGATGGTAATGTATTCTATTTAGCTACAAAAGCCGGAACATACACTAATTTTAGCGGAATAGAAATAGCAACCGGAGAGGCCGTTATATTGGAATGGAGAGGAAGTTGGAGCAAGAAAGTAAGTGGATTTGCAACACAGCAACATTTTTCTGAACTGGATAAAAAATCTGCTTTTGCCATAGATTATAAAACAGATAATCGCACAACACGACTTCAGGTCCTGAAATCATCACGTAAAACCGGAAAAATAATAAGCTATAGAAATCCTACACACGGAGAGCTTACTGTAGAAATGTACCTTGGTACATCGGTAGATGACGACCAATGGCAAAATGATTTGTCATGGGCAAATATATTTCCTTCGACTAAATTACCATTCATTAATGTAACTTCTATCACAAATAAAACATATAGTTCACCTGACGCGGCAAGAAATGCTTTACCAAATACGTACTATAAAAGAGAAGGTTTAATATTCTCTTTCAAAGATAATAGTAATAGATATAGAAGTTACCTTTATTTAGGTCAAGTAAGTAACGCACAGTCTTATATTCCAATTGATAATTATTGTTTTGAGGCTTTGGCTTATAATACAAATGCCATAATTACAAGATATCAGGTTGATTTAATATCAAGAAAACAAGGCTTTACAATAACATATAACGACGGCACAAACCAAATTATAGAGACTTATATTGGAACTTTGTATGATAATAGTAATTGGGGGAAAGATTCTAATTGGCAAAGGCTATTAACATATAAGGATTTTGATGAAATACTTGCAAATAATGCAGATATATATAATGCTATAGCAAAGCCTTCAATAAATAAAGTATACAGCAATTTGATACTAAGTAATAAAACAATAGACAATGCTGGAAATGTTATTGCCGGCACGGGCTATGCTATAGATGCAATAGAAATACCTTCGGATAAGAAAAGTATATATACGAATGCCTATTCTTTATTTTTTTATAGTGGAACTAAGGATAATTTAACTTTTTTAAGCAAGATTACGTCTATTACTGCTAGTGGTGCCGATATTAGAATTAAAGAAATCCCAGAAGGGGCTACTTATGTTAAAGGATGGAATAATAGAGAGAGAGATTTTTATTATCTTTCTTTTGAGGAAAACTTCATTCCTGTAGAGTTTGGTATAACAGAAATACCGAAAATAGATTACAATAAAAATTTAATCACTGAAAATAATCTTATAAAAGGATATAATAATGTAAATGGCTCGCTACAAGCTAATGAGTCATATAATACAACGAGATTTATTCCAATAGATAGTAACATAAAATCAATATTTTCAAATGCTTATAGTGTAGGTGCATACAAAGAGGATGGAGCATGGATAGGATATACTGGTAATCAAAGTAATACCTTTAGAGAAATAAAAATTAATAACCATCCTAAATTTCTTGTGCTCAATTTTTCCACAAGCGTAAATCCTTTTGCATCTATATTTTATTTTCCATGCAACAATGCAGATGAAATTGTTAATGAAGCCTTAAACAGAGATAGAGTTATAAAATTAGCGTTTAAAGGAAAGAAATTCTGTTCGTTTGGAGACTCGATTGTTGAATTATCCTCATGGCAAAAATATATCTGGAAGTATTTTAGAATGGCAGACCATTATATAAGGGGAATAGGAGGTTCAAAGGTTACTAGCGTAAAGCCACAAACAAAGAAAGTAAATGAAGATGGTTATTATAATGCATCAAACCCCGATAGTGGTACGATTACAATATCAGATTATATGTGTGGAGATGAGCGTGTTAATACTATACCTTTGGACACAGACGTATTATGCGTATATGCGAGCGCAAACGATATAACGGCAAGTGTAGAAATGGGTACTTTAGATGATGGCGACGAGTCTCACTTTATGTATGCTTACGGCTTAATGGTTAGAAAGATAGTTAAAAGATTGCCTAAAGCTAAAATATTCTTATGTACGCCACATAATTTTTACAATAGTCACAGCAATGCGGATTATCCATATAAGAACAATAAAGGGCTTACCATATTGGATTATTGTAAAGCTATAAAAGATATAGGAGCAATATACGGTATTCCAGTTATAGATGTAAACGCTTTAAGCACCATTTCTACTTTAACTATTATGAAAGATTTAGAAGACCAAGTACATCCAACTCCAACTGGAGGTAAGAAAATAGCTAATGTAGTTATATCGGAAATGATTAGATATGTAAGCATGAGTCTTATTGAGCCTATAATAGAAGATGTATATCACTAATCAACTAAATAATAGCTTAAAATTCTTCAAAATTATGGGAGAAGTTACAGAAAAAATCTATTGTTGCGACAGAGGCGACAATGACAACGCTTTAGCAGCAGCCATTCTGGCAGGTAATAACCGCAGAGACGATTGGGGCCCTATGGCCGCCATGATGGGTGGAGGTATGAACAACTGGATGAACAATCCGTTTGCTTATCTCATGTTCATGGCTTTGCTCCGCAACGGAGGCTTTGGCTTTGGTGGGGATGGCGCAGGTGCTGCTACCCAGGGTATCGAAACTCAGGCTCAGCTTAATGCTATCCGCACTCAGTTGCAGGACAATCAGAATGCTGATTGTATTAAGTCTGCTATTCAGGGCAATGGCTTTGCTCTTAGCCAGCTGGCCCAGACGCTTAACATTGACTTCAACACCCTTCAGAAGTGCTGCTGCGATGTTCAGGCTGCTATCCAGAATGTTGCTGGCCAGGTTGGCTTCTCTGCTGAGCGTGTTATCAATGCTGTTAACCTCGGTGACTGCAATGTTATCCAGGCTCTGCAGAATTGCTGCTGCCAGACTCAGCGCCAGATTGCCGATTTCCGCGCAGATGTTCAGCTCCAAACTTGTCAGCAGACTAGCGAACTCCGCAATGGCCAGCGTGATCTTGGCTTTGCAATTACACAAGGTTTCTCAGCTACTGCTTTCCAGGCTCAGCAAGATAAGTGCGATATTCTTCGTGCCGGTCAGGACAATACTCAACGCATCATCGACACTCTGAACAACCACTGGAAGGACGAACAGGCTCTGAAAATTCAGGACCTTAAGTTCGAGCTTTCTCAGGAGCGCCAGAACAACTATTTCGCTCGTCTCATAAACGGCGGATGCGGCTGTGGTGGTAATAGCTGCGGATGCGGCTGTGGCCAGTAATGTTTAACCATTAAACTGTAAAGATTATGGTTACATTATCGCCAGTAGGCTTAGCCGCTGCTCCTGTGGCAAATCAAGTTTCGTTCTTGGCCACATTTAAGGAGAAATTGTGTCGTTATGTTTGTGCAACTTCTACAAATCAACCGTTTGCGACTGTTACTTACAGGAATGAAACGCCTGTTCTTAACGGAACTACAGTATTCGTGCCTATTGTAGCAACAATCACGATTACTACTCCAAATGCTTGCAAATGCCAAGCTGAGACACAGGTAATCAATGAACGGTTTGTGGTTGCATTCCAAGGTAGAACGACGCTTCCTACATCTGTTACTATCAACCAGCTTGGAATGACTCAAGGACTTATTAAGATAGTATGCGGAAAATCCAACTGCTATGCTATCAATAGCTCATTGAGCGTTTCTATTCCAGCTGAACCAGCAGCCTAATTAATTGAGGGTACTTAGGGAAGTTTTATACTTCTCTGAGTGCCCTCTTTTTTATTAACAATTCAAAAAGATAAGCTATATGTTGTTATTCAAAGATATAAAGCAGAATTATCCTGTATACATTCTTGATACACAGGAATTTAGCCTTATTCAAGGCAAAGCCACTCAGGTATCGTTTCCTCGATTAGAAATGAACCAGAAGACTGGCAAAACAGAGATGGTAGTAGATGTTACTATAGAGGCCAATGGAAAAATGGCAACTTACGCTATTCCTGAAAGCCATTCAGTTACCTATGCCGGGCATCTTGTTCTGTCAACAGAAAAATCTGGATTGACGAGCGAAGTTGAAGCTCAAAAGGCAAATGCTGAACAGGTTTTGGCTTCTGCTTCTAAAGCTCAAAACGTCATTGACAAAGCTCCTTCATTACTCGCAGAACTTAATCCTATGTATAAGGAAAAGCAAGAAACAGAGCAGCGCTTCGGCAAGATTGAAGGTTCTATCGGTGAAATGAAAGAACTCATGAAAAAGCAGCAGGAAATGATGGAGAATTTCATCAAAAAATTTGAAAGCTAAAAGTTATGGGACACAGATTAAAATGTATCATAGTAAAGCATCATACGTGCGACCATGATAAGGAGCACGAAGATGAAGAGGATGTAGTAGTAGAAAGCAGAATAGCTACTCCTCATGGTGAGCATAAGGTCAAATTCGATTTACCTTACGAGCAAACAGCGAATGCTCTTATGTCTGCTAAAGGATATTCTGAGTATGTCAAAAAGCACGGCTATCACTTTACAGATGCTCTTGCAGAGCACGTAAGTAAAATGATGGTAAATGCTAATGGCCAACAGCACTCTTGGACTGCAAGCCAAGTCAAAAAGTCTATGGAAAGTTTAGGATTGAGCATTCCTGGCAAAGTAACAACAGGCGATGTTACCTATGCGGCTAATATGGCTTATGCAGATTTCTATCCAGACCCTCTAAAAGATGAGGCTGCATGCTTGAGATATGCTCATAAAGTAGCCAATGACCCAGATGGGTATGATGGCATGATTTTCTGCAGATGGACTGCTGACGCAATCGGAAAAGCAATCAAGTTGGACTGGGAAAAATTCGTATAGTATGTTAGAACTGATTGAAGCAAAGAACTTTGACGGACTAATGTTTTTCATAGCTATTAGAGTTGGCATTATTTTAATCTGCTGGATTTTCATGATACTAAGCAGTATCGTAGACTTCTGGAGTGGAACAACGACAGCAAAAGCACTTGGCCAAGCATTGATGTCGCATGGATTTCGTAGAACAATTACAAAAATCGGCGATTATGTAAGGCTAATGCTTTTTGCTCTTATGTTTGATATACTTGGAAGCTTATTATCATTCTATATAATTCCATTTGCCACAATTCTATGTACTGTTGCAGTTATATATATTGAGGGTAAATCTGTCGTAGAAAATAGTAAACGCAAAAAGGCTCATGCTGCAGATGTACCTGATATAGTAAAGAAGATTGTGCAAGCAGCCACTGTAGAGCAAGGCCACGAAATACTTAATGAAATAACAAAAATAATCGCCTTAAACGACAAAAAGAAATGAGAAAGATAAATAAAATCATAGTCCATTGCTCTGCTACTCCTGAAGGACAAGATGTTAAAACTGAGACCATACGAGATTGGCATGTGAATGGTAATCATTGGAAAGATATTGGTTATCACTATGTGGTTGAGCTCGATGGCTCTGTTCATAAAGGCAGAGATGAAAGTGTAGTTGGAGCCCACTGCTCAGGTCAAAATGCAAATTCTATAGGAATATGCTATGTAGGAGGCGTTGCTAAAGACGGTAAAACTCCTAAAGATACGCGCACTGAGGCTCAAAAGCAATCTTTACTCGAATTGCTGAAAAGCTTAAAGGTAAAATACTCAAATGCTACTATTCATGGACACAGAGAATTTGCAGCTAAGGCATGCCCCAGCTTTGATGCTAAGTACGAGTATAAAGATCTCTGAAGTGTATAAAAACCATTCTCGCAATAATTTCTTATGCGCGAGAATGGTTTTTATATTAAATATGAATAATAACAAATAAAACTCAAAGATTATGCGAGAATTAGCGAGAATAATTACACTTATATTTTTAGCCACTATATTATATAGCTGTAAGTCAATTCAATATGTGCCAGTGGAAACAACGAAAAGAGATACTACTTACTTATCTCATACCAAAATTGATAGCGTATATCATAGAGATTCAATCTATGTAGAGCACAAAGGCGATACCGTGTATCTCAGTAAATATAAATACTTGTATAAATACATAGAAAAGCATGATACTCTTTGGCGAGAAAAAGTTGATACAATTCAAGTTGCATACCCTGTAGAAGCTCGGCTTACTAAATGGCAAAAGATAAAAATTAATATTGGTGAATACCTGATAACCGCCATAGCCTTAGTAATTATATGGCTGTGTACAAAATACTTCATAAAGCGGTAAACAACAGAAACAATATAAACAAGTCATTGTTTACGCCTAAAGTGCTCAAAATTAATTACTTATATATACTGTAAACAAAGAAACAATAATTTCATTAAATCTTTTCGTATTAAAAGCCGATATTTCTTATTAACCTTAATGTTAATCGGAAATTAAGAAATTAAGTTTGAAATATATAGAGGCATTGTTTTTATTGTTTCTTTGTTTACAGCAATTTCAAAGCCGCACTAAAATTGCTGTTTAATTATTTTTAACAAATAAATTCTCAAAAAATAATGGAAAATTTTTTTTCTTTCGAGAATAGTTTGTATATTTGCATATCGAAAATAAGATAATAAAAATTCACCAAAATATGGAACAACAATTTAATATAGGTAATGTAATTGAGCACTACAAGCTAAATACGGAAGATTTAGCGAAGGTGTTATTTCCTACTGTTAAATATCCGAAACAGGCATTTGACCGTGTGTTAAAGGGTGAAGCCAATTTGGATGTTATACAGTTAGAGCGATTGGCCAATCATATTGGCGTGTTAGTAACTGATTTGTTTTCAGCAAATACTTGGAAAGGTTCATCTGAAGATGGATGCCTAACAATGCTGAAAGGCGAATATAAAGTAAAGCTGAATTATAAAGGCGTGTACGTATCTATATATAAGAATAATGAGCTTATCCACCAAAAACTCTCAAACGTACCAGATATGACAGTAAACGATTTTATTAACTATTTAGATAACTTCATTAAAAATTACGAAAATGGAAACCATTAAAATTTCTGTTGAGGTTAGCGTAAACCTGTCTGAAAATACGCAAAAGTTTTTAACTTCATTGTTTGCAGCAGGAGTTCCAAGTGGAGCTCAAGTAGCCGCTTCAGTTTCTAAACCTGCTCCTGCTGTACTAGCAAAGCCAGCTCCCGCAAAACCTACTCCTCAGCCTGCGGCACCTGCCCAGACTCAGAGTGCTGCCAAGCCTGCTCCTTCAGCACCTGCTGCTCCGGCTGCTTCTTCTGCCTCTAAGAGCATTGAGGACGTCCGCGGAATGCTTGCAAAAAAGGTCAATGAGCATCGCGACGTAATCAAGCAAAAACTCAATGAACTTGGGGCTCCAAGCGTAACAAAACTTGACCCGGCTAAGTATGATGAAATGTATAACTTCTTAGAGTCACTGTAACTATGTCAAGTACAAAGAAATTGCAAAAAGCAGCTCAAAAGTTTCGTAGAAAAAAATCCAACACTTTATGTTAAGTATGCCTATCAATGCAAATGTTTAGCAGAATTAATAAAAGAATATGGCTCAAGTGACAAATAATACTAAACTACAGAAACATAGCCAGAGGAGTCATGCACTCCTCTCGGCTTCTGGAGCAGGAAGATGGTTGAATTGTACTCCATCTGCCAAACTTGAAGATGAATATGGAGAAAAGAAGTCTTCAGTATATGCAGAAGAAGGTACATTAGCTCATGAGCTCTCAGAGCTTTACCTGAGAAAAGATACACTTAACAGCATTAGTGAGCAAGACTTTGACCAAAGGCTCGAAGAGATAATGGCAAATGACCTGTTCAGCGAGGAAATGCTTGAAGTTGTACCTATCTATACGGATTATTGCTCAGAACAATTAGCTGAAGCAAAAACTGAAAATCCGTTAGCTGTCATGGAAATTGAGCAGAAACTCGATTTGGCAGAATATGTGCCTGAAAGCTTTGGAACAGCTGACTGTGTTGTTATCAATGACAACCTTATGGAAGTTATTGACTTAAAATATGGAAAAGGTGTTCCAGTATATGCTGAATGGAATAAGCAACTTATGCTTTATGGACTTGGAGCTTTGCAGAAATATGATACAATGTACGATATAACGGAAGTGCGATTGACTATTATACAGCCTCGCATTAACAACATATCAAGTTGGCAAATATCTGTCGAAGAACTCCGTAAATGGGCAGAAGAGGAGCTTAGACCAAGAGCTGAACTTGCATTTGAAGGTAAAGGAGAACTTAATGCTGGAGATTGGTGCAGATTTTGCGCTGTGCGTAATCAATGTCGTAAGCTTTATGAGCAACAACTCGAAATTGCGCAACATGAATTTGCAGACCCAGAGTTGTTAACCGATGATGAGATTGCTGATATAGTTAAGCGTGTGCCTAAGCTTATAGAATGGGCTAATTCAATAACAGAATATGCACAAACTAAAGCGGTTAACGAGAATAAGCAATGGCCGGGGCTTAAATTAGTTGAAGGAATTAGTCGACGCAAATGGGCTGACGAAGACCAAGCTTCTAATGCAATTTTTGCGCGTTGCCCTGAACTTTCAGAAGATGAGATTTTCAATATGAAGCTTAAGCCAATTACTTCTATTGAGAAGTTAGTAGGCAAAAAGCGTTTTGAGGAAATACTCTCAGATGTGGTTATCAAGCCACAAGGCAAACCTACTCTTGTACCGCTTGAAGACAAGAGACCAGCAATGGGATATGCTCAAGCACAATTAGATTTTAAAAATTAATAGTTATGACAAAGAAACAGATTTTTCGGCTGATAGTGACTATTATTGCTATCAGTATTGGACTTTATCTTAAGTTAGCGGGATTCGGTGATACACTTATGTCGTTGCTTATTGGGACAATAGGTATCATAATAGGCTGGATTGCTAAGTGCCTTTATAATAAATACATAAAAGAAGATGAGCTGTAATAATCACGAATATTTGCCAGATTGGGCAATTATAGAAATAAAATAAGAAATATGAAAAAAGCAATGTTATCTCAGCCTATGGCTGGTAAAACTGAAGAAGAGATTATAGCTACAAGGGAGAAAGCTATTAGGCTTCTTAAAGAGAAAGGTTATAAGGTTATTAATACTTTATTTACCGATGAATGGTATAGTAAAGAGAAAATGACCGAAAGAGGTGTAGTACAAATTCCGCTTTGCTTTCTTGCCAAATCTCTTGAAAATATGAGTTTATGTCATGCCGCTTATTTCTGTAAAGGGTGGGAGAATGCGCGTGGATGCAAAATTGAGCATGAGGCTGCAAAAGCTTATGGTTTAGAGATTATATATGAAGAATAATAACAACTTAAATTAAAAGACAATGAGTAATCAAGTAAATTCAACCAAGGTTGTAACTGGCAAAGTAAGATTTTGCTATGTAAACGTATTCGAGCCCACAGCTATGAATGAGGGCGATACTCCTAAGTATAATATCTGCGTTCTTATTCCTAAGAGCGATACGGCTACTATTGACAAAATCAAGAAAGCCATAGAAGCTGCAAAGGAAGCAGGTAAGGCAAAACTCGCAGATAAGAATGGCCGTATTCCAGCAAACCTCAAATTGCCTCTACGTGATGGCGATGAAGAACGTCCGGATGACCCAGTATTTGAGGACCACTATTTCATCAATGCAAACTCGATGCGTCAGCCAAGCATTGTGGACCGCTCACTCAATCCAATCATGAGCAGAGACGAGTTCTATTCAGGTTGTTATGGTCGCGCTTCAATCAACTTCTATGCTTTCAATGTTTCATCCAAAGGCATCGCTGCTGGATTGAACAATCTCCAGAAGCTCGAAGATGGAGAGATGTTGGCTGGTGGCTCAACAGCTGAAGAAGATTTCGGTGGAGATAATGCTGTTCAGGATGATGACGATATGATGTAATATCGGAGGCATTTGTTTACGCCAGGATAGGTCCGGACTAATTAGCCCGGGGCCTATCTTTTATGGGATAGTAAGTTTAACTGGTAAAACAGGGCGAGGTATGGGCGTTCACTTGCGGGTTCGACTCCCGTCTATCCCACTATTATAAATATCAAATAAAATAATAATGGCAAAAAATCTTTTTATAGACGTTGAAACATATTCATCTGTAGATATTAAAGAGTCTGGAGCTTATAAGTATATTGAGTCACCAGACTTTGAAATTCTTATAATAGGATATGCTTTAGATGATGGCCAGGTAAAGATAGTAGATTTGGCTCAAGGTGAAGAAATGCCTGAAGAGTTTGAAGAAGCTTTGCTTGACCCGGATTGTGTAAAAGTGGCACATAATGCAGTATTTGAGCGCTTGAGCTTTAAGCGTATAGGATATAATGTTCCAGCAGAACAGTGGTATTGTACCTCTGTAAAAGCTGCGTATTGTGGTTTACCACTTTCTTTGGACGGAGTATCAAAGGCTCTTAATCTTACAGATAAAAAGCTAGATACTGGTAAAGCACTTATTAAATACTTCTCATGCCCATGCAAAGCAACTCGAGTTAATGGCATGCGTACTCGGAATTATCCTGAACATGCTCCTGAAAAGTGGGAAATGTATAAGGAATATAACAAGTATGACGTACTTGCAGAGCGTGAGATATTTAAGAGATTAGAGGCATATATCATTCCTGATATTGAGCGCAAGATGTATGTGCTTGACCAGAATATAAATGATAGAGGTATTTTGGTTGATATGGAATTAGCAGAGTCTGCTATCGCAGTAGATAACACATATACTTCTATCTTAACGCAACATGCTCAACAGCTAACAAGGCTTGAAAATCCAAACTCGCCTGTTCAAATTAGGCAATGGATTGAAAAGGCAACAGGGTGTGTTGTTATGTCACTTTCAAAGGAAACAATGCCTGATTTAATGAAAGAGTTTGCAGATTATCCAGATGTTATCGAGTTGCTTAATATACGCAAAAAGCTCTCAAAAACGTCTATTAAGAAGTATTATGCTATGCTTAATTGTGCCATGAAAGACCATAGAGTCCGTGGTACATTTCAATTCTATGGTGCAAATAGAACTGGACGATGGGCAGGTAGGCTATTGCAATTGCAGAACTTATCAAAAAATCATATATCACATATAGAAGTACCACGTGAAATGATTAGAGCACGTGATTGGGAGTCGGTTGAGATGATGTATGATGATGTTGCAGATATTTTGTCCCAGTTAGTAAGAACAGCTCTTATAGCATCGCCTGGTAAAGTATTTAGTGTCGCAGACTTCTCAGCCATTGAGGCGCGTGTTATATCTTGGCTTGCAAACGAAAAATGGCGAATGGACGTATTCCGTGGAGATGGTAAAATCTATGAAGCTACAGGAGCAAAGATGTTTAATGTGCCAATATCTGCTATTACAAAAGGCTCAGTACTTCGTGACAAATCAAAGATTTCAGAGCTTGCACTCGGTTATGAGGGCTCATTAGGAGCACTTAAGCGAATGGGTGGTGAACGTATGGGCTTATCAGATACTGAAATGATGAGCCTGGTGCGTAAATGGCGCTCGGCAAACCCTGCAATTGTAGATATGTGGAAAGAAATAGATGAAGCATCGAAAGAGGCTGTCAGATACCAAAGACCAGTATCATGCACATGTAGAAATATAATTTTCGACTGTAATGGTGAGTTTATGACAATACAATTGCCATCTGGCAGAAAGCTATTCTATTATGGGCCTAAATTCAAAGATAAGAAAATAGGCCGTTCTACGATGCCAACCCGAGTATTATGTTACCAAGGGGTTGTGCAAGAAACTAAGCAATGGGGCGAAATTGATACGTATGGAGGCAAATTAACAGAGAACATTGTACAAGCTATTTCAAGAGATTTGCTTGGCAATTCTATGTTAAATCTTGAGGCTAATGACTATCATCCCGTGTGCCATATACATGATGAAGTTTTGTGTGAAGTCCCAGAAGAGAATGCTCAAGCATATTATGAAGAAATGGCAAGCATTATGGGCACTCCTCCTGAATGGGCATCAGACCTTCCACTAAGAGCAGATGGATATACAACGCCATTCTACTTAAAAGATTAAAAATATGATTTGGCTGTGTTTATATATTGTTTACGCATATTATGCAAGTAGATAAATTGAAATATGATGAAAATTTGAGCATAGCAGTTGGACTAAATGTTTCAAGTAAAGTATGGAAAAATACCAAAACTACTTGGAGCAATTTAGTTCAAAAGCTAGCTACTCCTGTAGTAACCGCTGAAACATATAAGCGGTTTATGAGTGCCACAAAAGAAGAGCAAAGTAAGATAAAAGACGTAGGCGGATTTGTAGGCGGATTTCTTACAAATGGTAGGCGTGATAAAACAAATGTACTTTACCGCCAGTTAATTACATTGGATATTGACTTTTCTCATGAGAACTTTTGGTGGGACTTTACAATGCTATTTGATTGTGCTGCGGTTATTCATTCAACCCATAAGTCATGCCCTGAAAAGCCACGACACAGATTGATAATTCCACTTGATAGAGAAGTATCACAGGAAGAATATCAAGCTATTGCTCGAAAAGTCGCTGGAGACCTAAACATTGATTTGTTTGATCAGTCAACTTTTGATGTAAATAGACTTATGTTCTGGCCGTCTGTATCATCAGATATGGAGTACTACTTTGAATTTCAGGACGGACCTTTCCTTGAAGCCGATTATATTCTTGGGCTATATAATGATTGGCATGATACGAGTGAATGGCCAACTGCTACAGATAGCACAGATGTAATAATGCAAGCTATCAAAAAGCAAGAGGACCCAGAAGATAAAAAAGGCATAATTGGTGTTTTCTGCCGTACTTATACTATACAAGAAGCTATTGAGACTTTTCTTTCAGATGTATATACACCAGCTGGAGAAGGACGATATACATATATAAATGGCTCTACATCTGCGGGCTTAATAGTCTATGATGATAAATTTGCGTATTCTCATCATGGAACAGACCCTGCTGGAGGTAGACTATGTAATGCATTTGACTTAGTTCGCATACATAAATTTGGCCATTTAGATACAGGCAAAGAAAAAGAAGACAAAGATAAAAAGAGCTTTAAGGCAATGGAAGAATTTGCCTCTAAGGACTCTACAACAAAAAAGCATATTGCTGAAGAAAAGTTTGCTGAAGCTAAATTCGAGTTTGCGGAAGAAGCAAAAGCAGAAGTTCCTGAAGAATATGATACTTCATGGACAGAAGAGCTTGATGCTAATACAAAAGGCGAATATGATAATTCCGCCAATAACTTGAATATAATAATTCAGCATGACCAATTCTTAAAAGATGTATTTAAGCTAAACATTTTTGATAATAAAAGATATGTTACACGTTCGTTACCATGGCGTAAAGTCGATACTGTGGAGCCTCTTCGTGATGTTGACTATTCTGGTGTTCGTAATTACATTGAGTGTGTTTACGGCATTGTGTCAAGTCAAAAAGTGGACGACGCACTTGCGCTTGAATTTGAAAAGAAAAAGTTCCATCCGATAAGAGAGTATATATGCACTCAAAAGTGGGATGGCATACCGAGAGTTAATACATTATTGATTGATTATTTTGGAGCAGAAGATAACGCTTATACTAGAGCCGCCATTAGGAAGACGTTGGTGGCGGCTGTTGCGAGGGTATTCGAGCCAGGTATTAAGTTCGACACAGCGCTTATACTTGTCGGAGAACAAGGAACATATAAAAGTACTTTCGTTAAAAAGCTAGGCATGGAATGGTTCTCAGATACATTCACGACTGTGCAGGGCAAGGAGTCATTTGAACAGATACAAGGGGCGTGGCTAATTGAAATGGCAGAACTTTCAGGCCTTAAGAAAGCAGAAGTAGAGTCAATAAAGCACTACATATCAAAAAGAGAAGATATGTTCAGGCCGGCGTATGGTAGAACAGTAGAAACATATAAAAGGCAATGCGTGTTTTTTGGTACTACTAACAACAAAGATTTCTTACGTGACCCGACAGGAAATAGACGGTTTATGCCTATAGATGTAAGGCCAGAATATGCAACAAAGTCCGTAAATGATGACCTTACACAAGATGAAGTAAATCAAATATGGGCTGAAGCATATCAGTTATATTTAGCAAAAGAGCCTTTATACCTCGTTGGTGATGAAGATATAATTGCTAAGATTGAGCAACATAAACACTCAGAGGCAGATGAGCGAAAAGGTATTATTGAAGAATATCTTAATACTAAATTTCCAGATGACTGGGATAAAATGGACATGTACGACAGAAGACGTTGGCTTGAAGACCCATTGTCTAAAAACGGTACAGTGCAAAAAGACTTTGTCTGCATTGCTGAAATATGGTGTGAATGTCTTGGCAAAGATAAGACAGATATGTCAAGATATAATACCAGAGAGATAAATGAAATTGTAAGGTCATTGCCTGAATGGGAAGCTATAGCATCCACTAAGAACTTTCCTTTATACGGTAAACAGAAATATTATAAACGTAAAGATAGCTTATTATGAAGTATATAGAATATAATGCTGAAAATGTAAATAAATACAAATCAGATGGTAACATGCTTATACATGCAAGAACAGGTGATGATGTATTTGGAACTATGCTTATAGATGATAACAATAAGCTTATAGGATATATAGCTTGGCAAAATAAAATGATAATAGCCTTTGAAGTTGTTGAAAATTATAGAAAACAGGGATATGGCTCAAAGCTATTATTAAAAGCCATAAATACAGGAAATATAAAAAGATTAACAGTTTCTTCCAGCAATAAAGATGCCATAAATTTATACAAAGATTTTGGCTTTTTAGAAACCGGATTTGATTATATAGGTAATCGCTTAATTATGACTTTATTATGATAGCAAATTTTTATAAAATGCAATACGGAAATTACCGTAATTCTGTGCTTCTTGTAACAAGAAATATAGAACATATTCCATCTGTCAAAACGATTGTTATATACAATGGCCAAAAGTTTTGTGTTGACAAACTGGAATTTAATTTGGATAAGTGTGAGTATAACATTTATATGGCCAGGTTATGAAATATGTAATACTAAGAGCTGTATGCAAATTCTCCGATGGTTCTTTAAGAACAATAAAATATGATGAAAACCATGTAACAGAAGAAAATGCTTGCAATGATGTAGCCCAATTCAAGAAAAATCTTAAAGATAAGCTTAACCGGTCATTGCAAATACTTGAAGTAACTGTAAGTTCAATAAATTTAACTTATGAAGAAAGAGACGGTAGACAGTGAAAAAGTTGTAGAGCACAAATTGGTTGAGCTTGTTAAGATAAATGGTGGCATGTGTATAAAACTGCTGTGTGACCAACTTATAGGCTTACCAGATAGAATGTGCTTATTTCCGGGCCATAAAATAGTTTTTGTGGAATTAAAAACAACTGGGCGAAAGCCTAAACGCATACAGGCATATATGCACAATAAGCTTAGAGCTTTGGGCTTTAGAGTTGAAGTAATAGATACGATAAAAGGTGTTGAACAATTTATAGATAGTATAATTTATGATAAGTAACATAGTTGCATTTATAATAGGTGCTTTGTTTGGTTTAGCTTGTTTAGCTATATTTAACAGTAATAAAAGATGAAAGAAACAGATTTACATGGCTACCAAAGAGCCACGGTAGAATTTATACTTACACATCCTTATTGTGGAGTATTTCTTGACCTCGGCTTAGGTAAGACGGTATCAACACTGACAGCTGTAAACTATTTGATGTTTGACTATCTTGAGATTAACTCGGTGTTAGTCATAGCACCAAAGCGAGTAGCTGAGTCAGTTTGGCAAGAAGAAGCAGAGAAATGGGACCACTTAAAGCATTTGCGCTTTTCTAAGATTATAGGTACTGCTAAACAGCGAATAGCAGCTGTTATGGAAACAAAAGCTGATATTTATATCATATCAAGAGATAATGTCGCATGGCTTTGTGCTTTATATGGCGGAGGCAAATTACCTTTTGATATGGTAGTAGTTGATGAGCTTAGCAGTTTTAAGTCTTATAAATCAGAGCGTTTTAAGGCATTACGCGGCGCAAGACCTTATCTTAAAAGGTTAGTAGGACTAACTGGTACACCCGCTCCAAATGGACTTATTGATTTGTGGCCTCAAATATATCTTATGGATAGAGGCGAGCGCCTTGAAAAGACAATATCAAGATATAGAGAAAGGTATTTTCGGCCAGGTCAAACGAATGGTCATGTTGTATATTCATACGATTTGATGAGTGACTCAGAATATCTAATACATAAGAAAATAGAGGATATTTGCATAAGCATGAAAGCCGATGATTATCTTGAAATGCCGTTTAGGACAGATAACTATATAAAGCTTAGAATGCCTGAAGCTCTAAAGAAGCAATACGATGACTTTGAAAAGAATAAAGTGCTTGACTTAATAAGTGCTACTGAAACTGTTGAGCAAGAAGACGAAAATGGCAATTCATCAGTATTTGTTGAAAAGCCGGTAGAAGTAAATGTAGTCAATGCTGCTGCCCTTTCAAATAAATTACTTCAATTTGCTAATGGAGCTATATATGATGAAGAAAGAAATGTGTTTCCAATTCATGATATTAAGCTTGAAGCTCTTAAGGAGATAATCGAAGATGCAAATGGCCAATCTGTGCTTGTAGCATGGACCTATCAATTCGATAGGGATAGAATCGTGGAATATCTTAAAAAATATAAGCCAAGAGAGCTTAAAAACAATAAAGATATTGAAGACTGGAATGCTGGTAAAATACAAGTTATGTTAGCGCATCCAGCATCAGCAGGTCATGGACTTAATCTTCAGGCAGGAGGCAGTATAATAGTTTGGTTTGGGCAAACATGGAGTCTTGAATTATATCAGCAGTTTAATGCTCGATTATATCGACAAGGACAGCAAAATCATGTTGTTATAAATCATTTGATATTGCAAGGCACTCATGATGAAGATGTAATCAGAGCACTTAAAGCAAAAGATAAAAAGCAAAATGCCTTAATGGATAGCATAAAAGCAAAAATTGACAAATATAAAAAATTTATGTAATATGGGACGTAATGGAAAGCAAGCTCCGGTATTTCCGGAAATGGTAAAATTTGTTAACGATAATGTTGGCAAAGTAGTAAGTTCAAAAGAAATTCTGCTTGGTAAAGAGCCAGGTAGAAACTCAGAAACCGCATATCTTTATAAGTTTGTAAAACTTGGATATGTAGAGCCTGTAGGCGATAATAGCTTTGTTAAAGACAAAACAGCAAGCTTTAAGGTGATAAAAGAATTTCCTAAGCATTACAATTCTGTTATGTTTATGGATGAAATGAGAGTGGCAAATGGGTATATACCAGATAATCGTAAACGTAAAGTATATTGATATGAAAGCAACAGATGTACAAATAGGTGGTAGCCATTATAAAGATATGGCTATGCAACCAATAGAGCTTATAACTGCTTTAAGATGCTCTTTTATACAAGGATGCATTATAAAATATATTAGTAGGTATAAAGCTAAAAATGGAGTGCAGGATATAAAGAAATGTATTCATTATGCTCAGTTAGCTATTCAGTTAGGAGATAAAAGAAGATGCAATGATAAAGCTCTCTCTCTTAGCATAAATAAGTTTATTATTAAAAATAAACTGACGATACTTCAGCGGAGAATTATTACTCAAACTGCGTATAATAATTATGAGCAAGTTATTCAATTTTGCAAAGAATTACTGCAAATAGAATATCCAGAAGAGCAATAAAATCTGGCCAAGTTAAGAAGTGTTAAGTGAGTGCATTTTATAATGAAAAAATTTTCTATTCTCGGAGAAAATTAGTATATTCGCATATCTAAATAAAGATAATAAAATGGACAAGAAAAGAACCTTTCAGCAAATAGCCAAAGATATAAAGTCAACATGGCTTAATGTATATTTTGGCGCAGTGCCTTATTTAGAGGCAATGCTAACACTTGATACTTCAGACCCGAATGCTATGTATTTTTATGATACTGCAGGAGATATTGTTAGATACTTCTTGGCAAATGCACAAACATTTAGAGGTGCTGATGCAAAAAGATTAAAAGCAGAACTAAAATCGATGCTGTAATGGATGAGATACTTAAACTGTTAAAAGAGAATAACGAAATGCTTAAGGAAATACTGGTTTTCCTTAGGTATTTCCAAGAAAATGACGATATGAGGCAGTTTAGTATAAACGTTGCAGCAGACCTTTTTGTGGAAATGCTTGAGAATAATCCAGAGTTAAAAGATAAAATAATAAACAGTTTCAAAGCATGAGTAATATATTAGAACAAGCAAACAAGATTGTAAATGAACGCTCAGAGGAAAAAGAGCGTCAATATGGGCCATTCCAGGCATCAATGGAAAGAGCAGCAGCTCTTTATAACTTGATGTCGCCTAAAGACCAGCAAATAACAACTGCTGGTATGTATAGAGCTATGATAGCTCTTAAGTTATCGCGTGAGGCTTATGCGCACAAAGAGGATAATCTTCTTGATGCGATTGCTTATATGGGCTCTATGAATGACTACTTAGAAGAACATAAAGAAATTTTTAATGACAAATAATCATGAAGCAGTTTATTAAAAATTTTTTAATAGGTTTATGCCTTGCACCTATAGCAACAGTGATAGCATGTGTAATGATTTCGCCTATATTTATTATGATGTATGTGCATAGTGAATGTATACAAGTGCTACTACTGTTAGTATATATGGCTTTATTATTTGCCGCCATTGTGTCGACTATTAACAAACTATCAAAAAAATAATAAAGAACTTAGAGATAAAATTAAAAATAATTATGGCAAAAGTTTATAACACAACAGACCTCAGACCAGACCAGGCGTTTGAGCGTCATGTATTCCACAGAGACCAGTTTGCGCATTATTTGCGTTGGACTCACATTTTGAAAGAAGCCAAGATAGGTGAATCTATCGTTGATTTTGGCTGCGGGGCTGCTAATTTACTTGAGGTGTTATACCGAAACAAATTTAAGCAGAAAGAGTATATTGGTATTGATATTCGCGAAAAAACAATTCAACAAGCTGCTGAAAAGTATGCGGATGTACCTTGGGCTCATTTCTATGTCGCTGACCTTATTAAAAACTACATGGATTTCAGCAAGTTTAATGCTGACAAAGTCTGTGCTTTTGAAGTGCTTGAGCATGTTGGCAAACAGAATGCAGATGCATTTTTGGAGAACTTTAAGGCTTGTGGCAATAATAACGCTACTTATTACCTTTCAACTCCAAACTATGACCCATCTGTAGGAGCAGCTGGTAATCATACTTATGACTCAGGTGATGGTCGCGGAGTTGATGTGCAAGAGTTTGACCACTGGGAACTCGAAGGTATATTGCTGAAACACTTCAACATAGTAAAGAAGTTCGGTACATTTGCTTCGGCTAAAGACTATAAGCCACTGATGAATGATTGGCAGCAGAAAATGTTTGATGCTCTTAAAGAGTATTATGATTCAAACCTCATTGCCAATATCATGGCTCCTATGTTCCCGGATGCTTCACGTAATACTCTTTGGGTATTAAAGCGTAAGCCGGGAGATGTAAAAGTTGCTCCTAAAGCCACTGAGCAACCAAGTTTATCTGATGACGATTTAATGTAATAGATATGAAGATAAAAGAAGCTTTATTCAAACTCAATGACTTTTGCAACGCAAATAGAATTGAATATATGGTAACAGGTACAATTGCTCTGGCTATGCTCGGAGTTCCGTCTAATCCACAGGATATAGATATAAAGGTATTTCATTTGAAAGAAGAGCAGGAAGCAAAGTTAAAAGAACTTCAATTCTTATCTGGCTTTGAGAATGAAAACTATGAAGGAGGCGGGTGTTACTCATTTGTAATTGATGGAGTAAAGATAAATGCTATCATTGACAAGACTGAAAGCTATGATGAGATTATATCTAAAGAGGTAGTATTGGATATAATCGACGAGCCTCGTGCAAAACATCATCTTATAGGTGTTCAGCTAGTAGCTCTCGCCTTAAAAGATAAGATGAAGCTCAGAAGAGATAAAGACAAAACATATATGTTGAACTTAATTGCTAATTTGGCATCATTATGAAAAGTTTAATTTCAGTAACTCCAAGAGAGTTTAAACGCAACTTCAATGAAGTAATGGAAATGTGCACAGATATGTGCATGACAACCAATCAGGAGATTGTTATCACTGTTCCTACGAGCAGAAAGTCAAATACTCATGCAGAAATAGCCAAGCTTATTTCTGTAGAAGGAGGTATTAAGTATGAGTACAATAAAGAACTTATGGATAAGCATGGCATTAACGCTTCTAATCCTAAGCTTTCAAAAATTGGAGCTATCATGGCTGATGCTTTTGAAAAAGAAGGAGTTTACAGCCTTATAAGTCCAGAAGTTGAACATAGACTTGCTAGAGCTGTAGAAACAGCAGCTAAGGAACTTGTTAAAATGATGTAGTCATGAAATTTGCAAAAATAAGAAATGTAAAGTCCCCTGTTCGTGGAACTGGTAAAGCAGCAGGAATTGATTTTTTCGTTCCTAACTTTGGCAGTAACAAAGGCTTTATCGTAAATCCAGGAACTGATGTTTTGATACCATCAGGTATTAAGATGGAAATTCCAGAAGGATATATGCTTATGGCAGCTGATAAATCAGGAGTTGTAACTTCTAAATGGGCTTGCCTTGGAGCTGGTAGAACACCGAAAGCAGAAGCATTTGAAAGCATCGTTATCCTCGGAGCCAAGATTGTAGATGAAGATTACCAAGGTGAAATTCATATACATGTTGTTAATGTCGGCAAAGCCAAGGTCCACATTAAGCCAGGTATGAAAATAGCACAATTTATTCTTGTGCCTGTATCGTATGAAGGCCTTGAAGAAGTTTCTGAGTCAGAGCTTTTCAGCCGTTCATCTGAGCGCGGTGATGGAGCACTCGGGTCTACTGGGTCATACTAAGGATTGATTTTCACATTATTCTCGCGCGCAATATCGCGCTTTAAGTACATGATTGAATAATAATGGAATAATAGGCGTGCTCTAGAACGCGCGAGAATATATAAACTTTAAGCACATGAAACAGCTCAAGAAGAAAACAGTTGAAATTCCACAAGTTATTTATACAGACCAATTTCTTAGATTTGTGGCTGTTTATGCCAATAGGTTTAAGGCTACAAATGGGTATGGTAGATGGCTTGCTGAATATAGGCGAATGGATGAGCATGGATGGTTTAAGCCAGAAAAGTTGAGAGAGCTTTATATCGATATATTAAAAGATACAAGCGCTTTGTCTTATATATACTGGGATGCAGTACACTATATTTGTATACAAGCCCTTGATGCTACCAAAGCTTTTGTATCAGCCAATTCATTTGAAATAAGAGTAATTACTGGCGAAATAGCATTTGACGATAACGACGAAGAACTTACAGGCTTATCTATGGAAGAAGCAATAAGTATTTGCGATGCCATGAATGAAGAAGCTGAAGAATTGTTGTTTAGAGTTTATAACAGTAACACTAATAAGTTGATAGCATGACAGACAAAGAAAAAATAGCAGATGCTGCGAATAATATGGAGAATAAATATATAAAAAATATACCTGAAAACTTTTGGTTTCTCAGATTTTTAGACCAATATATGCAAGGTCATAAAGGCTTTATAGCTGGCGGTTGTTTTAAGAACATTCTCTCAAGAGAAAAAGTGAAAGACATAGATATTTTCTTTCACAATCAATCTGATTTTGATGAGGCTGTTGCACACTTTAATAGTTTAGTTGAAGAGGGCACATGGACTTTTAAATATAGAAATAACAAGGCTTGTGCCTTTCAAGAAAAAAGCAGTTCTATGTGGGTAGAACTTATTGAATCAGTATTTGGAACGCCTGAAGATATTCTGAATAATTTCGACTTTACCATTACTAAGTTTGCATATTACAAGGAGATAGTTCCTGATAATGTGACTAGTATGCCCGCTGATGAGAGTGAAGATTTTCCTTTTGATGACAGCGATGATAAATGGCATTGGGAATATATGCTACTATATCATAGAGATTTTTTTGAGCACTTGCATCAAAAGCGCTTAGTACTAGACAACAAAATTCCTTTTCCAATATCTACTTGGGAGCGCTCATACCGGTATAAGGGTTATGGCTATAACCTCTGTAGAGAATCAAAGAAAAAGTTACTTGACGCTATTAGAAATACAACACCTAAAGATGATGAGTTATCGATGTATAATATAGGAGGATGGGATTAGTATGGGAAAAATGCAATATGGAGTATTTGACTCAGTAGGTAAATTACTAAGATACTTTAATACCTACAAACAGGCTGAGACTTTTAAAATATCTCGGCAAAGATATAATTGGAGTGTTAAACAAATTTGGGTAAAATAGTTATGAACATAGCTTATAAAAATGCTACTGAGGCTTTTGAAGACCTATATACTTTTATTATGGGCCAAGGAGTAAATACTAATGTTGGAACAAAAGCTGTTTACAATGTTGGTTTTTATTTACTTAATCCTCAGCAACGTGCCATAACAACAGAATGGCGTAAATTCAGCGAACGATATGCAGAGCGCGAATATGCCTGGTATATGTCTGGAGATAGGAGTGTAGCTGAAATCAAAAAGTATGCTCCTATGTGGGATAAAATGCATGGTGGAGATAACATTGTCAATTCTAATTATGGATGGCAGTGGACTCGCAACCACCAATTGGCAAAGTGCATTAAACAGCTTAAAGAGAATAAAGATACTCGTCAAGCTTGGTTTACTATATTTGATGGTAAAGAAAAAGATGACTATAAGTATGATACACCTTGTACACTATCAGTCGGATTTGATATTAAGCCTCAAATAGGAACTCTTGATATGTGTGTAACTATGCGAAGCAATGATTTGGTTTATGGCTTTTGCAATGACCAATATTGCTGGACAAAGCTTCAACAATTAGTTGCGGATGAGCTCGGTGTGCCAATAGGCACTTATTACCATTTTGCTCATGATTTGCATATATATAAGAGACACTTTGATATGCAAGAAAAGTATTATAAACAACAACTTAAAAACTTATAAAAAATGAAGCTGGAAGATTTGAAAGTTATTGATATTATTCAAATGCCTCAGTTTAAAAGCATATTGAGGCTTTGATTAAGGATTTGTACTTAACTCGTACGAAGATTATGAATGAACATCCTGGTGTTCAATCCAAAAGAGGTCCCATTGAAAGATTACAAGAGAAAAAGGTATTTGGGCCTAAAGCTCTTGCTGCTCTTTACGCGAAAGTAGTCGATAAGACTATAAATGCGAGTGAATATCCTTCTACGCTTAGAACTTTTATTAAAGGAATAGGTGATGAAGCTTTTCATAGAACCTATCTTGAGTTAAAACAAGTAGAAGAAGGAGAAAAAGTAGAAACAATAATGGTTAAAAAGGAAGAAGATGAAAAAGGTGCTTAAATTTTTATGGAGATGCGTAAGTGTACTTTATTTCCCTATATATCTATTAGCATGGGTATTGCATAAAATAGCAAGACTCATGCTTGCAATTGTATATTTTGGATTGCTTAGCAAGCAAGCTGGAAAAGATATAATCAAGTCATTATTTAAGTGGCATGGAAGATATTAAGCAATATGGAGACTTAACCGAAAAGGAACTCTTTGAATTTCTCGATGAAATTAAAAGCGATGATGAGGATATTCAAGAGGCTCAATCTGAGGCGATTGAAAAAATTACCTTGGAAGAAGAGCATGTTGAATTATCTGAAGAAGAGCAGGAAAACAGAGAGATTGAAGCTAGATATGGAGATAAAATGCCATGGACAGGTTTAGGTCCAAACAATTGCCAAGGTGTAAAACTGTTTGGACCTGAGGGACAGCGCAAAGCTGCAATGGCTAGCATAGAAGCTAAAAGGAAAAAGTCTCAACGGCTTAAAGAAGATAGAATACGTATTCAGCGTGAAGCTTTCAGGCAAGAATATATACGCCTGAGTGACCCTATAGGAAATGAAAGGATTAAGCTGTTAGTTTCATCACTTGTTAAAGAACACACAAGAATGGTTGATAAATACTCAACTTATATAAACAAGCGATTAACTACTTTACTTAATCCTTTTATTCCACGTAGGTTAAGAATATGTAAAAGCTTATATCCTGACTCAATTCGTCCATGTCCTGGCTTTTTATATAAAGCGAGTGAGGAATATGGTGCTGGATTAACTTTCTGGGCGATGCCGAATATCCCATATTACTTTGCTCAAAATACAGAGCAGAAAGTTCTTATGGAGCATAAATCACCATTCTTGGTAAATGTGGACCAGTCTATAAAGTTCTATCATGAGCATCTTAAAAAAAGAGCAGACAAAGAGCTTAAATATGCTTCTTTAATATATCAAAAAGGCGTATACTCATACTTTGACTTGTTAAGACTTAATCCATTTTGGTATGAAGTTTTATATAACGATTTGCAAAACAAAATTAAAGAAATGGTATGAAAAGTAATAACACTAAATTAGCATTGCCAAGAATTTTAATCTATCAAGATGAAGACTGTAAAATCCTGGTAGATTATTTGGTGTATAACGGCTTTCAAGTAATAACCTCAACTGAGAATGATATACTAATCAAAATCAGAGAAAAGAATTATGACTTATGCATATTAAGCCATTATAAAACAACAGATGCCTCTATGAAGCTAAAGCAATTAAAATTTTTGCGCAAATTAGATGATAAAATACCAGTAATAATGGTATCAGACAAAGCCCGATATGAATATGTTATTGAAGCATTTGATGAAGGTGCAGATGATTACGTTATAAGGCCATATAACATTGAAGAGCTTATAAGAAGAATAAAAGCTGTTTTGAAAAGATGTGGTGTGCGAGTAAGAAGTATAGAGCCATCTTATGAGATAGGCGATTACCTGTTTAATACAGTAGATAAAATTCTTACTATAGGCAGTGTAAAAACACAGCTTAATAATAAACAAAGCCAAGTTCTTGCTTTACTATGTGCCTATAAAAACGAAACATTACCTAAGAAAATACTTATGCAACAAGTATGGACTGATGATAACTACTTTAATAAACGTAGCTTAGATGTCCATATATGCATGCTGCGAAATATGCTTAAAATGGATAACCGAGTAGCTATAGAAACCATACGAGGAGTCGGTTATTCTCTCGTTATAGAAGAAGATGAAAGCTTAATGTAAAAAAGGCAGACTACTTTTCTGTAGTCTGCCTTATATTTCTCTCGTTCACTTGTTAAGCTACACGCTTTTTGAAATTCTTTAAAAAATACAAGCTCATTTTTCCTGTCACAAAATCCTCATCTTGATTGCCTGTATGAAAACACTTAAGGCCGTATTTATTGGTATAAACCTTAAAATCACCGCGTAATTCTCTCGTTCCAGCTTGGTTATTAAACCACCACACTCTAATATGATTTGCATCAAGCCATTTTATTTGCTGCTGAATATATTTGGTAAGGTCCTCATATTCATCATAATCGGCTTGGTCTTCAACATACGGAACAAAAGTACATTCTATAAGGTCTGAGTCATCAACTGCTTTCCAATCATCTTCTATATAAAAATTATTGGAAAACATTTCAGATACCTCATTGGCTTCTTCCAAATTGTCTTCGTCTAATGGCTCTTCGCCATAATACAAAAAGCAAAAAGCATCATTTGATATTTGCAAAGTCTGCTTTTTGCTGTAATCTAAAACAAAATTGCTCATTTATTCTCCCGTTCTATAGTTTCACGATATTTCTTCTCAAGCTCTACTATTTCATCTAAAGCAGCTTGAGGCTGAACTAATTGAACAGCTGCGGGCAGTTCATTTTCTTCTTGCATTGCTTGAACTGACTGAAAGCCATCAAGCAAATTCTCTCGCTGTACCTCTTGGGTATTCTCTTGTTCATTTATTTCCATATTGCAATTATTTATTTTTGTTCAACATTTCTCTCGTTGGGCCTTGTGATATTCTCCTGTCCAATTGTGGCGGATATTCTCTCGGCCATTTCCTCTGTTAACTCCTGTACCACACTCGGGGTCCAATATGGACAATTGCTGCATAGTCCACTGTGCACACGAGCTACACAGCTTGTACATTCAGGCATAAGCTGTTTAATCATAATGGCCATGCGGCTTTTATGCGTTCTAGTGTGTAACATTTTTTAACAGTTTTACTTTTGTTCTTTTATAAGCTAAAGTACAAAATAATCTTGATATAAATCACTGTTTTATAGACTTTAACATAAAAATTTTTCACTGGTTTATTGCGGCTTTAATATAAAAATATAAAGCTCTAAATGCCTCGAAAATATATGAAATTTCATTATTCTCGTTCATTCTCTCCTCATTTCTTTTTATAGATTTAGTTTACTATTATCTCAAATAAAAGTGTCCTAGAAGCCAAGAAAATGAGTCAACTTTTTAGCCATAAATTTAACAGCTATTTATATAACTGCTTGGTGGCTTAAAGCTCAGGAAAGTCCATGCCTCAATTCATATTATAGGCTTTATAAAAATGCGTTGATAGATACATTTCTTTTGACCTCTATCGCGTCAAATTGAGTTAACCCATATTATAGTACGCCTAAAGCCTAAAAGTGTCCTAGAACGCGAAAGAAGCATGTTTCTATGAGTTTACATATTTTAACATAAATCGCAATAATACAAAAATAGCCGCATATTTAGATATGCAGCAAAAAAAAGAGCCGCCTCTTTCGAGACGGCTCCATGGGAGAAACGGTGTCAGGTGGCTGTGTTATGCAAGTGACTCCTCTTCAGCTGTAGTCTCAGCAGGAGCTTCGGCAGTTTCTCCATTTGCCTGACCGGCAAGATATTCATCCAGCTCCTTCTTTGCATCCTCGAGCTGCTTCTTTTTGGCTTCCAGTTCTTCCTGAGCTTTCTGCAGCTTCTCTTCTGCCTTCTTCACATTCTCCTCGCAGCGAATTACACGGTCCTGAGGAGTAAGCGGAGTGCGGGTTGCTGCTGCCTCACGGCGCTCCAGATACTTGGCATTGAGCTGTGCGCCTTCTTCGTCGAACTCTTCGGCAATCTTAATGCCCTCGGCTTTCACAACCTTGTGCATAGTCTTCGTTGCGAGCGGATTGCCTTCGATAGGAGCCGGAACTGAAATGCGGTAGAGCAAGCGCTGAGCTCGTTTGTCAGGCACGATTGCCACGATACGGCCGATTACCGTTTCAATGTGCTCTTCACCGTTTTCGTCTGTAGTACGGTATTTCTCAAATTCTACCGTTTTACCTATGTTGCCGATAACTTCGTTAACCTCTTCAGCAATTGCTTCTGGTGTCCATTCAATTTTGTCTGCCGGGTCTTTTGCTTTGCGAGCGCGGGCTTTTTTCTCCGGCTCAACGACTTCGTCCAGAATACGAACAAGATTGCTGTCGTGTACCTTAACGATGCGGCGTCCGTCGTCTGTCTTGATTGCGTAGAGCACATTGTTGCTGCGCTTCTCTTCAATCACTCCGGCGATATAGCCGTCAACCCATTCTGCGGTGTTGAAAGGAACTGCCTGACAACGGTGGTTAACATTCTTCTTCAGCTCTTCGGCCAGTGCATGACGGTCCTCATCGGTCATCTTTGGCTTTTTCTCCTGAGTTGCCTTGCTGCCATTGTAAACCGGGTTGAGTCCGCCATTCTCTTCAGCTGCCTTGATAGCTGCTTCTTCCTCAGGGCTGAGCTGAGTTTCTTCTTCACTTGCAGGAGCGGCAGGAGTCTCTTCTGCGGTTGCCTCAGGAGCTGCAGGAGCAGCGGGGGCCTGAGCCTGTTCACGAGCTGCGAGTACGGCCTCGATAGCCTTCTTGTCTTCATCACTTGCTGTTGCCAAAAGAGCGTTCAGCTTCTTCGTTGCCATCTGCGAAAATTTCTTTGTTGTCATAATATTGTAAATTTTGAATTGTTATTAAAATGTTATTGTTTAATTTTGATATTGCAAATATACTATGTTTTTTTGAATTATTGAGCCGCTTTGGGAACTTTTTTCCAAGTTTTATGTTAAAAAATATCAATTGAGTTTCTTAAACGGCCCTAAGAGTCCGAGAGTACTTATATTATATCCCTCCTTGCCAAAGAATTTGAGTGCCATATTAGCCAATTTCGTTGTCCCTAAGGTATCCGAAGACGCTACTATGATAGCTACACAACCCTCATCATTGGACACGATAGCACAATCCGAAATGGCTTCTATGAAGTTCTCCATACTGTCCAAATTCTCTCGAGTGGCCTCAACTTCAAGCCTATAAACCGTTACAAACATTTCATTTCTTGCCATGTTATTTAGCTTTTACGGTTTTGTAGCTCTTGCTTACCTCTACGCTAAACACGCTATGCCAAAGAGCAAATCGGATTGCTGTTTCTGAGTTGTCTTGTTCAACTGCAATTGTCGGTGTCAAAAACAATGTTTCTGACTTGGTTGCTGAAAATTTCATTGTTACCATATTACTGTAAATTTTTATTAGTTGCTCCGCAACAATATCGCGAAAGCAAGGATTAAACTTAGTGCCGCTGTAGGTGTCGCTCCTAAAATCCGCTTCACTTGATACTGTTCCACGAATATCGTTTCTCTCCGCAGCGGCTAAGGTCATGCATTCTCTGGAGTGCCGTCCCATTCTGTTACTTGCTCGAGTACAATGTACCGGCGTTGTTTTGTGCGACACATAAGAGCCGCATAGCTGTCTGCGTCTGCTTTGTTATCAAACTTCTCCACAATTGTGGGATTGAAGATACTGCCACTATAGGCAACTGCTACATAAAAAACTGTTGTTTCCATATTCGTTATGTTTTTTAATTGTTTTGGCTATCGCCATATCTTTTAAGTTATATGCAAATATACTACTTTTATTTTAATCTGGTTACTGCTTTAAGAACTTTTTTCGTTAAATAATGTTGGTTATTTTACGTTCATTCTTGCTGCATATTCATCAATTTGTTCTCTTGTGAGCCACTCAGGTTTAACCGGCAACAAATCATAAAGCTCTCGCATTTTATCGATTTGTTTCTCTCGTCTTTCGGCATTCTTGTGAGGTTAATTCTCTCGGAGCCGGT
>OGLI01000260.1_pt1 | contig 51995 bp, 25 predicted proteins | sample 1572661 | NCBI WGS metagenome assembly OGLI01 (sample SAMEA2581901, study PRJEB24529) | metagenome | biome: Human gut stool | place: China | collected 2011 | reverse complement strand
GAAGGCGGTCTGGCCGTCAATCAAGCCACTTTGCCTCGATGGACTTGAGTTCGCCGCGGCGATCCAGAAGGTCCCAGAGATAGTTCATCACGCGCGTGTAGTCGGGGTCGTCGACGGGCAGCATGAAGCCCATGTAGTTGACGGGCGTGAGCGGGTTTTCGAGGAAGGCGGCGTGGAGGCGCTTGTCCTTCTTCGCGTAGAGCTTCGCCTCGGCGTTTTCCGTGATCATGACGTCGCCCCTGCCTTCGGCGATGAGGACTTTGGCGCGGGTGAGGTTGGCGAGCACGAAGGCCTCGTTGGTGCCGCCCGGATTCTTGATGACGCGCACGTCGGGCTGGTTGAGGTCGTCGAGCGTCCTGAACTTGTTCTTCATCTTCACGTTAACGAGCGCGACCTTGCCGAACGGCGCGTAGGCGGGCAGGAAGTCGGCGATGAGCGCGCGAGCGGGACTGCGGGTGATGCCGCCCACGGCCACGTCGAACCTGTTGTCCTTGAGGTCGGCCGCCATCTGCTTCCAGGTGGTCGGGACGAACTCGACCTTCCAGCCGTAGACCTCGGCCATCGCCTTGACGACGTCAATGTCGTGGCCCGCGTAGCCGGAATCCTCCTTCATCGCGAATGGCCTGTAGTCGCCCGGCGTGCCGACGCGAAGCGTGTTGTTTTTAACGATGTTGTCGAGTCTTTCGCCCGCTGCGGCGGGAACGGAGCCAAGGGAGGCGAGGGCTGCGATGGCGCAGGCGAAGGCCGTGAGTGCGCGTGCGTTCATGATTGTTTTGAGACGAAAAAAAAGACAGTCCACATCCGCTGCCGGCTCGGACGAGGATGGATCGGGGCTGCGAGTGGCCGGCGCAGCCGGGATGCGGCGGGAAGGTGCGAATCCTGAGTGTCGTCAGTCAGGCGTCAGTCTGCGGCGGCCGCCTTCCTGGCGGGCTCGGAGAGAATGGCGAGACAGGCCTCGAACTCGTCCTTGGAGATGAGGAAGGACTTTTCCTCAAGCCTTTCGGAGAAGAGTTCGTGCAGGGCCTCGAGCACGACCGCTTCGGGCGTCCTGCCTTCGCGTTCGGCGATGTTGGCAAGCAGCTCGGCGTCGAAGTCGCTCAATTTGATTCTGATATCGGAAGACATGTCCGTTCCTCCAACCAAACATTTCCACTTTGCATTGTATGTAGGCGTAATGCGTTTTGGAAGGCAGTAGGTGTTCGAACCTAGGCAGAAGTGCGCAGGCGCATTGAGCGCGCAGGGCGGCGCGCGGGGCGCTGACGAAAAAAGGGGCCCGAAGCCGATTGGAGAGCTTCGGGCCCGGAAGTCGGGAGCCGCCGTTGCGGGGCGGCCCCAATGGGGAAGAGAAGTGGTTGGGAAGGTTCGTCGACCCTTACTTGGCGACGGCTTCCTTGATGGCGTCCGCAGCGACACGGCCGGAGGTGAGGGCCCAACCCACGTTGGCGCCAGCCGGGGAGTCGTCGCCCATCACGCCGCCGACGAGTTCCCCCGCCGCGTAGAGACCCGGGATGAGCTTGCCGTCCTTGGTGATGACGTTGAGCTTGTCGTTCGTGCAGAGGCCCCCCATCGTGGTCGCGAAGCGGGGACGCTGCTCGACGATATAGTACGGACCTTCAGCGGAGATCATGGCATTCATGTACTGGACCGGACGATCGAAGTCGGCGTCCTTCTTGGCCTTGACGAAGCCGTTGTAGCGTTCGACCGTATCCTTGAGGTTGGCGGCGTTGATGCCAGCCTTGGCGGCGACTTCCTCAACCGTGGCGCCCTTCACGAAGAGCGGGGCGGTCTTGCCGTCCTGTGCGAGGTACTTGTCAGCGTCCTCATGGGAAACGCCCGTTTCGGGCAGACGCTTGTAGAAGCCTTCCCAAGACTTCTGGTCCATGAAGACATAGCCCTGACCGTTGGTAGTCTGGAGCATCGGATCGAGGATGTGGCGGTTCGAGGCCTTTTCGTTCACGAAGCGCTTACCGTCGATGTTGACGAGGATGCCAGCCTGATCAAAGGCGCCGACGTTGGCGTAAATGGTGGACTTGGCCTTGCCCGGCGCGACTTCAATGCCGTTCGGGTAGCGCTTGCCGTACTGCATGAGTTGCGTCTTCGCGCCGAGTTCCATGGCCATGCGGTGGCCGTCGCCTGTGGAGGAGACGGGACCGTAGTAGAGCGTGGACTTAATCGGCTCGACGAGCATGTCCTTGTTGTTGCCGAAGCCGCCCGTGGTGAGGAGGGTCGCCTTGGACTTGATCGTGTACTTGACGCCGTTATCGTCCGTGGCTTCAACGCCGATCACGCGGCCATCCTTGTCCTGAAGAAGCTTTTCGACGCGGGTGCTGTAGAGGACCTGCGCGCCGTTGCCGGCGATGACTTCGCGAAGGTGCTGGGCCATCGTCTTAGCACCACCTTCGAATTCAAGGGCACGGCGGTGGGAGTATTCGGCGAGGTAGGGCAGATCGTTCGGGATGAACTTCACGCCAACCTGTTCATGGAGCCAGTCGATCGTGGCGCCGACATTGTTGGCGTAGAGCGAGATCTTGCCCGGGTCGTTGAGGTTGTGGCCGTTGGCCATGAAGTCCTTGATCATGGACTCGGGCGAGTCTTCCGTGGAGCCGAAGGCCTTCTGGAGCTTGGAGCCCTGAGCGACGACCTGACCGCCCGAGATGGCGGCGGCGCCGCCGATGTACGGCATCTTCTCGACGAGGATGACGTTCATGCCGTTCATGCGGCCGCGAATCGTGGCGGACATGCCAGAACCGCCGCCACCCACAACAACCATGTCGGTTTCAAGCGTTTTCTGACCACCCGTCTTCTTGACGACGAGAGGAACAAGAACGGTAGGATCGACGCCAGCCTGCTTGATGCAGTCGGAGACCGCCGTGCGAATGGCTTGAGTGGTGATGGTGGCGCCCGTGATGCCGTCAACGGCGGAAGCCTGAGCGGCAAGCATCCGGCCCGGGAGGATTTCAACGGCCTTGGAGCCGATACCGACGGTTTCCGCCTGCTTGGTGACCTTGATGTCTGCGATCTTGTTGGCGGTGAACGTCACCTCAACAGTCACATTGCCGTGAATGCCGGGAGCAGTGGCTGTGTAGGTTCCGGCTTTAAAAGACGGAGATGCCCATGCAGCCCCGACGGCGGTCGCAAGAAGTGTTGCAAGGGTAATCAGTTTGAATTGAGTTTTCATCACGAAGTCTCCTTGAGAAGGATGACACGGTGGCTGTCCTTCCAGTCAACGCAAGGATTTCCATCATGGGCGAAGCTCCGCAGGCGGGTCCCACGCGGAGCTTCGATGGACGGGAGTAAGAAAATTACTTAGCCATAGGATAAACGATCTGATTGGTCGTACGCATCGTGGAGACGGGCATCTGCGTGGGGTTGGAACCCTTGACGCCCGAAGCAAACGTCAAGTCAATACCGAACAGACCGCCGATGATGCGGGTAACGCGGCCCTTGTCACCGCTACCAGAAGCAATGATCGGGAAATCAGGATGAGCGCGACGGAATGCGAGCGTGCCTCCGAGGAAGGTGAGCACGTCTTCTTCACAGTTGGGTTTGACGACGATCTTGGCAACGTCGCCGCCCGCCTGCACTTCACGCTCCATCAGCTTGACGATTTCATCCTTGCTGGGAGTGCCATTGAGGTCATGGTAAGCCACAACCAAAGACACGCCCGTACCCTTGAGGTCATTCTTCAGCGCCGTAATCTTTTCAGGACCGTAAGCCAGTTCAATGTCGATGAAGTCGGCAAGCTTTTCCTTGGCGGCCGCACGATAGAAATTGAACTTGGCATTCTCGGAAACATCCTTGTGACCACGTTCAGCCTTGATGCGCACGGTGAGAAGAATCGGTACGTCCTTCATCTGAGCCCTGATGTCGCGCAACATCTTCAAGGAGGCGTCCGTGTCCTCGATGAAGTCCCAGAAGTCGGCACGCACTTCGATCATGTCGGGATTGAGGGCCTTCACCGTCGACGTTTCCTTCAGGATGTTGTCGTGCGTCTGAGCAACCAGAGGAACGGTCACGACAGGGCGAATGTCACCCAAGGTCGTTGCGCCGACAGTAATCGGATGCTGGGGCAGGGGACGGATATACGATTCAGCCGAGGCGTTCGTGGCGACAAAAGACATCACGAGTGCTGCGGCAACGGCAGCGGTCATGCGAGAAAAGTTCATGATGAGACTCCTTTGAAATGTGAGTTCAAGGCAAGGGAGGCGACGTAGGTTGGTTCGCGCTTCCGCGCCTTGGTTGTCGACATTGTGGAAAAAAATCCTCTTTTGCGACTACCTCTGTGGGGAGGTATCCGAAGCTTTGCAAAGACTGAGATAATGTGGTCACCTCCACTTTTGTTGACTGAAAAAAGACGTGTGGCGCACAGGGTTAATCTTTTTCGTGCTTGCGATGGGGTGTGTCGGTCTCACCAAGGGAGCGGATATCGATGAGACAGGATGGCCAGCGCGTTCTGGCCGCACGTCGGGCAAACCTCCAGTACCACGGATGACGCTCACCGTCGGGATACCCGATACGTTTTTGACGGCCTACGAGTCCAAGGACGTGCGTCAGACGCTCGACAATCTCGCAAAGGCACTGCCTCAGTATCAGTGGAGAACGGTGCCCGTCATGACGGCCGATGCGGCCAGTTCGATCCTGCGCGTCAATCCCGACTTCCTGATAGCCCCGGCGGGCTTCATTTACGAGCTCAGTAACTTTGAGATCGGTCCCTTTTCAACCATTGCGTACCGCAAATCTGTGCCAAGCAGGTCCGCAGAAGCGTCCATAGGCTCGACCTTCTGGGTTCGGAAGGACAGCCAGTTGAACGAACTCAAACAACTCAGGGGACGACGTGCCGCGGCTTCATTGCCCAATACCGTCGACGGTTGGTTGGCCGCAAACGGAGAGATCCACAAAAACGGTTTCAATCCCGATCATTTTTTCGGCTCGACGCATTTTCTCAATAACGCCTATCCCGATGTTTTGCTTGCGTTGTCTGCTGGAACGGTCGATGTGGCGATCATGCCCGTTTGCTTGATGGAGAGGCTGGAGAAGGACCATCTGGTTGACCGCTCGGCATACAGAGTCTTACATGATCGGCGTACTGTCGACGAAATGAGGTTGGGTTACTGTGCCCGTTCAACCGACCTTTATCCTGATGTGGCGTTGTTGGCCACACAGAAAGCGCCTGAGCGAGTCGTTCGGGAGGTGACTGTGGCGTTGCTCTCCGAAGGACTTCAATCGGATTCGAGGACAAACGACATTCATCATTTTGAGTGGGTGACAAATGTTTCCGATGCCCAAGTGAAAAGGCTCTGTCGGGATTTGAAAGTGGGTCCCTATGCTTATTTGAGAGACATGGGACTAATGTCCATTTTTCAACGCTACAAAACAGTAATCCTATTCTTCTTTGGCATTGTTGGGATTTTGATTTTAAACGAATTCCGATTGCGACGAATTATAAACAAGCGCACGAATGCGCTATTGAAATCAATTCAATTATCAGAATCTCTGAGGAGAGAGGCTGACGAAGCTCGATTAAAGCTCTCGGTATTCGAACGAAAGACGATTGCGGAGCAACTCTCGGGCATGATTGCCCACGAGGTCAACACCCCCATCGGATCCATATCGGCATACGTGAAGGTCCTTTCGCTCAGATTGTCTCAATTATTGGAAAAAGACGATCCTGTCATTATGCGGTCGATGAACGGCATTGTGAAAGAAGTCGGACGCATCGCCGAAATCATTGCACGAGTACGCAGGCACGCCAAAACCGATGGCGATCACAGTCGGTGTGATCTTAGTCGCATCGTGCAAAAAAGTGTTCATGCGTTTGAGGCAGAATCTCCCGAAAGTCGCAGAGGCTTGACACATGTTTGCCTTTGCTCGGATACCGGATTATGTATATTTGCCGATGCGCTTGAGTTGGAATTACTGATCGTCAACCTGCTTCGAAATGGCGCAAGAGCTCTGAATGAATCCTCTCAGCCCATCCATGCCTATGAGGAGCCCTTGAGTGTCACCGTGAAAAATAACGGTGACTTTTACGAGTTGATAGTCAGTAATGCCGGACTGCCTGTTGCGCCTGACGTGTTGGAGGCGCTTGTGCGACCGACATCCACCACGGCGCGCATTGCAGGCACTGGGAACGGTTTGGGGTTGGGACTCTCGATCTGCAGGGGAATTGCAGAGAGCCATGGCTCAGCCTTGCAGTTCGAAGCAAATGAAAAAGGCGGTCTGTCCGTTCACGTGCTTCTTAAAAAAGACGTTTCAGAATGAGGGAAAATTAGATCATGGAGACGGAATTTCAACCTTTGGTGAGGATCATCGACGACGATGAAGCGTTTAGAGACAGTCATGAAATGCTTTTCCGACTGGAGGGATGGGATGTCGAAAGTTTTGCTGATGCGTCCTCTTTCCTTGAGAAGGCCAGCACGAAGCGACCGGGATGCATTTTGTTGGACATTCGCATGCCCGGCTTGTCAGGCCCTCAGTTGCAAGAAGAACTGAATCGGCGCGGCAATCGCCTGCCGATTATCATCATGACGGGCCACGCCGATGTACAGACGGCTGTCCAAACGTTGAAGAACGGCGCCATCGACTATCTGGAAAAACAGGAAAGCGTTGAAAAACTCATCCAGATCGTTCGCAACGCCTGCGACCAATCCGTGAAGGACGCCCTGAATCAAGCCGCCGACAACAGCATCATCCAAGTTTATCGAACTTTAACCCCCCGCGAACTTGAGGTATTGGAATTGTTTGCAAGAGGTTTGCAGATAAAGGATGCCGCCTCAACGCTGAATCTAAGTCCCACGACAGTCAAGATGCATCGACAAAATGCCTTCGCCAAAATCGGTGCACATACGTCGTTGGAAGCCTACCAATGGTTGCAAGAAGTGCCTGAATCCGTCCGCAGGAGAAACTCATGATTACGCGCCGTCAATGGCTCGGTTGTTTGCTGGGATCGGGGCTGTACATGCCTGCTATGGGTGCTGTGGGTGCCGAACCCTTGCCCGCGACTTGCGAGGTTTTGGTGGTCGGTTCTGGTTTGGCGGGTTTAAGCGCCGCCTACGCAGCCAGACAAGCTGGAAAGTGCGTCTGCCTGATTGAAAAAGGACCGTTGATAGGGGGCCACAGCTTATTGTCCAGCGGATCTATAGCCGCTGTTTCTCCTGCTAGACAAGGCCAGTACAAAGTCAGGGACTCCGTTGAGCAATTTGTTGAAGATGCGTGGAAAATCGGCGGCCAAGTTGGCAATCGCGCCATCCTGACGCGCATCGCCGAGGGATCCGAGGAAGCCCTTGCCATTCTGGAAAGAGAGGACATTCAATTCGGCCCACCTTTTCAGGCCACGGCTGGTGTTCATCCACGTGCATTCGCCGCGATTTCGCAAGGGAGTGCGGCAGGACGAACTTATGTGACGGCCATGCTTGCCGCCGTCGTGCGCTTGGGGACGCCCATTTTTTTGCGCACCAAGGCACTTAAACTGATGCCGAAGCCCCATGCCTTGGCTGTGGAAGTGGAGGAACCATTTGGTCGTTCGCAAGTGACTGCCGATCAGGTGATTTTGGCCACCGGTGGATTCACTGCAAATCCCACCCTGCGCCAGAAGATAGACGGACGCCTGACGCCTGAGCTGAAAACCTCGGCAAATCCCTATGGACTTTTGTGGGACGGAGCCGACGGCGACGGATTGTGTATGGCTCAAGGGATAGGAGCAGCCTGCACTCAGGGTATGGGATGTCAGTTGTTGCCCATCGGAGGCGGGCGAATTCTGGATTATGCCGGCGGAGATATTTATGTGGACGATGATGGAAAGCGCTTCGTCAACGAAGCTGCAACACGCAACAAGCTTGCCTCAGTCATCATGAATTTGCCTGAAAAAGGTTTTTGGGTGATCACCGACAGTCAATCTCGAAAAGGGGCAACGCTGGGCACAAAACTCATCAACGGCATTGTCAGGAAGTCCGACTCCGTGCGTGAAATGGCAAGAGGCATGGGGATCAACGCTGAGGTTCTACAGCACACGCTCGATGAATACAATCGTGGCGTCCGAGATGGCGTTGATCGCCAGTTCGGAAAAACCGTTTTTACGCAGACGATCGACAAACCGCCTTTTTACTGGGGCAGAGAAGGAATTTATGTACATACGTCATTGGACGGCCTGATGACTGACGATCAGGCACGCGTGTTGAACAATGCTGGCAACCCCATCCCTCATTTGTTTGCGGCAGGGGAGGTAGTGGGCGGAATTTTCGGGCGTGATCGTCTTGGCGGCGCCATGCTGACGAATTGTCTGGTCATGGGTAGGGTTGCTGGACTCGGAACCACCACGAACCCATATCCAAAATCCTAGAGGGGGATCCCTGAAGCCCTCGCGCAAACATGCCCTTCTCTCTCGACAGGACAGAAGACCTCGCCAAGAGCTTCCGCCCGCAAACCACGTGAATGCCAGAGCAAATCATGTGCTTTGCCATTTTCACCACGATCTCCGCCGCGCAGCTTCAGGCGCGAGAGACTCTGCATGATCTGCTTCTAGCTACGTTCAGACGACCGAACGGGACAAGCTGAAGGAAGTCCTGATCACGTTTCGTCGAAGGATAAGCAGCTGATTGCCGCTATCGGTTTTGCTGGACTTTACGATTCGCCGTTGGCTGTTCTGCTGAGGGTCGTTGACGAGAGGCCGCGTGGGGTAGAATCGTCATAGCGCGTTGCTCCCATCGTAAGGTTGTTTCTATTCCAACGGTACAGGATCCAACGCGCTCTTAGTTTGTGGGCTAGATCTGGTGGCACGGAGAACCCCAATTTCCCCAAAAGTCCTGAAGACCCGAAGAAAGGATATGACGGTGATGCTCAACCCGTTCGAGGCAAGCGGTGTCAATGAACATGAAGCGAAGGAGGCCGCCGTGGCCGCTACTGACGTCGGCGACAGCAAGGCTACAGCGCTTGTCTCCATGACGAAGAGCGACAAGGAGAAGCTGACCGCCATTGCGAAGGCGTATGGTCTGAACCTGTCCGCGTTCTTCAGGCTTGCCGTCGATGAGTACATCGCGGGGCATGATTGGTAATTTGACGAGGTGAAAATTGATTGAAATTGCGGATGATTTGACGAAAAACAGTAATTCTATTGCTCGATATATAGACGGAGAAGATAAGTCGCCTTTGTTTATCAAAGGCGACGCTCTTACCGTATTGAAGGCTATACCTGATTGTGCGGTAGACGTTGTGATTACATCACCACCGTATTACATGAAGCGAGAGTATCTTGGCGGAGGAATTGGTCTCGAAGATACATATCAGGAGTTCATAGATAATCTTGTTGATATATGCGTCGAGGTCTATCGTGTTCTGAAACCTACGGGTTCATTTTGGTTGAATCTTGGCGACTCTTATCTAAGTAAAAATTTATTGATGATTCCACAGCGTGTGGCTATTCGCCTAGTTGACGAAGTTGGATTTACGTTGCGCAATCAGGTTGTTTGGAACAAGATGAAGGGCGCACCAGATAATGCAAAGGATAAGATGCGCACTTTGTGGGAACCTGTGTTTTTCTTTACAAAATCGGCAAAGGGATATTATTACGATGCTGATGCGGTGCGTAAGACTCCTAGAAAAGCACAAAGTGTTAAACATGGAGCTGTTGTTTCAGCTACGGGTGTATCGGGTGTTCGGTACAGAAGAAAAATCGAACTATCAACAGAATTGACCGACAAAGAAAAGGAAAATGCATTTCGTGCATTGAGCGAGATGCTACGTCAAGTTGAATTGGGTGAAGTTCCAGATTTTCGAATGGTGATTCGCGGAGCGACTAGAACAACACATGGAGATTCGACAAAGTTGTCGGGAAGAGCAAAAGAACTTGCTGATAAAGGTTTCTATTTTTTGAAATACAGCAATAAGGGTGCAAAAATTTCTGACGTGTGGGACATTGTTCCAGAGGATACGCAGGGACGTCAATATCACTATGCACCTTATCCAGAGGACTTGGTGAAAAATCCTATTGCTTTGACGTGTCCTCTTGATGGCGTTGTTCTTGATCCATTTGTAGGAACTGGTACTACATGCAAAGTGGCGAAGGACATGGGCCGAAAATCTATGGGTATTGATTTAGCTAGTGAGTATTTGGATTTAGCCGAGAGGAGATGCTCTAATGAGCAAAGTTAATGAAATGTTTGGCCTTTATACAGGAGGCGCGTTCTTTCCTGATTTGCAAAAAGCATTGACGACGCAGATGTGCCCCTATTCAGGCTCGCCTTGCTACAAAACAAGAAAGAGTGACCCAGATACAGCGATTGGTACATGTAGTTTAAATTTTGGCAATGTGGACCAACCGATTTTAATCTGTCCAGAACCGTTGACTAAGGGAGGGCGTGTTTTCACGGATTGTTTGCAATTTATTTCGCAATCAATCGCGGGCTCTGATTTGTATTTAGTACCCGAAGTAACTACATCTGTCGGACGCATTGATTATGTATTGGCAGCCTTTAGAAATAGTCGCCTAATTGATTTTGTGCCGATTGAACTACAAACATTGGATACCACGGGGTCCATTTGGAACGATAGACAAGCATTGTTGCGTCAGCATGGATATGCTGTTGATGCAGGTGCTGCGCGTTCTTCTGGTGCATCGTTGAACTGGAAAATGACAGCCAAAACAATTCTTGCGCAACTTGTTCAAAAATCTCAGTTGTTTTCAAAGATGAACAAGAATCTCGTGTTGATATGTCAGACTCCGCTCTATGACTATATGGCTGCAAATTTTAATTTCGCAGATGTCCATGATGCCTCCTTGACGGATGTATTGCATTTTCATGCCTATGATTATCTCAGCAATGGTTCAGAGATGGAATTGAAACTTGCAAAAATGAGAAGCGCAAGTCTTGAAGCCGTTGAGCGTATAATGGGCGCGGGATCAAGCGACGGTGAAGAATACAGAAAGATATGTGAGATTTTGTTATCACGGATCTGTGAAGAATATCGCTTTGTACCTCCGATTGGTCGTGGAATAAGAAAGTGATTGCAATTGCCTAACCTGAATTCTAAAAGTCTATGCCGTGAAGAGGGAGTCATGGCATCAACTTCCTGTTGGTGAAAGGTATAGTGGAGGCTTCGGTTAATTATGCCACCCTACCTTTGCTTTCCGTAACTCGGGATACTGAAGTCCAAACTGTCGCACAGTCGGCAATTTGTCATTAGTCGAATCATTTTCACATTCGCTGTGAAAGCCATTCATAAAATCAAAAATGTTCATGTCGGTCCCGATTAAGTCAAATGGTTGGATCTGGCGTTCTGAAAATTTTCGTCAACACCGCCATCGCCACATGCCAGGTCCCCTTCATCTCATCCCATCGAAGACCTGGTTGGCTGAAGTTCCAAAGCAGCACTTCCTCTCTCCTGGGACACTCCGCATTCGTCTCGAGAAGCTCGCCTCGTTCATCGACGACAACGACAAGAACCCCTTCCGGGAACTTGTCCGCAATACTTCTGTCCACCGTGAAAGCTTGTGCGGCAATCGGATGTGTCATGAATCCCAAGGAGGAATTCATAAAGCGGGCATCGACCTTGAGCTTGGCGTTGCCGACCATCCTGAGGACTTCGGTCTGCACGTCGAACTTTGAGAAGTTGATCTTGCGGGTTCTGGACGGCGCCAGATCCCAACAGCGCTGCTCGAGGGCGTAGCGTATCGACCACAGCACGGGGAATGCGCCGAGGCCATCAAGTGCGACTGCCCGCCATTTCTTTACACGTTTATGGGAATCCGCAAAGACAAGAATGCCTTTTGGTAAAGAATTGTTCCAATAACGGAGATTGTCCCAAGGCTTGTCGATCGTATAGTACGGATATTTAATTTTCTCAAATTCAAATGGATATTCGCCCTTGAGGATTTCTGCTTGATAAGGATTGACATTCTTTACGGGGTTTAATTCCACCTCTCCCGCGTTTTCTCTAAAAGCAGCCAGTGCTTTTTTGAGATATGCCTTTTCATCAGGCTTTAACCAAAACAGAATGCGCTTGAAACCTTCGGCCTCCCTGCGCTTGGTGAAGTTAAGCTGGCGAAGTCTGTTTTTTTCGGACATAACGAGTGTGTAAGGCGTTAGTAATAACGCCATTCTACTCGATCCAAGGCTGTAACAGTGCAAAACTCGTGCTTTTCCGAACCTACGGAATTCCGTTGGATCGCCTGTCGCACAGCCCTGAAGGCGTTATCACTAACGCTCACAGGCGCAAACCAAGGCCCTCTTTCTCTGGCGTTTGAGCATCTGACCTATCCCATCGCCCTCAATCTCATCATCGGGTCCCCTCTGGTGAGGAGGGTCTCCTCCCCTCTGCCGTTATCACTAACGCCTGCCCTCCTCTTCGAGGCACGCAAGGGTTCTGGAAGTGTGCGAAAATATCTGATGGAAATTGTCATTTCCGTCTAATATAGTATTTTGACTATGAGACTTTGCAATGCCTGAAGTTGTTATCTATGATGCTGCCGATCCTCACCAAGAGGAGGGGCGAACGAGAGCGCTCGACGACCTTCGGCCTCAGGAAACCTTCAACCCGGCACAAGCCTACGTCCTCACCCTCGGAGCCGGCCAGTCACGCAACAAGGTCGTCCGCGTTCTCAATGCCGTCGCGCAGGATTTTGGATACGACTCATTGAACGACTGTCCCTGGGAAAAGATGACCTATGACGCAGTCCTCGCCTTCCGAACCCGTCAGATGGAAAAAGGACTGTCACCCGCCACTGTGAATCTGCAGATCTGCACGCTCCGAATGGTCGCCAAGCAAGCATGGCTCAAGGGCATGATGTCCATCGAAACCTACTCCGCCATTCGAGAAGTCAAGTCGGTGCAAGGTAGCCGCGTTTCAAAAGGTCGTGCACTCAACACGCGTGAAACGGGAAAACTCATCGCGTCCTCGGAACTGAAAGGAACGTCCATCGGCGTCCGCGACGCCGCCATCATTGCGCTCGCCGTCGGCTGCGGCATGCGTCGTGCGGAGATCGCAACCTTGAAATTACAGAACATCAATCACCAGACGCGGGTCATTACGATCCTCGGCAAGGGAAATAAGGAGCGCAAGGTGGCACCGTCCGACGACGTGTGGTGTCGGCTCGAAGACTGGCTCAAAGTTCGAGGAGAAGAGGGGTGTGAAAACGTTTTCGTGGCTGTCAAGAAGGGCGACAACATTCAACCCTACTGGGCTATCACGGCCAGTGCGATCTATCAACTTTTGAAGAGCCGGGCAGGCGATTCACAAGTTTCGGCCTTCACGCCGCATGATCTGCGACGTACCTTTGCGACAAGACTGCTTGAGTCCGGGGCGGACATTAACACCGTTCGTCAAGCCATGGGGCACGCTTCGATCATTACGACGCAACGCTATGACAAGCGCGATGAGCACCGGGTGGAAGAGGCGACGAGGAGGGTGCCGCTTTGAGCCGAATGAGCAGGGGACGCGTTCTCGCATCAAGAGTGATATCGTTTGAAGGCAACCACCCCTTCAAGGCCAACTCTCATGCACTTCAGGAAACGCTCCAACAACCATTCTTGGCTCATTTTCGATATTCATGACGACAATACCAAACGCAAGCTCGCGCTCGTTCACGATGACGGCGGCTTGGAGCCTCGAATCGAATGGTGCCATGCAACAGAGGATGAGAAACCGACCGTTCAGAAGCTTGCTGAGAAGATCTGGACGACGCGACGCAAAAGCATTATCCCTGTTGAACAGAACAAAGATCCTCAGACTGTTGAAGAGGCGTCCGTCCCTGAAACGCAGAAATTCGCTGTGGCAGACACCTCGGAAATCCCACCCCAGGCGGATACCGAACAGCCGGTTGGCGTTTCCAACGCTCCTGACGCCGCCACCGATCACGAGGCGCCTAGCGAAGAACGGATGGACGGTGTTCCGGTTTCGGCGACTGGTGTTGAGGAACAGCCATCAGACATCAATCTTGAGTCTGCGGTCGAGGCTGAGCCTGTGAAAATCGACGTGGAGTCCGTAGCGCATGAGGCCTACGCCGATACGCTGACGTTGCAAGAACCGGAATCTGCTTCTCCACTCAAGGTCGGCATTTTCTGCGAAGGTGAAACAGAGCAGCGCTACATCCGATATCTCGCAAAATTCTTGGAAGTCCAAGATAAGGTTGACGTTCAAGTCACGACGAACAAGGATCCCGGTTTGGTCTTCAAGTCCCTCGCATCGCAGTTCCTTTGGGACCGCCAAGTTGGGGAGGAGAAGTATTCGGAAATCTGGCTCGTCTATGATCGAGACAGTCATTCTCAATTTGACTACGCGGTGGAGATGGCATCGAAGTTCCCATTCATGCACCTGGCGTTCACCAACCCGTCAATCGAGTATTGGTTTCTCCTGCACTTCGAAACGTTCAATGGCGTATTGCCACTCGATCATGAGATCGTCATCTCCAGAGAGCGCCGGGAGGAAATGATCGGAGCGCGGACGAAGCGAGTCTTCATCGATGAAGTCATCGAAATGACTACCTCGAGCGAAACTTGTCTCAACCTGCTCAAGCAGCATTGTCATGGCTATGAGAAGAATTCGGATAAATGCTTTCCGGTGCTCCGGCTGAATACTTTGACGGCGTGTCGTCGTGCTCGTCAACTTGAAAATCCTGCTGTCGGACAAGGAAGTGGCATGCCTGATCTAATCGATCGACTCTGTCGCCTAACAGGCTTGCCGCTCGAAGAGGCTCGCAACCGCTTGGTCCAAAAAGAGCTTACTCCCGAACAAGCCGATCTTGAACTCGGCTATTTCAGACGATCCCTCAACCGCCTCGGTCAAACCGCCCTTGCCATGACGACCTTGGGAAAGCAACAGAAAAAGCTTGAGAATGCGATGGCGGGGAACATTGAAAAGCCCTTCGCATTTTGCAAGAGGTGGCTCGCTGCCCAGATCCCGGAGACAGAGTTGCCGGCACTTCCCGGCAACAGGGATGCCCAGTTGGCGACTCTTCCGTACATCCAAGCCATTGGCGGGCATTTCAGCGGAAAGTCTGGTCGACCGAAAGATCCGAAAGTGCTGGCGCGCCTTTATCTTGCGATCGCTTCGCTTGAGGCGCAGGTCTTGCATCTGGCTCAAGAGAACGGCAACAACAAACAGTTGGACCCGATGGGTGAATGACGAAAAACAGGCGGGGCCTCGAATGGAGGCCCCGCCTGCGTTTTGAGGTCTACTTTCTGCGAGAGGACATGCTGTTGCAAGCATTCCAGTACAATCCTCTCGATCTCTGTTGGGTCGCTTCGTCGGAAGGCCCAAGCCTCCGCAGTCAGCTCCGGCTAGGCGGGGTTCAAAAATGGGTAACGGCCCTACGTGGAACTAGGGCCGCTGCACGACAGAGGAGACTAGCGATGAAACGCTTTACACCATCGCTCGCCTGCTTCCTCATAGTGTTGGGACAATTATGCCTCAAGAGCGAGGTCGAAATCAACCTCTCGGTTGACTTTTCGTTCGAGTTGAGCGCCGTCCTGACGCTTGCAGGAGCAGTGGTTTTCGCCAATCGAAAGTAATCTGCGACTAGATTTGAAAGCCTTTAGGCCGCCCCTCTTTCACGGAAGGGCGGCCTTTTTCTTGAACCCCATCTGACGACAGGTAGTACATTCAAACCGGGCATGGGAGCAGTCACTTGTCAACGATTTGTTGACAACTGCCTCAGATGACAAGAGCTACGCTGAAGGGGAACTCGACGAGGCTACAACCTGTTCCAACTTGGAACAAGTTCGACAGGAAGGTGAATTGCAACCGAACAACTGGGAGCTCTTTCGTCAAAGGCCAAATTGTTTTCGAACAGGAAAGTTTGTTTGCCTATCCTTATCTATAACCGTATATAGTCATGTATACCAATGTATAAAGAACTTGTTTATACTATCCTATATATGGTGATACACCCTAAAGGAGGCTGTCATGGACCCGTTCTACAATCCTTTTGCGCCTAGCGCTGGCCAGCGCCCACCGGAGTTGGCTGGAAGAACCAAGCTCATTGAGGAAAGCGTTCTTGCACTGCGTCGAGCACTTGCTGGGCGAAATTTCCGTTCGATCATGTACTTGGGCTTGCGTGGGACAGGCAAAACTGTTCTTCTGAACGAAGTTGGGAAGAAGGCCAAGGAGCTGGGGTACCTCGTCAGCCGCCTCGAAGCCCCGGAAGATGCCAGTCTAGCAAAGCTTCTCTACCCCGAGATGAAGAAAGTCATGCGTTCACTCTCAACAATGGAACGCACCAAGGAGCTTTCGCTTCGTACCCTCGGCATTCTTCGAAACTTTGCCTCGATTTTCAAAATTGAAGTCGCCGGAGTGGATATAGGGATCGAACCTACTCCAGGCGTTGCAGATACGGGCTACCTCGAAACGGATCTTCCGGATTTGTTCGAGAACATTGGAGAGGCCGCACAAACGGCGGGGAAAGGATGGGCCATTTTCCTTGATGAAGTTCAATATTTAACGCAGCAGGATCTTTCGGCGCTGATTGTTTCGATGCATCGCATCTCCCAACTCGGCTACCCCGTCATCTTTGTCGGTGCAGGCCTGCCATTGTTGACAGGGCTGGCTGGCCAAGCAAAGTCCTATGCAGAAAGACTTTTCAGGTTCTATGATGTTGGCGCTCTTGACCCGAAGTCAACGGCAGAGGCGATAGAAAAGCCATTGAATGATGCCGACGTTGAAATTCTTCCCGATGCATTGACAAAAGTTGTAGAAGGAACGCAAGGGTATCCGTTCTACTTGCAACAATGGGCATCCTGTACGTGGGATGTCGCCCCTTGTTCGCCAATAACCACAACGGATGTGACCAATGCCTCAGTGGAAGCGACTCGAATTTTGGATGAGGGATTTTTCAGAGTTCGCTTAAACCGCATGACGAAGTGCGAATTGGAATATTGCTGCGCAATGGCCTCGCTCGGTGAAAAAGGACCGTATAAAACCTCGGAGATCGCACGCGTGTTGGGGAAAAAATTATCCACTCTTGGTGTGCTTCGCTCTAGCCTGATCGCAAAAGGCATGATTTATTCACCGGCACGCGGTGATATTGATTTCACGGTTCCGCTGTTCGCCACATTTCTGTTGCGCTTCAAGCAACAACATCTGGAAAGTGATTAACCGAACCCCGTTCTAACGCCAGTACGGATTGGAATACCCTATTGCATTGAAATTCAACATAGACATCCTTATGTTGAATATGCCGGCATAAGGTGTACTTGCAGGCGACCACTTGCTTGGTGCCTGTTGCGTCGATGTGGCACAGACCAAGCTACGGGCATGGGGACATCCAAATTTGAATATTTATTTGCCTTTCTTTTTTCCTCTTTCGAAAGACGCTCAATACCCTCTCTCTGGTGAGGAATAATCGCTCCACCTCAACTGCTTCAGGAGCCACAGATGGACCTAACCAAAATTGACGAACTCGATGCCCGACAGAAAGCACTCGACGAAGAACGTGCTCAAGCCCGCAAGGCCGTTCTCAAGGAAATTCAATATTTGATCAACCGAATCGACGCAAAGCCGGAAGAGCTAACTTTTCCTGCTGGAAAGGTCCTCACCAAGCGAAGCCGACGGTCAAAGAAAACCGATGCGGCACAACCTGCCCCGCAAGTGCAGTCTTATCCCCCCAAGGACGAGCGTTCCTATTGAACATCGAGCTCGGAGAGCGCCCTGCTCCGGGCTCTTGTTTTTGCACATGTGCAAAAACACACTCCTCCCTACTCTCGCAGGGAGAAAACCGGACAATCTCGCGCACATCCATCGCCCCTGTCCGCGATGAACATCTGCGAACGGGAACAGGTTCCCTCGATGACATGACTCAGAATTTCTTGAATCTCCATGTCTTCAACTCTCCCTGTTACATGTCCTCCATTCTCGTTAAGAGTGTTTCAGCCGTAATGGCTCTTTCGATTGCCGTACCGTCTTTTGCTGCCGAAAGCTGGTATGAACGGCATGCCGAAGGCTGGCACTGGTACAACGACCCCGAAAAAATTCAAGAGGTCGAGCCCGAGGTCGTTCCTGAACCCAAAGAAGAGCCCAAGAAGGAACCGCCGAAACCCAAGATGATGGTGCCTGAGCCCGCCAAGCCCAAGCATCCTGTGGCCTTCAGCAGTGAATGGCTCAACACGATGATCCCAAAGTACCTCTCAAGGGCTGTAGACGATCCGACACCGGAAAACGTCGAGGCGTTTTTCCTGCTTCAGCGTCTAGCCATGGACAAGGCCGAACGCTTTCAAAAGATGGCCGAACAGGTGCGCGTGGGAAACAAATTCATTGACGAAAGTGAGCGGCGTCCGGTCTCCAACTTCGGTCTGCAAACGGTTGACCGCCAAGCTGAAGCTCGTCGTCAGGCGCTTCTTGAAAAGATCAGCCAGTCCACAGGACTCTTCTTTTTCTTCAAGGCAGATTGTCCCTACTGTGAAAAACAGGCGCCTTTGCTCAAGCACATCTCAGAGACAAATCATTTCGATGTACTGGCCATCAGCGTCGGCGGCGGAAATTTGAGGACGACGACTTTTGAAAACACCGTCGTCGACTCGGGTCAAGCGGAAATGCTCAGTGTGGAATCCACACCCTCCATCTTCCTCGTACATCCGGAGTCGACCACGTTTGCACTGATCGGTTCAAGTCTTCTGACGGTGCCCGAAATTCAGGATCGCATCCTTCTCATTGCCCAACGCAACAATTGGGTGACGGAAGATGAGATCAACGCGACGCGTCCACGACTCCTTAATGCGAGCGGCGTCGATCTCTCGAAGGAACTTCCACGAATGCTCAAGGCCGTCCAGGAAGATCCCAACAAGATCACAGATCTTCTGGCGGTTCTCGATGGACGCGACCCCGTAGGCGAGCGTGAACGCCTCACCAAGCTCCCGGAACAAAAGAAGCGGTCCCTGATGGATGAAGACGGGTTTATTGATCCGAAGAACATTCTCGCCATCATCAAATCGACCGGAGCAGATCAAGAGCCCCAGGACTGAACCAACTGTAGGAAGCTCATGCTGCTCGAAAAAAGAAGCACTTATTTAACCGAACTTAGAAAGGAGAACGGCGCTTCCTCCCCTGTCTGAAAACAGAGGATTCCGCGCCGAGTTTCTATGAAAAAAATCAACCTCAAGAAGACTCTGTTGCTGACGGCATTTGCGGTCTGTTCGACTAGCGCTACGGCACCTGCCCTGTCCGGCGGCCTGCAATCCGAGCTCAACGAGCTGTTCGGCAATATGTCCAACTACACACAGCCTGGCGTCTATGAAAGTACGCGTCGCGGCGTGCTCGCAGGCGGCGGCGCGCAAATTCGAAGCCGTCGCATGAACATCCAACTCATTGCTTTCGAACCCCCAAACATCAAAGCGGGCTGCGGCGGCATCGACATCTTCCTCGGCTCCTTCTCATACATCAATCTGGATCAATTCATCAGTTTTCTGCGAGCCATTGCAGCCAATGCGGCGGGTTATGCGTTTCAGATGGCGCTAAAGGTCTCTTGCACCATCTGCTCGAATGTCATGGACGCCATGCAGCAAATCGCGCAGTTGATGAACAACATGAACATGAGCTCGTGCCAGCTGGCTCAAGGCATCGTTGAGGATACTTTCGATGCCTTACAGGGCAAGAATGACTTCAAGCGCACGATGGACAACATTACGCAGGGCTTTTCAAAGGATACGGTCGACGACAAGGGCGGATCGACTCAGGGGCAGGAAAAAGCTTACAACTCCGATCCACAGAAGTATGCCGAAGAACATCTCGGAAACATTCTCTGGAAGGCCATGACGAAGCGTGACGTCAATGCATGGTTTGGTCTTGGGCCGAGGGACACAACGATCCGAGAGACCTTGATGTCCATTTCTGGTACGGTCGTGCTTGAAAAACCGAAGGAAGGCGTAAATCCGCTTGTCTTCCCGACAAAGCCATATCCGGGCGGCCTCATCACCATGCGCGACATGATTGAGGGCTCAACCCGTAATGCTTCTGGCACACTCGAAGCCGATGGCAAAATGTATTCCTGCGACAACGACAAGATCGACTGCATGAGTCCCAAGATCAGCAAGTCAATCAACCTTACGGGGCTTGCCAAGATCATTGAAGAGGAATTGACGAAGGACGACGGCATCATCTTCAAGTACGCACGCGACGACGGCACGCTCCAGTTCACAGAGCAACAAAAGGCCATCCTTAGCAACATGCCCGCCGAGATTGCTGTCGGCTTCCGCAACATGTCGCTCGGGAGCGAAGATGCGGCCAAGTCCATGGCTCCAGAGGCATCGAGATCCATCGCGCTCTCGATGACGTACTCGCTCATGCGGGAACTCAACGGCATCATCAAACAAATGGCCGTTGGTCTGACCGACGAGCAAACCGCCGTCTTCAAGGACATAATCGCTGATTCCGAAAAGCGAATCGACACGGAATACCAGCTACTTCTGACCGAATACGGCTCACTCTCCGACCTCTCCAACCGCATCGACATCAAGCTCAAAATGATGGAGTACCCTGACCCGATCCATCCGAAGAATCCGCTTGTCGTTACGTATCCTGTGAATTAAGGGGACGCCATGGCATTCGCACCTACAATTCATTCAATTGGCGACGCACAGTTCCTCTCACAGGTGCTCAACGCGGTCGCCATGATCATTGGGACGAACGACTTCGTACAGTTGGTGAGCATCGGTCTCCTTCTCGGAGCCATCATCGTCGTCCTGCAGGGGTTGTTCCGAGGAGCACGGGAGATTCCGTGGCATCAATTGCTTCTGGGATGGATCCTCTATGCCTGCATGTTTGTTCCTACCACGACGGTGATCGTGGAAGACGCGTACACGGGCAAAGCTTACTCCGTGGATAACGTCCCAATCGGCGTTGCCTTTGCGGGCTCAATGATTTCAAATGTCGGGTACGGCATTACAAATCTCTTTGAAACCGCATATGGCGACGTGCGGGGTATTTCCGAAGGAACGTTTGCCGAACCGTTGGTGATCTTGAATGCCGTTCGCCAGCACGCCTCCGATGTGCGCGTCCTGCAAGAGCTTGACAAATCCATTGGCCAGGGCACTGACATTCAAAAGACGTTGCACAACTACATCAAGGAGTGCACGCTCCCCAAACTTGCGCTGAGCATTACGACGCCAACAGAACTTGTCACGGGCGACATGATGGAAGAGCTGAAGTTTGAATCTTCTATCTACGGCACGAGGTCATACATCGAAAATCCGTCCGGTGAAAATCTGACATGTGCAGAAGCGTGGAAGAAGATCGAGCCAGCCCTTGAAAAAATCAAGGAACCCAAGTTCATCAATCAGCTGTCCACTGCTGCCAACCTCAAGGGCGAGGCGGGCGATCGAGCCACGATTGACGACTACCAGGCAGCATTTGACATGCTCAACATCAACGGGACAGCTGTTGAAGAATTCATGCTTGCCTCGACCATCAAGCCTATTTACGAGAAGGCCGTCTCAGGCTACTACCGCAACCTCGGCGACAAGACCTCGGCCATCATGTTCAATCAGGCCGTGCAGCAACGCAACACCCAATGGGCGGCAGAAGCCTCGATGTTCATGACGGTCGTGCGCCCCTTCCTTTCGTTCTTTGAAGGCTTCATGTATTCGATCACGCCGGTGCTCGCCTTCCTGCTCGTCTTGGGTGGGATCGGCATTTCGCTCGGCGTCAAATACATTCTGCTCATCCTATGGATCCAGCTTTGGATGCCGGTCCTCTCGATCTGCAATCTCTACATCATCATGAGCGCCCGAGGAGAGCTTGCGGCACAGACGTTCACGTCCTTCTATTCAGTTGACAAGCTGGGCCAGAGCCTGGAGCATTGGATGGCCACGGGCGGCATGCTCGCGTCCGCCACGCCCTTGATCTCCCTCTTCCTCATCACCGGCAGCACCTTCGCCTTCACGTCGCTCACGCAACGCATGGCGGGTGGCGACCACATCAACGAAAAGATCCCGACGCCGGACATCATGCGTCAGGGTGAGTTTTACGCTCATGGAGCCGCTGGTAATGGCAACTCCTTGCTTGGCGCGGTGCGAACCGGTTCCGAAGGAACGGAAGGTACGATCAATTTCGATAAGATGCGCTCGGAAGCCCGTCAGTCGGCCTTCAACGAAGCAAAGGCTGCCACCAATGCCCTCAACAACGGGTATTCGACGAACTACAGCTCCGCGACGACGGCTGCAGACCAGGCGGCCATTTCGCGCGAGATCGGCAGTCGCATGATGGCAAGCGGAAGCTCTGCCGTGCAATCGCTTGAAAGCGGCATTCGGCAAACTTCTTGGGGCAAGAATCTGACCAAGGAGCAGATGTCTCAGGTCATCGACACGGTGTCGACGGGTGTTTCGGCGGGGTTGAGTACGCCAGAAATCTTTAAGCAAATTGTTTCGCTCGGATTCAGCTCTAAGGCGGAAACAGCCGAAAATGACTCTAGTCGAATTGGCTCGAACATCAGTGAGCAAGACCAAAAGTCGTTGCAAAATACCTTCCAGGCCACGAATTCGTCTGATCTCTCCAAGGCTCGTGAGGCCGCTTTGACGGAAACGGACTCCAAGACCTTCCTCAACAATGCTGGTGTGAGTGAAAACTCCCAAGTCGGGCGGACGATCCAGAATGCGATTGAAAAGACGCAAAACTACCAGAAGACCATGTATGCCACCGAGTCCCTTGGCTTTACCGGCACCTGGAATACTCGCCAACTGACCGGGAGGCTGAAAAACGAAAACGGGGAAGCCGTCATGGGCCAGATAACGAATGCCTACCAGGGCACAGCCATTGGTCGAGAAGCTGAAGCGGTGGCTCAACGCCTGCAGGAGTACAACGGTATGAATGAAGAGAATGCCCGAGTTGCCGGTTATATTACGGCGCTCGGCAAATCCGGTGATTATCGTGACCAACAGAATCTGCGTTCGCTTCTTGGCACGGCAACAGGCATGAATTTCTCGCCTATGTCTGATCCTGACCAGAACAAGGGCATTGCAGGGAATGTCCAAAATGCAAGCGTGGAAGGCTTGCGGAATGAAGCGCAACTCAAAGAAAGAGCGCTCAACGCTGAAAAAAGCGTTCCCAAGGAACAGCAGGCTATCGCCGACAAATTGGGCTCTGCACCCAATAGCATCGACCGTGCCGAAAATACCGTCCGGAAGGCGTCCGTTGGATTTACGGTGGGGGCCAAAGACAATCCGCAGGACGGCGTCCTTGGCAATCAGGTTCGCTTGAACGAAAACCATAATGCCAAGGCCATCATAAAAGCGCGCGAAAACCTGAAAGGGTTGCCGCAGGACGTTGCGGCTATCCCGCGTAGCTTCTTCAACACTCAACAGGATGCTGTGGCGCGTTGCGTGAAGGCCGGACTGACTGATGGCCAAACGATGTACATGTCAAGAAGGCTTATGGGAGCCTACGGTGGCTTGAAGAATGCCGGCTATCAAGCTCTTTATGACGAGAATGAACGCTTGTACGGCCAGAGAACGAAATCCAATATGAGCAAGGAAGAACTGACTGCTCTCACCAACGACATGGTTGCGAACCTCGATCATGCTGCTAGGGGCGGAGAACATTTCGAAGCGGGCTTGAGCAACGTGACGGAATGGAACAAGGCCAATACGGCCTTTGGAGCAAATCCGAACGAAGAGATGGCGAATCGAACCAAGCGACTGGATGATACGATGGGGCGAGAGCCTTCCGATCACTTGACGCCAAAGGAAAAGGCTCAACATAACCGCTATCGCGGATTGGAGGGCAAGGGGACCGATTGATTTCGGCCTAAAACCAAGGGGGACAGCAATTTCATTTCGCTATCCCCCTTTTTCTGAATTGAATATTATGTACGTTTAACTCAGGCCGCGACATTCATCGCTACAAAGAGCGGCCATTCCATAATCGCCCTGAGAAAAATAATGTGCCGCCATAGGATCCGGCTGGTTGAACATCCTCGTATCGACATGAGGCTGTTCTAAGAAGTCATGTCTCTTCTTGAAAACCAAGCCTTCCTGCAACTCAAACAAGGAATTTTTCTTCTCCTTCGGAGCATAAGGATCGCAGGCATCCTCATGGGTGATCCGCTGCGAAACTCCGCATGACGTTCCTACCACAAAAAGAACGACCAACCCCGCCGCAATGGCGAAAAAGAAGAGAAAAATCCAAATATTCATGACCCGCACTCCGAATCCCGTCCAGAGCGGCCATTTCCCCCTTGAAAATGTCCGCAAAGAACGGGCTAACTACCCAAAATATATATCTTCTGCTCGGCAAGTCGCAACGCACTTCCGAAGCTCAAAGGCATTGTCGCTCAATTTCGAGCAGCTGTCGAGCGATTGCAAACGGTTGAGGGACGCTATGCGCCGCGATCTTTGAGGTGCCGGTGGGTCTTGCCGTCAAGACGCCGACCTTCATGTTCCAGACCTTCAAGGTGCAGCCCTACGCCGACGTGACGGTGCGCGGACGCTTTGGCAACACCGAGTCGAGCTACACGCTCGAAGGGTCGAAGACCACCGATACGATTGACTACGACGTGGCCGGGAAGTTCGTGGGCGACCTCAAGGTGGGCTACATGTCGACCTACAAGGATCTCAACCTCGGCATGAGCTACAGCCTCTCTGCGGGCGATGCCGGACGGCAGAATCATACCCTTGAGCTGACGATGCGGGTCGACTTCTGACGACGCGAAAACAAAGCGGGCATGCTCTTCCAAAACATGGGAGAATATGCCCGCGCTTCAGGTTTTGCTATTGCGGATTCGTTTGCTTGCCGCGATCGTGGGAACATCCCTCGTTAACCTGAAAAAGCAAAACGGCCCAATCACTGTGGTGGTACTCAGTGAGCGGGCCGCTTCAAGGAGTTGATGATCATGCACTACTGTGATCTCAACGCCATCATTGTCCAAGTTCTCGGCAAGGTTGTCAAGTTCCTCTTGGCGATTTTGTTGTTGGGCTGGCCTATGAGCGCGTTCTAAGCTGAGCACTATTTTGCAAGGCCCCTCCTCAGTCGCTTCGGCGCTGGGGAGGTGACGTGTCTCGGACAGCCGAAGCGATCCGGAATCGAAGGCAAAATTTCGCCTTGACACCTTTTCGCCCAGCCTCCAACTGTGCTACTATTTCTGCGGAGTTTGGCGAGACTTTTTGACTTGACATCGCCTTACCTCCCAAAAGAGCAAAAAGCCCATACCGTTGGCGCGGTTGGGCTTTTCGCATATTGGCCGCGGCACAATTGCACACGGTCATGACGGCTATCGCCGCCAATTCTTTCCGACCCAATCCAACGCAACGTGGAGGCAGGCGAGCTTGCAACGCTCACTCCGCATGATCGCATTCTAGCGGAGCATGCCGCTCAATGCGTCCCTCATCCATCCTGCAAGCCCAATCCAACGCCCGCGCCTTCAAAGCCATGCCGAAGTCCAAATCTACCCGCAAGAACAAGAAATATCGCCCGACGACGGGACGCATTCCCGTCGGATTGATGCACAAGCTGGAAGTCCCGGCATCCCGCATCCAAGCCTTGAAGCAAAAGCACGACGCGGCGCTTCTGCGCATGTACATGGGATCCGACAATTGGCAGGATCGCTGTGAGCTCTACTCGGTTCTTCGTTTTGGCGAATCGCTTTGCAAGCATGTCGAAAACGGGGAAGCCATTGACGCCCGACTCCGCGAAGCCATGCATCTCCTTGCCAAGGAGCCGGAGTTGACCGAGAACGGCCAGCGTAATCTCGACCTTGTTCGCGAAGCGCTCGATCTTGTCGAGGGCATCTGGCGCGTTGTCTCGGTTGAAGATTTCGTCAAGGCTGCGCATGCCCTCAAGATGGAAGAAGATGCCCAATGGCAGCGTTTCCGCTTGACCGAGGACGGCGTCGAACGAAAGGTCGTGGCCCAGGATAGCTAGAAGATGCCCATGCAAAACCGCCCGGCTGGTCACCCTCGCCGAGCGGTTTTGTCTTGATGCAACAAGCTCACGTCAACGAGCAAGCCTGTTGCACAACGCAGTCAATCAGAATCGATACTGCGCATTGAGCATGAGCTTCGTGGCCGAACGCTCTTCGTTGCCCCAGTCATAGCCGGCATTGAGGCCGAAGCGGAAGTTGTCCTTCTCGGCGGCAAATCCAAGGTTCGTGCGGACCTTGACATCGTCGGCGAAGGTGAAGTTGTAGGTGCTTTCAGCACCTGCGAAACGCACCTTGCTGTCGATGTCGCGATCGCCCACGGTCGGAACCACGGCGAACGAGAAGTTCGGGCTCAGCTTGAAGCCGTTCGTCTCGAATGCCTTGGCGATCGTTGCGCCGATCGGGAATTCGACGGCGGTCGCATGGGCGTCGTCAACCTGAGCGCCGTGACCGTTGTCGTAGCCGTCACCGCGGACATGGTAGATGTCCATGCCGACGAAGGGCGTGATTGCAACGACGTAGTCCCAAGTGCGCTGAGCCTGCACGCCGAGCGAGTAGACGGCGGTCGTCGTGTCGGTGTCGACGTCGGCTACACCGCCCATCGTGAGATCAGACTTCACGAAGGTCATCGAAGCATCCGCGACGAGGTCAACACCACCCACGGCAGTCTTACCGTAAACGGAGAGACCGTAGAAGTCGAAGTCATCCTTGACACCAACAGCCTTGTTTTCGGAGTCCCCCTTACCAGCCGTGAAGGCAGCGCCGAGGACGCCGTTCGAGAGTGCGACGTCACCGCCCACCACGAGGCCGTAGGCATCGGTGTCGACATGAATAGACTGAGCGCCGGAGGAAAGGCCGTTGAGCTTCGTCTTGCCGCCCGTCACCTGAGCCCACAGACGGTTGCCTTCGCCCTCAAGGGCTTCGCCTCGAACGGCGTCGCGCAATTCAGACGCGCGGTCGTAGGCCGTCGTGAAGACGGCGGCAGCGCCCGCAGTGTTCATCGCGGCGTCAAAGCGTGCGGCAATTGCCGCATTGGACAAACCTTCCGTCTCCGTCAGAAGCTCGTTTCCGTAGGCATTGCCGGCTTCAGTGGCGGCATTGGCAAGTTCATGCCCCTGCATCAGGTCGCCGTAGACGAGTGCGGCATCCGTGAGCTTGGTCGTAAAGGAGCCGTTTTCGTTGACCGTGAAGTCCCAGAGCTTGTTGCCCGCCACGAGCGTTTCTTCGGTATTCCAGAAGTCGGCGGTCACATCGCTCGTGAGCTTGTACGTTTCGCCGTTCTTCAGCTGGCCGATGATGACGGCCTTGGAAGCTGCATCAACGTCAAACGTCGTGCCGGTGATGAGTGCTTTGTCCGTGGTGAGGTCGGTCACATCGGCCACCAACACCGAACCTGCAGCGAATTTCACCGTGCCGGCCGCTTCATTCGCAGGCGCGGAGGTCCGCGTGCCATCAACGACGAGAGAACCCGCCGTAACATCAATGGGCTTCGCAACGTAGGCGGCAGCCAGCGTCTTGCCTTCACCCGTGCCCCAGGTAAGGGTCTTGTCGGCGAAGAGCTTCACGAAATCGGCATCGGTGTCGGTTCCGAGCACGACGTAGCTGTTTTCACCCACGATGACGTTGCCGTCAAGCGTGGTCTGATTGAGCACAAGACGGGAAGCATCGGTCACTTCCTGACCATCCACCCAGGTCGGGTCGAGGAAGAACGTCAGCCCCTTGATCGAGCCTTCGCCGATCGTCAGATCGCCGCGTTCGCCATCCTCGCCGGTCTTGCCAATGTTGATGGTGGCATTGCCTTCGGAGAGAGCCACGATCTTGTCGGCTGAAACGGCACCGGTCACGGTGGTCGTGCCATCCTTTCCGACGGACAATTCCGCAACCTTCGTCTTGCCGGTGACACCGGACGAAATGGCGGACGTACCCGCCACGTCAAGCTTGTTGACGGTGAGCTCACCGCCGGTGACGGCAATGTTCGCACTCTGAGCCTTGACGGTCTCGACCGTGAACGTTCCGTTCTGAGCGGTCAGCGTCGCATTCTGCGTCAAGTCGACCGTCGCAGAAAGCGTGCCCTTCTTCATGCCGGACTCGCTGCCGAGCGTAATACCGCCCGTTTCACCGGAAGCCGTCACAATCTTGTCGCCCTTGGCATCCTTGAAGTTGATGAGTTCGCCCGACGCATTGTCGGTGCCGACGAGCGTCAAGGTCTTGCCGTCAGTCAGGGCAACCTTGTTACCCTTGTCTACGACCAGTGTCTGGCCGCCGACGGACTTATCGATCGTAACGATACCGCTTGTATTGGCCTTAGCGGCGATGTCAGTCTCTTCGTGAACCGTGCCATCGGGCACGCTGTCGATACCGGTTTCGTCACGAACATTGCCGAAATCGTCAACCAGCTTGCCGCTGAAGATAACGGTCATCGACTTATCGTTGGCGCCTAGGGCATCCTTGGCGCCATTAACGTAGTCGAAGTTGTAGAACTTATCGTTAAGCGTGAGGGAGCTGTTCGTTTCGAAAACAAGGTTGTTGCCATGCTTGAGGCCACCGGCTTTCGTCACCTTGCCGTCGGCACCGAGACCATACATGAAGATCTGATCGGAACCCGTCGCAAGCGTCCCAGAGCCGCCGATGGTCAGCACACCCTGCGTAAGATCAATGCTGCCGACATCCATCGTACCACCCGTGAGCTTGAAATCGCCGCCTTCAGCACCCTTGAAGTTCTTCACGGTGAAGGACTTGGCGGACTGAGCGTCGAGTTCGAATGCGCCGTTGGCCTTGAGCGTACCGACGGTGAACGTGCTTCCGTCAGTAATGCTGGCATTGCCCTTCGTGGCGTTGAAGGTCTCGGTCGACACCGTCGTGTTTTCGCCGGTGAGATTGAGACGTGCCGTGAAGGCGCGAGCAACGTTCGGATTGGCTACGTTGATCGTCAGCTCGTCGAGGCTGTAGTCGCCGTTCGAGAAGATGAGCATGCCGTCATTATCGGAGTCGGCCTCAGTATTCTCCGTAAGTTCAATCTTCGTCAGATCAAGTTCGGCCTTGCCGCCTTCTCCAGTGTTGGAAAGCTTGCCGCCGGCGAACTCCAGCGTATCGTCAGAGAATGCTGTCGCGAGCTTATCGCCGGAAATCGTGAATTCCTTGTCCTCTTCAAGGTAGACGCTGCCCGTTTCAAGCTTGTAATGCTTGGCATGAAGCCCGCCGTAGTTGGAAACCTTCGTACCGTTGCCGAAGACCACCTTGCCTTCGCCAGTGACGTCGATTTCAGCGGTGTGCTTGCCGTCACCGGCTTCGGTCTTGTTGATCAGCTGAACGCCGTTCAAGGTCAACGTACCGACGACCATCATCTGGGAGGCGTTGTTGAACGTACCTCCCTCAAGGGTGAGGTTCTTGAACGTGTTGGATTCATCATTCTTGCTGTCGCCGAATGTGAGTGTCTTGCCGTCCGCAATCTTGAGCGTAGCATCGGCATCGGCCATGATCAGACCTTGAATGTCGGCATCACCGTTGAAGTTCACGGTGTTGGCAACATACAGCTTGGTGCCTTCTTCGGTCGAAGTCGTGCCGTTCAGGGTCGTCGTCTTGGAAAGGATGGAGACGGAGGTATCGAGGGTGTTAGGCACCCATTCCTGGCCATTAACGTCTATGTCAAAAATGGTGCTCTGTTTTGTAATAACGAGAGCCTTGTCAGCTGTAACGACGGTTTCTTTACCATTAAGCGTCACGTGCCCATTACTAGTGACGTAGATGCCATAGGCACCAGCTTCAGGGCGTGGATTGTTGATAGAGTCTCCTTGCTCTTGGGGAGCTGGCTTGGTGTCAGTGACTTTGGCGGTGATGTACGTGCTACCGTCAACGATCACGTCGCCAATTTCGCTAGACAAACCAAAGGCATTCAGCCCACCTGTCACATCAACCGTCAAATTCTTATTGACTTTGATATGACCTGGATTATTGATTGGCGGATCGGTCTCAAGATTCCAGTCGGAATAAGCATTTAACAAGCCAATGGACGTACCTCCAGTTGCGGAGCGAGCTGTGATATCGAGGTCGCCAGCCACATTGATCTGAGGACGACTTGTATCATTGGCAGCGCTGATGATACCCGCTGCTGCTTGGTCTTTGACGGTATTGGTGATGTCAAAAGATGTTTTTGCTGCATTGAAGTTCGTGACCGTCGCAGTATCCTTCGTTGCAATAGTGTCAATCGCGAGGTAACCTACGGCTGAGATATCGGTTTCAGCTCCCAGAGTGTCATATTGAGCGTTTTGCTTGACCACAATGTTGGTTCGATCTCCTGTCAAGGTCAGGGTGCCACCAATATTGTTAATCCCTACAGCGTCGAAGTTACGGGTTTTAATGTCATTAGCAGTTTCGACACTGATGTCAGCATTGTTTAAGGTGATCGTGCCACCGTTACGAACAAGAACCGCCTGAATATTGCTCCAAGCAGACATGTCTGTGGGGTCTGCAAACTGCTCGAACCCCTTTGCTTTACGAATTTCATCGATCGTAGCTTTCGTTACGACTGTGTGTAATTTTGTTTGGTCAGTGCTTTGATTTTTTTGATGAACATCAAGGAGGGCGGCATAACGGTCAGTAGCCCTATTATCATCAAGGACATGCCTTACCAGGCTAAAACCAGCCGCGTGGCCATAGGACTCGGTTGCAGCCATCGTTGAACCAGCTAGCATCCCGAGAGCAGAAAGCGTAGCGACGCATAAAAGCGTCTTTTTTAGATGAACTTGCTTACACCCATTGAATTGGGTTAGGGGGGGGGGTAATTAAAATATCAGCCTTCATATCGATGATATCTCCATAGCTATAGACGTTCGAACAGTTTTGCCGTGACTGAAGGAAAAATCGCAACAAAACTGCCATCATTATACAGCGGCAGTACGTCGCCTCTAATTGCCACCACCCTCGCATGCTTTCCCGATTTGGACTAGAGAAAACGCCCTGTCGACGGATGCCGACAGGGCGCAAATGGTTGCAAGCGAGAGTCTGCAGCCCAAGCAGGACCAACTGCCTTTCTCAAGCATCCTCATGGCCAGACGCTTGAGAAAGGTACCGACCGACTGCGAGTTCGGTCGGTACCGTGTGACCCGACGACCAATCGGGTCACGTCCTCTGCTTCAGATTAGAAGTTGAAGCGGACATTGGCGGAGATGCCGTGCGACGTGATGTCGCCGTCATAGGCACCGGTGTAGGAGAGACCCATGGTCGTCATCTTGCCGACCTGAGCTTCAACACCGAGACCAACGGAGGCCATGTCGCCGAGTTCGCCGCCCTTCAGGTGAGCCACGCCGGAGCCGGCGAGAGCCATCGAAGCTTCGGCTTCCGTGTCGCCGAAGAAGTGGTTCCAAGCCACGTCACCCTTGAGCGCAACCTTGGTTTCGCCCATCGTGAACGGAATGGCACTGCGAACGCCAAGCGTCGTGACCTGAACGTCCTGATCTTCGGTGGTGGTCGAGAAGGCCATCGTGCCGATCTGTTCGTTGAAGCCGTCGGATTCAGCATGGATCCAGCTCAGGCCGAAGTACGGCTCGATGCTGTAGGCGCTCGTGTTGAGACCCGTGTAAGCAGCTTCAGCAAAGATCTGAGTGATGTCCGTGTCGCCCGAGAAGGCATTCATGCCAAGCTGGGAGCCAACCTGCAGAGCGCGGGTGCCATCAGCCGACTGATGGCTGTAGACGAAGCCGTAGGTGGCGTTGACGACGTCACTGAAGTTCGTGACGCCATACGCGCCGAAGTGGATGTCGTCGCTTTCAACCTTGTTGTCGCCCGCCTTGTTGTCGGTCGAACCGGCACCAAAGAAGAGACCGAGCTTCGTGGCGGAGCAGACGTCGACTTCAGCACCGAAGAGGCCGGCGTAGAAGTCGCTGTCCATGTCGGACTGGCCGTAGTCAAGCGCAGACCAGCTGCCGACACCCGTCGCCCAGAGGCGAGCCGTGCCGTCGGCCATTTCGACCTTGCGGCCTTCACCGATGCCTGCGGCCTGATCCTTGATGGCGCGAGAGAGCGTCATGCCGTTCACAATGCCCGCATTGCGCGTATTGAGGATGAAGTCGTCGCCCAGAGAGTTGTAGGTCTTGGCAACGTCACCCTTCGAAGCGCCAATCAAAGCATCAAAGAGAGCACCGGAACCCGCGCCTTCAATAGCGCCGGCAATAGCATTCCCATTGGCATTGGAAGCATAAGTTGCGAAGTTGACGTCTTCATTGCGAGAGACGCTGGCCGTCAACTTGTTGTCCTTGATCTCAAGCTTCGTATCGAAGAAGGCGGAGTCACCAAGATCAGGCTTGATCGTGGCGTTATCGAGACCGGTAATCTTCTCAGCGGTCAGAGTACCCGTCTGCGTTTCACCCACATAGGCTTCCTTCAACACATTGTTGTCAAAAGTACCGACAGCAAAGGTTGCACCCTCATTGAGAGTCAAGGTGCCCATCGTCACGTCGTGACCGGCAACAACATAGAAGGCGCCGTCCTTATTGACAGTGACATCAACAGAGTGACCCGCATCGTTGGCAGCCTTCTGGACATCACCGTGAACGCCGGCCTTATGTTCCCCCGTCATGGTGAAGTTGTCGGTGTACGTTTCGAGCAAGCCAAAGCTGCCGCCATTGACAACAACCTTACCGTTGGCCGTGGCATTGGCATCATCACCCGTCACACCGAAGGATTCAGCAAAGCCAAGGAGCGTGCCGCCTTCAACGGTCGTGCCGCCGCGATAGGTGTTGTTACCCGTCATGACAAGCGTGCCGGAGCCGCTCTTGACGAGAGTGCCATCGTATTCGCCATTCTTGAGCTTGGCTTCGATGGCCGCCTTGCGCTTCTCGAAGTATTCCTTGCGCCACTTCTTAGCATCTTCGAGCGAGATGACATGATCGTCGGACGCTTCCGTGCCATCACCGATCACGAAGTCCTCACCAAGGTTGAAATCGGCACTGAGGTTCTCATCGTAGTCGGCGAGCCACTTTTCATCTTCAGCCTTGCGGGCATCGAGAGCCTTCTGAGAGATGTCATTGGTCCAAACGTCCAAGGCGCTCGTCTGCATGTTGTAGTTGAACTTGCCGAGGAACTGACCCGGACCGTACATGCCCTTGTCAAGATCAGGTACACCCCAACCGTAGTTGTCATCAGGCACGCCTTCATCGGAGGTCCAACCCTCAAACAGTGTGTCGTCGGTGTTGTAGCGATTTGCCGTCGTGAACATCACGTCTCGAACTTGCAGTGCGCTCATATCCTGATAGCGCGACATCAAGACGCCCATCGCACCTGCAACGTGCGGTGCGGCCATGGAGGTACCGCCCCAAGACTCATAGCCGGCTTCGCCCGTCTTGTCATCAACCGTCGAACTGTAGATCATGTCGCCAGGGGCAACGACCGTCCACCACTTCGCAAGACCAGCCTCATTGAAGCCGTCGACCCACTTGTACTTGTATTTCCCGTCCGTGCCGTAGTTGTACTTGATCTGCCATTCTCCGTTTTCATCCTGGTATTCATCGTAATCAATCTGAAGACCGGCAACCGCAATCCAATGCTTCTCAGCTTCGGGGTTGAAGTACGGATAGAGCGGACGATAGAACGGGTTTTCCATGTTGCGGTTGCCCGTCGTGAAGATCTGGACAACGTTCGTTCCCTTCACGGCTTCGTAAGCGGCGTCCACAAAGGACTTGTCCGAATTGGCTTCGCCCGCCGCGAACTTGTCTCCATACATCATGTTGGAATAGAAGAACTCGTATTCCGCGTCTGCCACTGAGTTGGCAGGGAGATGGCCGGACGGATACCAACGATACGAGCCTTCCTTATTCGGATCAGTCGGACGATCACCGAGACCTTCGCCGGCATGCTGATAGGTCATATTGCCAGCCTCGTCCTTCACCGTCTTCCACTTGATTTCGCCAGTCTTCTCATCCTTATACGACACCTGAAGCACCATCACGCGGGCGTTGGTACCCCAAGAGTTGTTGATGACACCACCGCGATCAGCACCGTTGGAAGCAATCAGATCATCAGCCAATGCCTTCCATCCAGCATAGAAATAATCATGATCCTGGAAAGGACCATAGTTGTTGCTGTCGGTCGCGCCCGTGTTGCCGACAACAATGTCAGAGCCCCAGGAAACGCCATGGAATTCATTGCCATCGCGATTGCCGCCCACAGTACCGGTGACATGCGTACCGTGCGAGTCGTTCACCCCCATCATCCAGTCGCCGGTCACGTCAAAAGCTTCACCCTTTTCGTAGGGCTGGCCCTTGCCACCGTTCACAACGGACTGAGGATAACGGTTGCCCGTGGAACCATATTCACCCTGGACATGAGTGCCGCTAAAACGATCACCTGCGAGTTCAGGATGCTTCTGGAGAAGAGCACCGGAGTCCATCACGGCTACCTTCACGCCCTGCCCGTGATAGCCCAATGCATAGGCAGAAGAAGCCTTCATGGCTTCAAGGCCCCAGTCCTTTTTGTACTCGTCAGACTGCCAAGACTGCTTGGCAGCTTCGAGATCAGCATTCGATGTGGCAACCTGCCCCTTTTCCATATAGGCTGCCGATGCCGCACCGGCACCGAGCATGAGAGCTGCGACAGCCAGCGCTACAACGCTCTTGGCGGCCTTGGTCTTGCTCGCATGCTTTTCGTCGGTAACGACGTACTCCTGATGAGCCACGCTCCACTTGGTCTTGAAAACGCGATTCATGACAAATTCTCCAAATTGGTTGATTGGTCCTGCCTCTCCCGAAATGACGAGAAAGTGCAACTGCCAGACTACCCAGCCCCCCCCCATTTATTGATATAGATCAAACAAAATAGTGCTTTCGGGTTTCTACCACGTGCGCCTGCGCAACTTGAATTTGTAACTTTTGTAAATCACCTTGCAATAAGTGCGTGCGCAGGAGACGAAACCCAACATGCGTCGCTTTTACTTGACAATCTGTTACAACCGACTCTCTGATAGACAATCGTTTCAGATTTGGCGGATGGGTTTTCCCCGAGGGGTTGGGCTTTTCCGTAGGTACAACCACCAACCTATTGACTTATAGATGACGTCTATCACTTTTTTTTCGTCTTCAAAATGCAAAACCGCCCGGACACTTTCACACGCCCGGGCGGTTCTGGGTTGGTCGAGGCAACCTTTGCAGATCGCCTCAACTAGTCGTCAAAAGTTCTTGGTGAACTGCACGCCGAAGGTCAAATCCTTCTTGCCGGCATCACCACGGGTGTAGCCCACAGTGCCGCCGAAGGAAGTGTCGGCCTTCGGATTGATCATCGTGAGACCAAGCTTGACTTGACCGTAGTATTCGCCCGCGAATGCACCGGTGACGCTGTCGGACGAAGACATGGCCGTGCCGCGCACCGTAGAGGTCTGATCGGTATCGCCCACCTGCGGCACGAACGTGACGTCGGCCTTCGGTGCGACGGTCCATCCTCCCTGCGCAGGGACATAGCCCGAGACCGTCAGGCCAATGGGCATCTGCACGGTGAACGTGTCTTCAAGCGAATTTCGGAAGGCGTTCTTGCCGTCGATCTTGGTCTTGAAGTCATCCGTCTTGGTGTAGACGGCACGCAGGCCCACATGCGGCACGATGTCGAAGACACCGACCGTTTCGCGAACCTCGGCACGAATGCCGGCCTGAACGACATTGCCCTTGGGCTTGGCCGAAGCCTTGCCGAAGCTGTCCGTCCCGATACTCATCGAAATGTCGGAGTCCTGATGCATCCAGTCCACGTGTCCGACAAGGTTGAACTTCGTGGTGGGCGTCCAGGCCGCATAGAGATGCGCGCCGTAGGTGTCGTAGTCGTTCGTGGTCGAGAGACCGCTGCCGGTGCTCGTGAGGCTGCCCGAGAGGTACGAGAACGCACCGCCCACCTTGACGGCAGGCTTGGGCATGAGCGCATCCGCACCGATCATGACGCCGTAGGTGTCGCTCTTGAGGCCGCCCGAGAGGTTCGAGAGCGCGAGCGAGCCGGTCTTGGTCTTGCCGCCGATCACCTCAACCCAAAGGGCATCGGTCGCGGGAATCTGCAGAAGCTGACCGTCCTTGTGCGTCGGGCCCGTGAAGGAGAGACGATCTTCGAGCACGTCGGAGACGAGTCCCATGTCGGCGTAAGCCGAAGCGGTCGTGCCGCCCACGGATGCGATCTGCGCAACGGAATTGATGATTCGCGTCTTTTCTTCGACCGTAAGGTTTTCATCCTTGACGATGCCGCAGATGAAGGACGAATCGTTGCCCTTGGAGCAATCCTGCAGCGCCTCGTTGCCGAGGCCCGGCAGAACGATGTCCGGATAGACCGTTTCCAAGTCGGCCACATTCACATTGGCGCTCACCTTGTTGCCGTCCTTGTCCACGCCGAGCTGGATGAAGTAGTCAAGGCCGGAGCCGTCGTCATTGACGATGTAGAGGTCTTTGCCGTCCCAGCCGCCCTTCCAGTCGCCGTCCTCACCAAGGTTGGCGGAAAGGTCAAAGCCTTCGAGGAGCGTGAATTCGCCCGTCTTCGTCAGGTTGCCGAAGACAAGGCTTGCGCCGTGCTCGACGGTGGCCGTCGCCCCTTCGACCGTGGTCGCAAAGGCCGGCGCGTCGCCGAGACTGCCGATGTCGATGAGCACGTAGGAGTCGCGTCCGAAGTAGACGGAGCCTTCCTTCATCTCAACGCGGCCTTCGTCCTTGGCGGGATTCCAGACGTTGGAGCCCACGGCAAGGGAGGAACCCTTGCCCATCGTGACGGTCTGGCCCACCGTCACGCGGGCGGCTGCGCCCGTGAGACCCGGAACCTTTTCGTCGAACTTCTGGATCTTGTCCGCAAAGCCCGCAGAGGCGGTGCCGAAGGTGAGGTCGCCGTTGCCGATCACCCAGAGCTTGCCGTCGAGGGGCTTTTCGGCGCTCCACGTCGGCGAGATGCGGTTGTCGGGCGAAAGGGCCTTCCAGTTGCCGATCACAACGTTTGCGCCGTTGAGATTGAGGTCGCCCGAGACGTTGATCTCGCCCTTGTCCATGTCGATGTCGCCGCCCGGACGAACCGTGAGGTCGCCCGTGTTGAGAACGCCGTCGTCCGTCTGGTTGAAGTCGCCGCCGATGACGGTGTTGCCCGCGTTGATCGTGCCGTCATTGTCGAAGATGCCGTCGATGACGAGATCGTCTTCAACATCGAGCGTGCCGTTGTTCGAGCCGTGGCCGCCTTCAGCGATCTCAACGTCGTTCCAGCTGGAATTGCCGTTGTTGATGTATTCGCCATCGTTTTCAACGACGAGCGAATCACCCTCTTCGGTTCCGTTGTTTTCGAGCTTGCCGCCCGGACGCACCACGGCATCCTCGAACTTGATGGACGCATCGACGTCGGGCTTGCCTTCGGGCGTGAGGGTGCCGTTGATGAGGTCGCCCTCGATCTCGGCAGTGCCCGAATTGCCCGCGTCGATGTGGCCGTTGTTCTCAAGCGAGCCGTCCGGACCGATGTGGAAGTCGTCATCCTTGTCGTCGCCGTTGCCGATGATGAGATTACCGTTGTTCGTCGCGCCGCCGTTGATGTCGACCTGTCCCCAATTCGACTGACCGTCGTTGGTCCACTTGCCGCCTTCGGCCACGTCGATCTTGTCGCCTTGATCCTTGCCGGTCGAGGTGTTGTGATAGTGGCCGCCGTTGGTGATCGTCATGTCGTCGTAGAGGCCCGTGCCCTTGTTGACGAGATCACCCTCAACGAGCGTGTCGTTCTTCGTATCCTCACCGCCGGCAATGAGCGTGCCGTCGTTCGTCATGGAGCCGCTGCCTTCAACGATGAAGTCCGGCGTATCGTCCTTGCCGTCGCCGCGAATCGTGAGGTCGCCGTTGTTGTCGCCGTTGCCCGCGATGTCCACGGAACCCCAGTTCGAATGACCGTTGTTGACGTATTCGCCGCCTTGATCCACGACGAGACCGTTGCCGAGCTCAGTGCCGTTGTTTTCGAGATGACCGCCGTTGCCGACCGTCACATCGTCGAACTTCGACCAAGCGTTGTCGTCGGGCTTGCCTTCAGGCGTGAGTTCCCCCGTCGTGAAGCTGCCGTCGATCTGGGCGTGACCCGCATTCGAGGCATCAAGCTGGCCGTTCTGATCAACGCTGCCCTCGGGCCCCACGTGGAAGTCGTCGGTTTCAGCCTTGTCGTCACCGATTTCGAGGCCGCCATTGTTTTCGAACTGCCCGTTGATGTCGACCTGACCCCAGGAGGACTGGCCGTCATTCGTCCACTTGCCGCCCTCAGCCACGTCGATGCGGTCGCCCGCATCCTTGCCGGTCGAGGTGTTGTGATAGTGGCCGCCGTTGGTGATCGTCATGTCGTCATAGAGCCCCGTGCCCTTGTTGACGAGATCGCCGTCGACAAGGGTATCGACATGCGAATCCTTGCCGCCTGCGATGAGCGTGCCCTCGTTCGTGAGCGCGCCGTCCCCCTTGATGTGAAGGTTGCCGTTTGACTCACCGTCCTCAACCACGAGCACGCCGCCTTCGTCGATCTTGCTGTCGCCCTTGTCGAGCGTCACGTCGTTCGAGGTGAGCGAACCGCCGCCCGTGACATGAAGCGTGCCGTCGGACTCGATGCGCTCGACCGTGAAGTCGCCGTTCTTGATGACGAGGTTGCCTTGTTCATCGAGGACAACTTCTGCGAGCGTGCCGCCCGTCTTGTCCTTGACGCCGTTGGAGCCGAGCGTGAGCGTGCCGGTGTTCACGTGAACGGAGCCGCCGTTTTCAGCATCCGAAAGGAGCTTGTCGCCGGAAGGCTTGCCGTCCTTATCGGTCTTGCCGACCAAGACGAACTCAAGGCCGTCCTTGATGTTGATGCGATCGGTATCCGTCACGCCGGCAAAGCCCGTATTCATGTGAATGTCGTCGGACTCGGCCTTGCCCACATCAAGCGTCTTGTCGCCCGAATTATTGATGAGATCGTCACCCGCAAAGACGAGGCCCTGCGTCTTGTCGGCCATGCCGTCCTGTTCGAGCTTATGGATCGTATCGAGCGTGAAGTCGTCCACTGCGTGGCCGAGGAATTCGACATTGACCTTGCCGGTGCCGTAAGCATCAGCCAAGGCGCTGCCTACTTCGGCAACTAGGTCGGTGCGGAAGGCTTCGTCCGTAAAGGAGAGCGAGCCGCCTTCGAACTTGATGCCCGTCGTGATGCTCGACTTGATGTCGCCCACATCGGTTGCGGCTTCGATCACCTGGCCGTGCACGCCGCCCCAGCCTTCTTCCCAGTTGGTCGCGCTGATTTCCACGCCTTCAACCACAAAGTCATGGAAGATCTGGTCAAGCGAGGTCTGCAGAGACCCCTTGCCGCCCACCGTGATGACGCCTTCGGTCTTGCCGTCGAGCGCAATCTTGTCGGCCACGAGCGTGCCGCCCGTCATCGTGACGGTTCCGCTCGACGTGAGCGTCTTGTCGCCAAGATCGAGCACACCGCCCGTGAGGGTGAAGTCGTTGTCGCCCAGAGCACCCTTGTCGGTGTTGGTAAGTCCCAGGAGGTTGTCGGCCCAGTTGCCGGCGGTGATCGTGATGTTCGAGTCCTTGATGGAACCTTCGGCGTTAAGCGCGGCGTCGCCCAGCGTGATGTCGGAGCCCGAGACGATGAGGTTGCCCGACGTGAACGATCCGCCCTGAGCAAGGGTGAGAGACCCGCCCTTCTGGGTGTAGGCATCTGCGTGGAAGCTGCCGCCCGCGACGTTCACATGGCCCTTGTTGACCGTGGCGTTGCCAATCGTGGTCTTGCCGCTCGTCAGATTGAAGGAACCCGTGATCTCGGCCTTCCGGGCCGTGAGTTCTCCCTTCGTGCCGAGGGTTCCCTTGAGATTGAGCGCATCGAGCGAGGTCTTGCCGCCATTGACGCTGAGCGTGCCCGTTACGGTGGTGTTGCCCGCCGTGAGCGTGCCCGTCGTCGTGAGCGAACCCTTCACGTTGAGAATGTCCGCAGACATGTCCTTCGTGTTGTTGTTCGCCCCTTCGAGCGTCGCGTCGGCAAAGGTGATCGTGCCGTTGTTGGCAAGCCCCGTGGCCGTGGTCTTACCGAACGAGGCCGTGCCGTTGTTCGTGAAGTCCGTCAACGTTCCCTTGGAGGCTTCAGCCGTGATCGTGCCGGCATTCGAGCCCGTTAGCGCAAAGCCCGTCTTGATGGTGAGCGTACCCGTGTTGGCAAGCGCCGCATCCATCGTGCCGACGGTCATGTCGCCCGCGTTCGCAAGGGTCGTGCTCGTGAGCGTGCCGATATCTGCCGAGCCCGCCGTCTGCTCGTAGGCATCCGTAGTCACGTCGTCGGCTTCAAGCGCACCCGAAACCGTGAGCGTGTCGGAGGCGAGCGTGCCCACATCCGCCTTGCCGGACAGAGAGACTTCCGTGGCATCAACGTTCTGGGCCACGAGTTCGCCGCTCTTTTGCGTGAGCACGTCAACGTCGAGGAGGCTGTCGACCGTCGCCTTGCCGGAGAGCGTCGCGTTGTCAGCCGTGAGCGTCTTCGTCACGCGGAGCGTGCCGCTCTGCTCAAGCGTCTTCGTCGTGAGATTGCCCGCCGTGAGCGTGCCCGTCGTGGTGAGGGCATCAGACGTCATGGCATCGGCTACCGCCGTCGTGCCCGAGAGCGTCACCGTCTTGCCCGTCCAGTTGTCGAGCGTGACGGTGCTCTTGCCCGTCACCGTGGCATTGCCCGTGGTGAGGTTGAGAGCCGTCAGATCGCCGTCCGTGACGGTGAGGTCGCCCAGCTTGATGCCGTCAGCCGTCGAGACGAGCGAACCCGTCAAATCGGTCTTGACGTTCACCGTGAGGTCGCCCTTGCCCGCATAGGCTCCCTTGAGGGTGAGCGTATCCGTGATGAGGGAACCGTTGTTGGCGATGTCGGCATTGTCCGCAACCGTCACGCCCTTGGCCGTGAGAGAACCCGTCTGATCGACGTGTCCGTTGACCGTGAGCGCATCGATGTCGGCAGCACCCGCATTCGTGAGTGTGCCGTCGATGGTCGCCGTGGCCACGTCGAGCGTCTTGCCGTTATGAACAAACGTGCCGTCCACATCAAGCGCATTGCCCGTCCAGGAACCGGTGTTCGTCAGATTGACGGATTCGCCTAGCCTCGCGATTTCGGCATGGATCGTACCGACGTTCGTCGAAGCAACACCCGTCAAGGCAAGGGTCTTCGCATTGAGCGTGCCCGTGTTGGCTAGCGTGCCGATCGTCGCCGTTTCAGCTTCGATCGTCCCGAAGTTGCTGACGTCATTCTGCTCCAGGGTCGTCACCTTGAGGGTCGCGGCCACCTTGGCATGATCCTTGTCGGAAACAGCCACCGTACCGTTGCCCGTGAGCGTTTCAACCGTAAAGAGCCCGTTCTTGACGTTCACCGTGCCGTTGTTCGTGATGGCGGTGAGCTTGCCTTCCGTGCCAAGGGCCTTGCCATAGGAACCCATCGTGAAGGCTGCGCCTTCGCCCACGTCAACCGCACCGTCGGCGAGCATGAAGTTGTGGATGTCGCCCACGCCCTGCGCCTTTTCATCGACGCCGACCAAGACGAATTCCGTATCCTCACCACGGATGAAGAGACCGTCGGCCACACCCGTAACATTCATGAAGCCCATGGACTGCGTGAGGTTGTGCGCATCCGCAATGGCCGGATCAGCCGTTCCGACGACGAGCTTCGCGTACTGCAGGTCGGGCTGGGTCTTGTCGGCATTGATGAGCGTTTCACCGGCGAAGACCGCATGTGCGGGCTTGCCGCCCTGCGTGGCTTCGATGCCGTTGGCAACGTCCACCGTGAACTGATTGACATTGGCTCGACCGTTGAAGACAACTTCCAGGTCGCCGCCGTCGTCCGCTTCGAGCTTGCCGAGCACGTCGGCTGCGAGCGTCAGGGAGTAGACCTTGTCGTTGAAGGCCACCGTGCCCGCGTTGAACCCGATGCCGGTCGACACTTCGTCCTTGATGTCGCCCACGCCCACAACGGCGTTGAGACCTTCGACATCCACGCTGTCGCCGGGCTTGCCTGCGCCGATGTCGATGCCCTGATCCTTCTTCACGTCGTCGAAGATCTGATCCATCATCGTGGCGAGCGTACCGCCGGCGAGCACCACCGTCTCGTTCTTGCCGTCAAGGGCGATGAGCGAGGTTTCAAGCGTTGCGCCTTCGTTGATCGAGACGGAACCGTCCGACGTGAGGCGATCAAGCGTCATGAGAACGGAAGCGTCCTTCACGCCGCCCAGCGTCCAGGCATTGTCCTTGCCCAGACCGTTCGTCTTCACCGTGCCGCCCTTCACGTCGAAGGTGGAATTGGCAAAGTTGTTGGTCGCAACATTGAAGGCTCCAGCCGTCTGGCTGTAGGCCACCGAACCCGAACCCTGCGAGAAGGTGAGCGTGCCGGCATTCGTCACGACAACCTGCTTGCCGTCAGTCCCCTGCGCCTTGAAGGTCTTGCCCGTCAAGGTGCTGTCGTTCGTGAGCGCATCGGTAATGACGAGATCCGACGTCTTGACGTTCGTGCCCGTCGCCGTGAGCGTGCCCACCGTGGTGAGGCCGTTCAAGGTCACCTGAGAGGTCTTGCCCGCAAAGGCCGCCGTCTCAGCCGTGAGACCCGCCGTCGTGAACGCACCGTCCGTCACAGACACCGTCTTGGCCGTCAAGTCGCCAAAGGTGGTCGTGCCGTTCGTCTGCGCGAAGTTCTCAACCGTCGTTGCACCCGCTGACGCAAGCGTTGCGCCTTCGAGCGTCACGTTGCCTGCCTTGCGCAGATCGGCATCGAGCTTGGTGTTCGTGAGATTCACGTCACCCGTCACCGTGAGTTCGCCAAAGGCCGAATCCTTGGCGTTCGTCATGGTGAGGCTTGCAAGCGTCGTCTTGCCGGAGGAAGTCACCTGAGCGCCGTTCGTGACGGTGGTGGCACCCGCCTGAGCAACATCGCCCGTCAAGGTAGATGCATTGACATCAAGCGCACCGTTCACCGTGAGCGTGCCGAAGGCTGCGTTCGAGCCGTTCGTCATCGCAAGCGAAGCCAGTTCGCTCGTGCCCTCGGAGGTGAGGTCGGATGCGGAGAGCGTCGTGTCGCCGCCCTTCACAAGGTTCGCCGTGAGCTTGGTATTGGTCAGTTCGCCCACGCCGTTGACCGTCAGATCACCAAAGGAAGAATCTTCGGCATCCGTCATGGTGAGGCTTTCGAGCGTCGTCGGGCCGGACGAGAGAATCTGCCCGTTTGCGCCGACCGTCGTTGCGCCTGCCTGTGTCAGCTCGCCCTTGAGGACGGAAGCGTTCACATCAAGATTGCCCGCGACGTTCACGGAACCGAACTGGGCATCCGAACCCTCGGCAAGGGAAAGCGTCGTCAGATTGGATACGCCCGTAGAGACGAGCGTCGAACCCGTAAGATCAACATCCTCACCAGAGGCGAGATTAGCCGTGAGCTTGGTATTCGTGAGATTCACGTCACCCGTCACGGTGAGGTCGCCAAAGGACGACTCCTGAGCGTCCGTCATCGTGAGACTTGCAAGCGTCGTCTTGCCCGTGGAGGTGATGTCGGACGCGGAGAGCGTCGTGTCGCCGCCCTTCACGAGATTGGCCGTGAGCTTGGTGTTGGTCAGATCGATCACGCCGTTCACCGTCAGATCACCAAAGGAAGAATCCTCGGCATTCGTCATGGTGAGGGAATTGAGCGTCGTTGCACCCGTCGAGGTCACTGCACCCGCGTTCGTGACGGTCATGTCCGTGCCGGACACCACATGCCCCTTGAGCGTCGTGTTGTCGAGCAGGATCGTGCCGTCGGACGTGATGGCATCGAGCACAATCGTGCCGTCCTTCGCGTCAAGGCGTGCCACATGCGCAGTCTTGCCGTTCACGGACGCCTGATCACGAACCGTGAGGTTCTGTCCCGTCAGGTTGCCCGTGGTGAGGACACCGCCCGTCACGGACACATCGCCCGCCACGGTCGTGTTGCCGAACGCGGCTTCGCTGCCCGTCATCGTGAAAGACGCGAACGTTGCATCACGCTGGCTCGTCAACTGAGAGCCCGAGAGCGTCACATTCCCTGCCTGGGAGAGCAGAGCCGTCATGACGGAACCCGTGAGATTCAGGTCGCCCGTCATCGAGAACGTGCCAAACGCCAATTCGCCCGCATTCGTTGCCGTGAGCGAAGCAAGCGTCGAGGCACCCGCCACGGACATCTTGCCGCCGGCGTTCACCACCACGTCACCTGCCGTCAGCGCACCTGCCCCCGTCATGGCGAGCACGCCCGTCGGATCAATCGTCAGATCGTCAAGCGTTGCGTTGCCCGTGCCGGTCACAGAACCAGCCAGTTCAGTCTTGCCGGTCACGGCAAGCGTGCCGTTGTTCACCATCGCACCGGTATTCGTCACCGTGAGAGACCCGAAGGTGGACGTGCCCTTTTCGTTCGTCCAGTTGCCCGCAATATTTGCATGGTTCTTGATCGTGATCGCACCGTCGACCCGGTTCGTCACGGTGCTGCTCTGCGCCATCTCCATGGCGTCAGCCGTAAAGAGGGCGTATTTGCCTTCGTTCGTGAAGGACGATTTCTCCTTCATCGTGAACGTGCCGCCCACCGTGAGCGCTGCGGGCTTGCTGCGAATCGTCGAGCGGTTGGTGAGCACGCCGCCCGTGGCTTCGGGCTGCGTGAGGGCGGTCGACTCCAGCGTGAGGCCGTTGGCCACATTGAGGGTCGACGCGTTGTAGAGTTCGCCGCGACTGATGAGATCGCCCACATACTGCTTCGCACCGGCAATCGTGAGCGATTCGGCAGTCCACGTGCCGTTGTTTAGGCTGTCGGTATAGCCGAGCGTCAGATTGCCCGTCGTAAGCGTGCCGCCTTCCTTGTTGAGAAGACGCCCTTCGACAAGCCCATTGTCGATGGTCATCGACCCGTAGTTCTCAAGCTTGATCACGGGCTTGTCGTCGCCCGAGGCTACCGTGCCGATATGCGTGTTGCCATGATTGACAAGCTCGCCCGCGTAAGCCGTGAGATTGCCGATCGTGAGCTTGGCGTTGCCCTTGTCGTCGCGGTCTTTGTCGCCCACCGTGAGCGTGCCGCCCAGACGCAACGCATCCACCGTGAAGGCGCCGTGGTGCACGTCCGTCGCGCCGCCCGCCACGCGGTAGCCGCCGTCTTCTGCAAAAACGCCCAGATTGAGTTCTGCCAAATGGCCCTTCGTGGCAGCTTCGGAACCATAAGAGCCGAGCGTGAGACCGTCACCGCTCATGCTCCCGCCGATCACCTGCACGAGACCGTCGGCGAGGTCTATCGCCTGATCCTTGTCGCCCACGAGCACGAAGCGCGCGTCGTGGATGTACAGGCCGCCCGTGACGCCCGTCACGTTCTTGAAGCCCATCGACTGCTCAACGCGATGCGTGTTCTTGTTCGGCGTATAGCGTCCGCGAGGATCAATGTCCCCGACCACAAGCTGCGTGTAGCCGAGCCCCGGCTCTTCTGCGTCCTTGTTGACCAGCGTTTCACCCGTAAAGACCGCATAGGTCGACCCGCCTTCGGGCTTCGTGGCCACAACCTTGTTGGCCACATCCACCGTAAAGGCATCCACGCCTGCCGCCTTGCCGTTGAAGGCCACTTCCAGAGTGCCGTTGTCATCGGCTTCGAGCTTCGCGAGCACGTCGCCCGCGACATCAAGCGCAAACACGCGGTCCGTAAAGGCCACCGTGCCGCTGTTGAACGCAATCCCCTTCGAGACCGCATCCTTGATGCCGCCCACGCCGGTTGCGACCGTGATGCCGGCCACGTTCACCGTATCCTTCGAGGACTCGGCATCGATGTCGACCGCGCCGTTCACTTCAACGTCGGAGAAGATCTGATCGAGACTGGTCTTCAACGTGCCGCCCGCGAGCGTGACGGTGCTTTCCGTTCCGTCAAGCGAAATCGTGCCGACCGCCAGTTCGGCCCCCTGACCGATGTTCACCGTCGAGTCCGAAGTCAGAAGATCGAGGTCAACCGTCACGCTGTCGCCGACATGGCCGCCCAACTCATAACGATTTCCCTTGCCGAGGGCATCGAGCGAAATGGAACCCTGCGTCCAAACGAATTGGGAGTTCGTCACTTCATTCTTGGCCGTCTCAAAGGACGCGCCGGCTTCGCCCTGCGTGAACGTCAGGTTCGAGCCCGTGAGCTTGTCCACGTTCACGTTCTTGCGGTTCGTGAACTGGCCTCCCGCATCCAGGGCGAGCGTTCCGCCCGAGATCGTGCCGGAGTTGTCCAGAGCGCCGTTGACACGCAGCGTGGCTCCCGACTGATTGAGAATCGAACCGCCTGCGGCAATCGTCATACCACTGCCCGCAAGCGCTTGTCCCGACTGGTCGAGCACCGTGTCGCTCGAACCCGCAAAGACAAGATCATGGTTTTCGTAGACGGCATTAACCGTCACGGTGCCCCAGTAGTCCTTGCCGTAGTTCGTGCGCTTGGCGTTGATTTCGCCCGACTGGACAATCGACTCCGCACCCTCATTGGCGCGATCCATGGAGAAGAACGCACTCTGCACGCCCGAGACGGATTCGCCGTTGAGAATCAGCTCCTCGGCCTTCGACGTGCCCAGATTGATCAAAAGACCGTTGACTTCCAGCGTGCCGTACACAAGCAGCTCGTCCTTGTTCTCGATCTGACCGTCCTCACCAACGAGGGACTTGTCGTAGAGATAGATCGTGCCGGTGTTGGTGAGCGTACCGAAAACCGACGACGTGTCGGCAACCGTCATTTCACCTTCATTGGTGAGGGCTCTGTCGCCGCGCACCGTGAGCGTGCCCGTCTGCATCACGCCCGTTCGCGTGTTGTGGACAGACCCCGCCACGTCCATGTCACCGGACGTAAAGGTGCCGCTGTTGAGTACGCTCCCCACCACGTGCGCATCGCCCATCGTGAGCGTGCCCGTGTTCGTGAGCGAGCCCTGTGCGCCGGAAGCGCCCAGCGTCAACGTGCCGCCGAGCGTCAGATTGCCTGCGTTCGTCAGATGCTTAAGCGTGCTCGTCCCCGTGACCTTGGCAGTCGTCTTGCCGCTCTCAATGGAGAGCGTGCCCGACTTCATGCTGATCGTATCAAACGCTGCAGAGCCCACATTCCTGAGCGTTACGCTCTGCTGATCGGTAAGCGAACCGACACGGACATCACCGCCCGTGACGGTCAAGGAACCTGCACCCGTCACGGAACCGATGTTGAGACCCGCATTCGTCGTGATCGTACCCGCATTGGCCACTTCACCCGCCCAATCAATACCCGTCAGGTTCTCAAAAGAACCCGTCGCATTGATCGCGAGCGTATCGTTGTTCACAAAGCGTGCTCCGGCCACATCGCTCTTGAGACCCGCAGCAGTCTTGCCGTTTCCAGCCAGAGTGATCGTCAGATCGCCAGAATTGGTGGCGGTCATGCCGTCAGACAAGGCTTCAAAGCCTGCGAGCGTCGCATCAGCCGCAAGCCCCGTGAGCGTCAGATTGAGCGTGCCGTCGTTGGCGAAGATCGTCGTGTCGCCCAGCACAAAGCCCTTGGCAGCCGTGCCGCCCGAGACATTGGCCGTCACCACGCCGTTGGCCGTATTGTCAAAGCGCTCGGAACCCTGCATGTCAAAGACCATCGCATCTCCGGCATTGGCCGTGAGCGTGAGCGTCATGTCCTTTTCGTTCGAGACGTGGAGGGTCTGCACATCAGGCGTCGTGAACTTCCAGTCGTGCATGAAGCCGACCACATCACCGTTGCCGTCGTTCAAGGCCGTCACAGTGAGGTTCTTCTTGTTGTTGAGCGTACCGACACCTACCCAAACCTGGCGATCACTGCCGTGAGACGTGACGTCGAGCGTCACATCACTCAGGTTCTCAAACACGCCGTTGACGGCAACCGCGCCGTCGATGGCTTCGGCAGACCCCAGCGTTTCGCTCGTCAGCTTGATCACGCCGCTGTTCGTGAAGGTCACCTTATCGCCGACATAGAAGCCCTTCATGAACTTCCCGGTCTCGCGTTGGGCCAAGTCCTTGAGATGAATATCGATCGTGCCCTGATTGACGCTGGAACTACCACCCGTCATCGACAAGCCGTCCGACGAGGCCGTCTTCAGCAACGGATCTTCGTTGATGTAGTTGTAGGTGAAATGACCGCTTTCGGTGTTCGTGAAAGTCGAGCCGCTAATCACAAAAATGGCCTGATCATTACCTTCGGACGCCTTCGAATTGACCGTGATGCTGCCGCTGTTGGTAAAGGTCGAACCATTCTCAAGCTTGATGGCATCCGTGCGAAGGCCAGCAATGTCGAGCGTCATGTCGCCCGTGTTCACACCGTCGCCATAGCTCAAGTGCAGGCCGATCGCACCGGCATTCGTCGCCGTGGCCGGATCAAGACCGTCATTGGCCGAAAGCGTGATGCTCGTCGTACCGTCGTTGCGGAAACTGCCGCGCGAGGTCTCGGAGCCATAAAGCACAACGCCCTGTAGGTAACCGTCACCCGCCGTTGCGCCCTCAATCGAGAGCGTACCGTTGTTGACAAGCGTCGTGTTGTGGTTGCCCCTGATGCCGGAAACGCCATATGTGGCATCCGCAGCCGTCTGTGTCACATCAATCGTCAGCGTGCCGTCATTGCGGATGGTGGACTCATGCGTCGAGTCGGCCACAATGCCGTAGTTGGTTCCCCGCTCACTCTTGACCGTGATGTTGGTCGTGCCGAAGTTCGTGAAGTCGCCGCCCGTCAAATCGGGGGCGTTGGTCGGAGAAAAGAGGTCGATACCGGCAACGTGGCCAGTCTGGATTAAAAGAGCCGAATCCGCATCCACGTTGATCGACAACTGGCCTGACTCGCGATTCACAAGCGTTACATGTTCGCCGGAAGCAGCATCCTTGCCATAGAGTCCGATCGCAATGCGCTGCGTGGTGTCGAGATTCAGTACACCCGTATTGTCAATGCTGTTGAGAGCAATGAGCGTGCCGGCATTAAGCGTGCCCGTATTCTTGAGGTCGTAGACATTGACCGCCCAATTCGGCAAATCCTTGGCTCCGACCGTCAGCATGCCCGCATTTTCGAGCGTGCCGGTCTTGAGCTCGGTCGTCACAGTGCTCACGGCATCCTTGCCGGTGAACTTCACCGTGCCGCCATCAAGACTGGCACTGCTGCCGACAATCGAACCCACCTGCACCGCACCGTTCGTCTCAATCGTGCCGTAGTTGCGGATCGTGGCCTCCTGGCCGTTGATGGCCAAGACGTCGCTCAAACCCACGTCCTCGGGCGAAACGTCGATCTTGATCGAGCCCGTGGCCGTGTTGTTGACTACGGCATCCGAAGCAAGCAGAAGGCCGTGCACGGCTCCCAGATTGTCCGCTTCATGGTCGAGCGTGATGTTGACCGTGCCGGCGTTGCCGAAGGTCGAACCATTGAGCACCTGGACGGCGTAGTAGTTGGCAGCCTGCTTGTTCCCGGTGGGCCCCAAGTCAATCGTGATGACGCCCGCTTCGGCGTTGTCAAAGACACCCTTGCCAGCCACACGGATGCCGAGCACGTCGCCCGACGTGACAATGTCTCCCGTGCGACGGCCCGTAATGTCGATGCGGCCAGAGTTCTTGAACTTGGTACCCTGACCCGTCGTCACGATTGCGCCGACTTCGGCGTTCGAAGCAGCACTCGTCACACCATGGAGATTAAAGGTCATATTGCCGGTGTTGCCGACATAAGAACCCGCTCGGTGAGCAATACCGTAGGCATTGCCCTTTTCCGTCGTGCCGCCCGTCACGTCCATCGTAAGCGTGCCGGCGTTGGCGGCACTGCCTGATGCGCCATTCACCTGGATGCCATAGGCGGCATCTTCATGGACCTTGACGGTCAGATTCACGTTCCCGGATTCTTCATTGGCGAACGAAGCGCTATTTGCCACAATCGAATAGGACTTCCCCTTCTTCGACTGCACGTCGATATTGAGATTCCCGCCATTCGAGAAGGATTCACCGGAATTGGTGAAGATGCCGTAGGCACCGTCCACGTCCGTCAGTGACGGATTTTCCACCTGATTCTGTCCGTCACCGTGGTTGACACCCACAATCGTGATCGTTCCCGTGTTCTTCAGGATGGACGTCTTGTCCTTGAAGGAAAAGCCCTTGACAAAATGTGCATGACTTTCAAGGTCGATATTGAGCACGCCGGCATTGTCAAACGTCGAATTGCTGAGAATTTCAACACCGCCGGCAAACCCGGTTGTGTACACCTCACGCTCAGACTTCACATTCAGATTAGTCGTTGCCCCCTTTGCATTGGCAAAGGTTCCATTTTCGACTCTTATCCCTCGGGCCGTGCCGTTGACGTCTACGTTCGCCGTCAGACTGCCGGTATTCGTGAACTTGCCGGTCTCTATCAGCAGACCGTTGGCAGTATGACTTTCCGTCGGCGTTTCTTCAAGCGCCTTGGCCGTAATCGTCAGATTCCCGAGATTCAGGAACTCAGGATTGACAGCCGTGGTTCGTTCCAAGTCCAGACTCGCGAGATTCACGCCGTTGACGTTCTGCCCCGTGGCCTCAACCGTAATCGTGCCCTTGTTCTCGATCTTGCCTGCGGACTGATAGATGCCGTGAGCGCCGCCATCCGGGGCAGAAGCCGTAAGCGTCAGCGTTCCCTCGATGTCATTCAAGACGTAGCTCGGGACTTCGACCATGTCGGAGTTGGGACGCCCCACCTGAAGGGCCGCCGCAAAGCTGCCGCTGCCCGTCGCTTCGGCCTCGAATACCGCATTCTTGTTGTTGATGAATTCGCTCCCCTGCACGGAAGCGGCCTTGGCAATAACCGTGGAATGCGCACGCGCTTCAAGCGTCCCGTCGTTGACGAACGTGCTCGTGCCGTGCATGTTGAAGCCGGTTGCCCAGCCCTTCGCCTTGGACGGCGTGATCGTCGGCGTCATGCCCTGAGCCGTGTAGGTCACATCGGCCTTCATCACGCCCGTATTCTCGATGCGAGGGTGAGCAACGTTCGCTTCTGAAGTCGCATGAGCCCCATCAATGCTGAAGCCAACAGCGGAAAACGGTTCGAAGTCCGAGGCCACCTGACCGTAGTTGCCCGTCACCGTCGCATCAATCGTGCCTTCGTTCTTGAGATTGCTCGAAGCCTGTATGCCGTAGGTACGGATGCCGTTCGTCTGGTTCTTCGTGCTGTTGCCCGCCTCGACATCGATGTCGATGGTTGCCCCCTTCCTGTTGTGAAGCGACAGGACGGACGCATCATTGCCGAAAACCAAAATGCCCGTCATGTCTCCGCCCTGATTGCGGAAACTATTGGCGGATGCGTTGGGAGCTGTGCCGTTCATGGCAATCTTGAGATTGCCGGCATTCGTCACCTGAGAGGTCTTGTCGAGATAAATGCCCTTCAAACTCGTGCGAACGGTTTCATCCTTGGGACGCGTCACCGTGATTGTGGTCGCGTTGCTGTTCTCAAAAGCCGCACCGCTGGTGAGGAACAAACCGCCGCCCATGGCACCCGTGTAGTTGAGATTGAGCGTATCGGTGTTAGAAACAAGCGTGCCCGCATCACGACCGTCAATAGCCCAGCCGTGCGTGACCTTCTCGGTTCCTGCACCGTCCACGATGGCTGAGAGCGTGGCTTTGCCGTTGTTGATGAATTGTTCGCCGTGGTCAGCGTAAAGACCCTTGGCGTGAACTTGGTAGTCAGACTCTGCAGTTGCAACGGCCTTAGCAGTGATATTCAGAACTGAACCCGCATAGTTATTGAGGCGCGCATCGGCATTATTGAATCCAAAGCCCTGGGCCTTGATGCCCTTGGCAAGTGCGGTCCCTTTGATCGTGCCGTAATTATCAATCACGTCGTTCGAACCGATTTCAAGAAGTAACGAATAGTCCTTGGGAAGCTCTTCAAAACCCCCATCTCTGAACGATGGGGGAGCAGATTTGTTTAAACGAGTGACTTTTGACCAGGTGTTGAAAAGCGTCGAAAGTTCCCGTGAACGTTAGTCGTTCGATTTTTCCGAATAATGCTGAAACAACTCGATATTTGCCTAAAAATCGGGCAAATATCGTTTTCAAGAGTCGGCAAGGCCCCATGGCACTCGAGACGAAGCGCGCACCAGAGTTTCGGGATAATCAGCAAGGTAGCCTTGGCGGAGCGCACCATTTGCGCAAGCGGTTGCAGTTGTAGAGAGCAAACAACGTGAGCGCTCGACTGTGATTTTTCGCCAACCCGCGATAACGAACCTTGGCATAGCCAT